>Ga0315279_10000983_pt1 | contig 49680 bp, 48 predicted proteins | sample YL17G06_20_MG_FD_203694 | JGI IMG/M metagenome (GOLD analysis project Ga0315279, IMG submission 203694) | Sediment microbial communities from Yellowstone Lake, YNP, Wyoming, USA - YL17G06_20 | ecosystem: Environmental > Aquatic > Freshwater > Lake > Sediment | place: USA: Wyoming | collected... | reverse complement strand
CAGGCCAAAAAGGAAGGAACACAGCTCTAAGGCTGGCTTGGGACCAGCGTCAACTCAAGGGATGGGGACCACCGTCATTTAAATGGCCCACCGTCAACCCGTCTGAAGGGACCACCGGCATTGAAGACTTGTAATCCTCGACGAGATACAGCGCCGTCCGGACTTACTCGAAGTGCTGCGGCCGCTGGCCGACAGACGATCCGCCACGGCGCGCTTCCTGATTCTTGGCAGCGCCTCCCCTGCTCTGATTCGCGGCGTCTCGGAAACTCTGGCAGGTCGCGCCTTGTTTGTTCAGGTTCCCGGCTTTTCGCTGGATGAGGTGGGACCTGAATCCATGAGCCGTCTATGGTTGCGTGGTGGATTTCCTCGGTCCTACCTGGCAGAATCCCATGCAAGCAGCCTGCGCTGGCGGGACTCATTTATTGCCACTTTCCTCGAGCGCGATATTCCCCAATTGGGAATCAGGATACCGGCCGAAACACTACGGCGATTTTGGATGATGCTGGCGCATTGCCACGCACAGACGTGGAATGCATCCGAATTGGCTCGGGCGCTGAGCACCACGGAAAAGACTGCCCGGCATTACCTGGACATTCTGGCAGGAGCATTTGTTGCGCGCATCCTGCCGCCGTGGCACGAGAACATTGGCAAACGACAGATCAAAGCTCCCAAGGTCTACGTGCGAGACAGCGGGCTGCTGCACGCCTTGTTTGGAATAGAAACAATGGCTGATCTGCGGGTGCATCCCAAGTACGGTGCCTCATGGGAAGGATTTGCGCTCGAGCAGGTCTTATCCAGGTTGGGGGATTCGAATGTGTTCTTCTGGCGCACGCAGCGCGGAGCGGAACTGGACCTTTTCCTGATTCGACACGGCAGACGCTACGGCTTTGAATTCAAGTGCTCCGACGCTCCAGTGATGAGCAGATCCCTGGGTATCGCCCTTGAGGATCTAAACCTGAACCTCGCATGGATCGTTTACCCCGGGGAACAACGTTATCCGGTGCACAAGAGAGTCGAAGCGCTGCCCTTGAGCGATCTCGAAAAGGTCTGCCGGGACATAGTCCGCAGGGATCCTCCGGTTTTCAAATAACCTACTGCACTCCCTCAGAAGCTGTGAAAAAATCGGGGACCTTCCGAATTTCCAGCTTTCCTCCGCTGAATAGAAAAGATCAACCGCTGGTTGATCCGTCCGATTCAGCTGAGCAAGTCGGGAAATTCGGAATGTCCCCGGTGTTTCTCCTGGAATAGACCATCCCAGTGAGTAGGATCAACGCAGGCAATACCTACACCCACCGGTCCGTGAAATGCCGTCACAAGCTCGGCACGGTCTTTATGTTCGATCTCGATTCGGTCAGCGCCGATTTCGAGGGCTTTGGCAAGGAAGTCAGTGATCATTTCAGGTCCAAATCTGGCACCAGCAGGATTGTTCCTCAAGGGATTCTTTACGCAAGACAGCCTCAAGAGATTGCATCACCTTCTCCGCTCATGAGCTCGTGCAAGCGTGTCAGGACCGAACCCAGTTGGCAAGGATAGATCGAACCTGATGCTCGACCTGTCGACGAGCTTCGTGCCGTTCCCAGCCCCCGGCGAGCAACTCATCGTAGTTGGTTTCTGCATGCCGGACGTGTGCAACCACGGCAAGTTGCACGGCCTTCTCATCGAGAGCTTTCGCCGCTTCAGAGCGACCAACTCTCCCGCTGTACTTCAGACAGGCATGTTCAGCCACGGCATGGTCGGTTCCGGCAGGGCATGCCGGAAAGAGTTGGCGAACCCGCTGTGCAAATTGCTCCACGTATTGTCGATCGAGTTCCGCGCGACGTTCGGCCTCTCGCTCACGGCGGCGAGCGCGCACGTCGGCATCGGCAAGACACTCCGCCTCCGCCTTCTCCAATCCTGCCTCCTCGACCAGGACGCCCTGGCGCTCATACCGCTTGCGGGCACGGCTCCACTTGAGCACCACGGCGGATAGGATTGAGTGCTTGCGTGCGCGACGAGTCAGCGCAGGGTCTCCTGACGGAAGGAACATGAGGTGATCGAAGTCTGCGCAGGAAAGGCAGAGGGCCCCGCGTTCCCCGGCGAGCGTGATCCAGGCCTTGCTTCCGAGATTTGCGCCGCATTCATCGCACGAGGACTCGCGATTTGAAATGAATACCTTCAGCTCCTGGTTCTTGTTCATTGATGTCCGATATCTGTCTATGGCGAAGTGACACCTTGCTTACGTTACAAAATCCGGCGCTGCCACGTCGGGGCAGCGCCTCGTGGGTCTGTCTCGTCGTCCGCCATCATTGTAATCAATATTCGTGCATGGGGTCGCATCTGTAGAATAGAGATTCCAGATTAGAATCCCGTCACCCTACCACACGAAACTATCAGACTGAATGCCTCCCTCAACTACAGCAGGCATCGACTCACGGATGAGTTTCTAATCTAGAAACTTCATTCTACAGATGCAACCCCACTCTTCGCGAAACTGCCCCAGAAGTAAGAAGTAAGATGACAGAAATAGGGTGGTGTCCCCGGTTATAAAGATTAAACGAACCTGGGAGGCAACAGCATGAGAATTCGCCGGTTCTCTGTCATCATCGAAAAGGATCAGGATGGCTTCTTCGCATTTTGCCCTGAACTCCAGGGGTGCTATACACAGGGGGAGACTTACGAGGAGGTCTGGGCGAACATAAAAGATGCGATCCAGCTCCATATCGAGGACAGGAAGGAAACGGGTGAAGAAATCCCTGAACCCGAGTTCGTCAGCCTGACCTCTTTGGAGGTGGCTGTATGACGCCGAAGCTGCCACGGATTACGGCGGCAGAGGCTGAGAGGGCATTGGAACGCGCCGGATTCAAATATGCCCGGTAGAGTGGAAGCGACAAAATCTATAGAAGTCCCGAGGCGAAAGAGGGTGACGGTTCCCTTCCATGGCGCAAAGATACTCCATCCCGAGGTTCTCAAAAGCGTCCTCACAGAGGCAGACCTCACAGCCGATGAACTCCAGGATTTGATGATCTAGAAAGCATTCTGCCCAGATTCCACAGAGGCAGTCAGAGCCGTGGCTGCCAGCGCCAGAGCGCGCGACAGCGTTGCGTGAAGGAACGATTCCTCGCTCATCATGGTTCTTTCCGCCTGTGTTTGAGGAGCTGTCAAAACATGTACGGGGACCCCGCTCGCTGCGCTCGCGGCTCTGACGCCTGGGCAGGCGGTGATGTCCTGCCAAACTGGGCTATACGAATTGCACGAAACTAGCACTTCCTCGCTTTTTCCTTTGAAATCGAACGGGTTGGGGTTGATCTTGGGCGGATCCTCATCAGTCCCGTTTCCTACAAGCATGAGGATCATCAGCAGCCAAGGCTCAGGCGTGTGGCGGAGGAGGAACCTTGTCCCAAGCCCAGCATATCCATCCGCGCTGCCTGAAAGTTAACCGCAGAATTCTTCCCCGTTGCCTGGCTTTGATTCTGTTCACCTGCTGCCTGACGAGCCTCGCCTTCCCTCCTGTGAGCGGTAGCTCAGCGGGACTACCGCCTGGCCTGGCTGGCACTGACTTAGCCCAAGGCGTTGCAGCCGCTACCGGCGGTTGTTCCGGCCGCATATCTGAAGCCGCGCCCATTGCGGTGGGGATAGAAAATGGGGAAACGGCAGCCTGACGCCATTTATATTTAAAAACGGTCGGCATTCGTTTATCATACGGTCCCTGCGGAGACTTGCCATGGCTAAGCGCGAGAAACCGGAATTCATTGAGATGGTGCTCAACATTCTGGGCTACAGGGAAGGGAACGAGTGGGTGGCTCTGGCGTTGGAAATGGATCTCCGCGGCTATGGTGATACTTGGGAAGAGGCGCTCTCCGAGCTCAGGGATCTTGTCTTCCTGCAGATAAGTTTCGCCCACTTCAAAAAGCAGCTGGCGATGATTTATAAGCCTGCCGACCCTGTCTGGTTTCAGTTGTTTGCCGATAGCAGGAGCGCCAAGCTGAGATCAGAGCACCAAGACGAGCACTATCTCACCGGTGGGCTTCCGATCCCGCCTACGCACGTAATAGCCGAGATGCAAGGCAGTTTTAAGCCCGCCGATGCCTAAGCCCTACAAATTCCGCGAACTTGTGCGCGCATTGAGAAGAGTTACGATTCCCGTTTCGAATTCTGGCAAAAAAGGGGCAAGGGAAGCGAGCGGATGATTTACCATCCCGATATAAACGGCAGACCCGAGTCCTTCCCCGTTAAGTGCCACGGCGAAAATACCGAACTGCGAAAAGGTGTTATCTCGGGAATCACTCGCCGCTTCAATCTTCCTCAGGATCTGCTTTGAGTGTCTTCGCCGCACAAGTCCGTATCCGCATTGAATTTCAAGCGAAATAGCAAAGCGCGCCAGTCTGATGACCTGCGCCACAGGACCATGACTGGATTTGAGTGAGTGATGCATTTGCTTTAGATCGATTGAGTTGGGGCGAACACGGCGAAATTCAGTTGTTGCATTTTCCCCGCGACAGGTCGAGCATAGGAGCATTCCCATCTATATAGTTGGTTAGCCCTGAAGATGAGAATCGGACACATCTTCCCCATGTGTTCTGGTTTGCGTGGCAGCAGTTTCGCAAGAGGCTCGGGCGTGTGGAAGAGGTGCAGCCATGCCAAGAGCCCAGCATACCCATCCGTTCTGCCTCACCGGTGGTCGTGTAGGCCACCGAACCATCCGGGTGTCAGCTTGGAAAGCGATCTTCTAGAAGGAGAGTGCCACGCGCCTAACTGCCTTCACACTCTCGTTACTTGCAGTCCTGTTTTTCGTTGCCCCTCTGACAGCGGATATTATTAGCCTTGACCCCCCCGGGGCAACGTTTACAGAAGCAATGGGCGTCTCCGGCAACAAAGTGGTTGGGTGGTATGATGACGTCACCGGATGCCACGGCTTCATCTACGACGGCGCAATCTACACCACGCTCGACGCCCCTGGCGCAACACACACACAAGCAATGGGCGTCTCCGGTAACAACGTGGTTGGGTATTATGATTACGGCACCGGCTACCAGCACGGCTTCCTGTACGACGGCACAACCTACACCACGCTCGACCCCCCCGGGGCAACGTTCACAGAAGCAATGGGCGTCTCCGGCAACAATGTCGTTGGGTGGTATCATGACGGCGGTGGCCAGCTCTACCACGGCTTCCTGTACGACGGCACAACCTACACCACGCTCACCGTCCCCGGATCAAGGGACACGCGGGCACTGGGCATCTCTGGCAACAACGTGGTTGGGGTCTATAAGGACGGCAGTGGTATCTATCACGGCTACCTAACGGCACAACCTACACCACGCTCGACGCCCCTGGCGCAACATACACACAAGCAATGGGCGTCTCCGGTAAAAACGTGGTTGGGTATTATGATGACGGCACCGGCTACCACGGCTTCCTATACGACGGCTCGACGATTACTACCCTCGACCCCCCGGGTTCAACGTACACGTGGGCAGTGGGCGTCTCCGGTAATAATGTGGTTGGGCATTATAAAGACGGAAGAAGGACAGCAGACGGCACTGACTACATCCTCGGCTTCCTGTACGACGGCACGAGCTATACCACGCTTTTCCCCGAGGCAACGCAATCGCTCGCGGAGGGTGTCTCCGGCAACCACGTGGTTGGGGTTTATCAAGACGGCAGTGGTAGATACCACGGCTTCTTGTACGTACCCACGGCAATCTCGCTTACCTCGCTCAGTCCATCCAGCGCTACCGCAGGTGGACCTTCTTTCAATCTGACCGTCAATGGATCGGACTTTGTTTCCGGCTCGACCGTCAAGTGGAACGGCAGCAGCCGGAGCACGACGTTTGTCAGCAGCACGCAGTTGATTGCTTCTATCCCTGCCTCCGACATTGCCTCCGCAGGAACTGCGCAGGTAACTGTCACGAATCCTGATGGCAGCACGTCATCGGCCCTCACGTTTACCATTAACAATCCGGCGCCCACGATCACGAGCCTGAGCCCGGCTTCGATAACGGTCGGCGGCGCGGCGTTCACGCTTACCGTCAACGGCACCAACTTCATCATCGCCTCGACCGTGCGCTGGAACGGGTCGGATCGCACCACGGCGTTTGTCAGCGGCACGCAATTGACCGCGGCGATCACGGCAGCCGACATCGCGGCTGCAGGCACGGCAACCGTTACGGTCTTCAATCCGCCGCCCGGCGGCGGGACATCCAATGCGCAGACCTTTCCCATTACCTCAGGGCCGGCTCCCGCAGTGACGACTCTTGTCCCGAACAATGCAACTGCTGGTGGCGCGGCTTTCACGCTCACGGTGAACGGAAGCAATTTTGTCAGCGGCTCGACGGTGCAATGGAATGCTTCAAACCGCACTACGACGTTCGTAAGCAGCACGCAGTTGACTGCGGTGATCACAGCGGCAGATATCGCAACCGCTGGTAGTGCTAACGTCACCGTCGTCAACCCTTCTCCGGGCGGGGGCACTTCAAACGGTCAAGTATTCACGATCAGCAATCCAGTCCCTGCGACTACGAGCCTCAGTCCGAGCTCGGCAAACGCGGGCGGCGCCGCGTTCACGCTGACAGTGTACGGCACGAGTTTTGTGAGCACCTCCACGGTCCAGTGGAACGGATCGAACCGTACGACGACCTTTGTCAGCGCCACGCAATTGACGGCGGCGATCACCGCCGCAGACATTGCGACCAAGGGGACGGCTGCTGTCACCGTCGTTAATCCTCCAGCAGGCGGGGGCACAGCAAACGCTCAAACCTTTACCATTAGCGAAGCACCCAATCCGGTTCCAACGATCACGAACCTCAGTCCGAATTCCGCCAGTGCAGGTGGAGCCGGATTTACGCTCATAGTAAACGGCACGAACTTTATTTCCAGCTCGACGGTGCAGTGGAGCGGGTCGAGCCGGATTACCACGTATGTCAGCGCAATCCAGTTGACTGCGACGATCACAGCAGCTGATGTTGCGAGCCCAGGCACTGCCAGCGTCACTGTGGTCAATCCTGCGCCGGGCGGAGGAACGTCTAACGCGCAAACCTTCGCGATCAACAATCCGTTCCCGACGCTGACCTCTCTGTCGCCTTCCAGCGCCACGATTGGTGGGCTGGCGTTCACACTGACTGCCAACGGCTCGAACTTCGTCTCCGGCGCCACAGTGCGTTGGAACGGAAGCGACCGAACGACCACGTTCGTCAGCAGCAGTCAGTTGACTTGCCCGATAGCGGCAGCCGACATAGCGACAGCTGGATTCGTTTCAGTGACCGTGGCGAATCCTGCGCCCGGCGGCGGGACATCGGGGACACTCACATTCACGGTCGGCAACCCCGTGCCGACGATTTCCAGCCTGAGTCCGAATACTGCGAGGGCGTGCGACGTTGCATTTACATTGACTGTGAACGGCGCCAATTTCCTAAGCGGCTCGACGGTGAAGTGGAATGGCTCGAATCGCACCACCACGTTCGTGAGCAGCACTCAGTTGACCGCTGCGATTACAGCGGCCGATATCACAACCGCCGGCACAGCCAGCGTAACGGTGATCAATCCCTCGCCGGGAGGTGGGACGTCAAACTCTCAGAGCTTCAGGATTGTTCCACCCAATCCGGTTCCCACTGTTACGAGCCTCAGCCCAGCTTCCATAACGGCCGGCGGCGGCATGTTTACGCTCACCGTCTACGGTACGAACTTCATTTCCGGCTCATTGGTGCAGTGGAACTGGGCGAATCGGACGACGGCTTTTGTCAGCGATACGCAATTGACCGCCACGATTTGGGCACAGGATATTCAGTGCGGGGGAACGGCGAGTGTCGATGTTTATAATCCGCCGCCCGGAGGGGGGACGTCCGGTGTTCTCACGTTTTCGATAATCAATCCTGTTCCTGCGATTACGGGCTTCAGCCCGGCTTCCGTGACGGTCGGCAGCGAATCATTCACGCTTACTGTCAACGGCACGAACTTTGTCAGCACGTCCTCAGTGCGGTGGAACGGCACGGGCCGCAGCACGAGTTTCGTTAGCTCTACCAGGTTGCGGGTAACCATTTTGGGCAGCGAAATTGTGAGCACGGGATCGGCCCAGGTGACCGTGGTGAATCCCACACCCGGCGGCGGCACGTCCAACACTATGGCCTTCCCGATTAACAATCCTGCGCCTGCCATCAACAGCATCAGCCCGGCTTCAGGAACTCCCGGAGGCAAGGCCTTCACGCTCACGGTGACCGGGTCGAACTTTGTAAGCGCCTCGAAGGTGCAGTGGGGAGGCTCGGAGCGTACGACAACCTTCCTGGGCAGTATTCAGCTCAGTGCGTCAATTCCCGCCAGCGACGTCGCCACGGCCAAGACTGTAAAGGTCACAGTGGTCAATCCGCTGCCCGGCGGCGGGACCTCGAATGCGATGGCCTTTACCATGGCGCCGGGGGCTTGCGCAAATCCTCTGTTTGGGCTGGCTCAGGCTTTTAGCGCCGAAATCTATCCGGACTACGTCGCGGCAGGAGACTTCAACGGAGATGGGAAAATCGACCTGGCGGTAGCAAATATTGGCTCCGACACTGTTTCAATCCTGCTTGGAAACGGCAACGGGTCCTTCCGGGCTGCGGTGAATTACACCACGGGAACCAGCCCACGCGCTGTTGCGGTGGCAGACCTGAACGGCGACCGCAAGCTTGACCTGGTGGTGGCGAATCAAAACTCCAACGATGTATCGGTTCTTCTCGGCAATGGGGACGGTACTTTCCAGGACCAGGTGCGCTACGGCGTCGGGACCACTCCTCTATCGGTCGCGTCAGGGGACTTCAACGGGGACGGTAAGGCCGATGTTGTGACCGCTAACTACGGCTCCAACGACGTATCCATACTCCTGGGGAATGGCGACGGCACGCTCCAAGGGGCTGCGAGCTATCATGCGGGATCCAGCCCCAGCTCCATAGCTATCGGGGACTTCAGCGGAGATGGCAAAGTCGATCTGGCCGTGACAACGGCTTCCGGCGTGTCAATTCTGCTTGGACTTGGTTCCGGCGCTTTCACGACCGCGATCCCCGCTGCAATGTCACACGCGCCTCTTTCCATCGCAGTTGGAGATTTCAACAAGGACGGCAAGCTCGATTTGGCCCTGGCGACGAGCGCCGGCGTGTCGGTTCTACTAGCGAATGGGGGAGGCTCTTTCCAGACCGAGGTGAACTATACGGCGGGGTCCAACGCGAATTTCGTCTCTGTTGCAGATATAAATGGCGACAACAATCTTGATCTGGCTGTGACGAGCGCGAGCGGCATGTCGATTCTGCTTGGGAACGGGACTGGTACCTTTGGGACGCCCGTCACCTACGACGTCGGGAGCGCGGACTCTCTCTTAGCGGGTGACTTTAACCGGGATGGCAAACTCGACCTTGCCGTAACCACCTCCAGTCTCGGGGGTAGCTCGGACAATGTGGTGATACTGCTGGGGAAGGGGAGCGGCGCATTCCAGGTTCCGGCAAGCTATACGACTCGAACAGGGACGATCGCTGTCACAACGGCTGACTTCAATGGGGACGGCAAAACGGACGTTGGCACGGCCAATGGGAATTCCAACAGCGTATCCATTCTCACCAGTAACGGTGACGGCACATTGGGTAATGCGCTGAGCTACGACGTCGGGACTAATCCCAGTTCGATTGCCTCAGCAGATTTCAACGGCGACAATAAAGCGGACCTGGTGGTGGCCAACAACGGATCGAACAATGTGTCGGTTCTGCTCGGCAACGGCAATGGTACGTTCCTGGCCGCGGTAAATTACGCCGCCGGCGCCAATCCCAAGTCTGTCGCAGTTGGAGATTTTAATGGGGACGGCAAGTTCGACCTGGCGGTGGCTAACAGCGGCTCGGCCAATGTATCGATCCTGCTGGGGAAGGGAGACGCTACCTTCCTGGCGGCGACAAACTTCGACGCCGGCACGAGTCCTTACTCCATCGTGGTTGGGGATTTCAACGGAGACGGGAAGGCCGATCTGGCAACGGCCAACTATGATTCCGGTGATGTATCCATCCTGCTCGGGAATGGGGACGGTACTTTTCAGACGGCGGTGAATTACAGCGTGGGATCCTTTCCCGGCTCTGTCGCGGCGGGCGATTTCAATGGGGACGGCAAGCTCGATCTCGCTGTGACGCACAATACCGGCGTGGCGATTCTGCTCGGAAACGGAGACGGCAGCTTCCAAGCAAGGGTGACCTACCTCAACGCTTCGATTCCTTTGTCGGTAACGGCCGGGGACTTCAACGGTGATGGTAGGATCGATCTGGCCGTGCTCAGAAGCAGGATTGCGCTGGAATCTCCACCCACTTACAATCTGTCGATCCTGCTGGGGAGTGGGGATGGAACGTTCCAAACCGCGATCGACTTCCTGACGGGAAGCACCGCCTCCGCGAAAGCGGTGGATCTCAACGGAGACGGGAAGATCGACTTAGTGCTGACGGGCAGTTCCGCCGTTACGGTCCTGCTTAACACTTTCACTTCTTGCGCGACAGTCTCGCTGACCTCGCTCAGTCCATCCAGCGCTTTTGCAGGTGGGCCCGCCTTCAATCTGACTGTAACCGGAACGGGTTTTGTTTCAGGGTCGAGGGTCAATTGGAATGGGAGCGCCCGAAACACGACGTTTGTGAGCAGCACACAGCTGACAGGCGCCATTCCTGCCTCGGATATTGCCTCGGCCGGCACCGCACAGGTGACTGTCTCGAATCCCGATGGCAGCACCTCAGGTCAGCTCACATTTACGATTAATAACCCTGCGCCCACGATCACGAGCCTCAACCCGGCGTCCGCAACCGCGGGCGGCGCGGCCTTCACGCTCACCATTAACGGCAGCAACTTTGTGAGCGCCTCCACGGTAAAGTGGAACGGATCGGCGCGCAGCACAGCTTTCATCAGCGGCACGCAGGTGACTGTGGCGATCACAGCCGCCGATATCGCGACCGCGGGCACCGCCACCGTTACCGTCTTCAATCCGACGCCCGGTGGTGGGACTTCCAACGCGCAGAGCTTCACGATAAACAACCCGGCGCCTTCGATCACGAGCCTCAGCCCGGCCAGTGCGACCGCCGGCGGCGCAGCATTCACGCTGAGCGTGACCGGCACAAATTTCCTCGGCACATCGACGGTTCAGTGGAATGGCTCAACCCGCACCACCACGTTTGTGAGTAGCACGCAGTTGACGGCGGCGATTCCAGCGAGCGATATTGCTACGGCTGGAACCGCCCAGGTAAAGGTGTTTAATCCTGCTCCTGGCGGCGGCCTTTCCAACTCCCTTTCGTTTCAGATTAACCCAGTGACCAACTGCTCAGCTCAGCGGACGCTTCCCGACGGATATGTGGCTGGCCAGGCATTCCAGGTGACAATCCAGGTTACGCCACCATCCGGCACGCAGACTTACGCCGTGGAGGACACACCGCCCTTGGGATGGGCGGTTTCAGGCATCGACAACAGCGGCCAGTGGGACAGCGCCAACGGAAAAGTGAAGTGGGGACCCTTCTTCGACAGTCAGGCAAGAACGCTGCACTATACCGTTACGCCGCCGGCTGGAGCAATGGGGACTTACAGTTTCATAGGAACCCTTTCCATGGGTGGCGTGAATAGCGCGATCTGTGGGAATTCCAGCATCGAGCCCGTGAGCAACTACCACCCGGCCGACACGAACAGCAACTCTCGAGTAGAGGTTGGGGAGGTGACAGCATACGGGAGTGCATGGAAGTCAGGGACAACATGGAGCAAGCCACCGAACCCGATTCCGATCGGGTATGTTACCAACGCGGGTTTAATTTGGATAAGCGGCGAGGTCTATCATTTCGATTCTTCGAGGACGCCCCCAGCCTGCTGGGTGCCGGGAGCCGGCAGTCCGCTGATGACGAGCAATGGGGCGCTTCGGCAGATGTCGCTCCGCGGTCAAGTCCAGGCATCCGGATCAGGTTCGGCCGTATCAAGCTTCAATTCGGCAAGCTACACGCCGGGTGTAGGCGTGGTTGTGAGCATTGCAGTGACGCCGGATGCGTCGGCACAGGTCTATGCCGTAGAAGACACGCCTCCGTCCGGTTGGACCGTGTCGGGCATCGACAACGGAGGTCAATTCGATAGTGCCAACCGAAAGGTCAAATGGGGGCTGTTTTTCGACAACACGAGTCGAACACTCACCTACACGGCCACACCTCCGGCGGGAGAAACGGGAACCAAGACGTTTGCCGGATTGGCCTCCTTCGACGGCACAAACGTGACGATCGGTGGGGCGAGGACGTTGGGCGCATGCTGCGCCGGGGCGACGCTGGCGGTTGGTATGGGAAGGTTTGGCACCAATGGCGGATGGGTGAGCACCCATGCCGGGAAGGATGGCGGCTTTGCGTTGCAGTCCTGGCTGCATCTGCCCTGGGAGGCATACAACGCGACAGGCGGAGGCGTTCACGTGGCGGTTGGGGATGTCGACGGTGACGGTCTCGACGAAATCGTGTTGGGCTTGGGTACGGGCGGCGGGGGGTGGATTGCGATTCTGGACGATGACTCGCACAACAACGTGCTCCTGAAATGGATTCAGGTGAACTGGAGCGAATACAACGCGTCCAACGGCGAGGTCTTCCCGGCAGTTGGGGACATCGACGGCGATGGACGGGCGGAGATCATCGCAGGACTTGGCACGGGAAGTCAGGGTTGGGTTGAGATTTTCGACGACGCGTCGACTGGCTACCAGCACATGGCATGGCGGCAGGTCGCGTGGCCGGTTTACAACGGCGCGGATGGGACGACGCATCCGGCGGTCGGGGACCTCGACGGAGACGGCAAGGCCGAAATCGTGCTCGGGCTAGGAAGTGGCGGAGGGGGTTGGATCGAGGTGATTCAGAGTTCCGCAGGCAACTACAATCACGGGTCGTGGCTCCAGGTGAATTGGCCCACCTATAACGCATCGAATGGGGCCACTTACCCGGCTGTGGGGGACATCGATGGTGACGGGCGTGCGGAGATCGTCATTGGGCTCGGGCAGGGAAGCGGGGGCTGGGTCGAGTTCCTGGATGATAAAGCAGCAGGCTACGCGCACTTGAAGTGGTTCCAGATTCCCTGGGATGCCTATGATAATGCAAATGGCGAAACCCATCCGGCGGTGGGTAACGTTGATGCTGACTCTCGGGCCGAGATCGTTTTTGGGCTTGGACAGTTCCAGGGCCAAGGAGGCAGGCTGTTTGCGATGGATGACGCCACATCCAACTACGCAACATTGGGTTGGTTCCAGATCCCGTGGAATGCATTTTCGCAGGATGGCGGGGAAACATTCCCAGCGATTGGGCGGTCGCGATAGATACCGGCGCGGATCTTGGACACGGATTTACACGGATCTACACTGATCACTGTAAACCTGGATTCCGCTGACGGGCACGGAGATCTCGGAAGGCCGGTGGACGCTAGGGCCAACCGGTCGGTAGACCCTCCGTCAAGAGGTGGGATACGCGCTGGCGCCGGATCCGCTTGTGGGCTTTTGTGTCATAGGTTAGCCACAGGCCCTTCAGCTCGCGAGCTAAAGCAGCGTAGCATGCATCGTATCCTGTAAGACCCTGCGCTACGAAAAACTCGGCCTGCGCGGCCAGCGATTCGGTCATGGGATGTCGCAGGACTCCGGCAGAGAGCAGCGGCAGCAAGCCTTCGCGGAAGACCAATGCCCCCCGGGGATGTGTTCGGCATAGGATGGCAAGAACCTCGAACGAGAACAGCTCCGGAACGGCGAACACTTCCGGCTTGTCGATGACCTCCCGCAGTACTGAGTCCGAGGCGGAGTCTGCTTCTTCCGCCAAAAACCATCGCACCGCCACGGAAGCATCGATCACCCAGATCATGCGCCGTACCCCCGGAGCTCCCTCAAAATGGAGATACTGCTGCGGCTGTCCGTCCGATTCGCGCGCATCTTGAGCACTTTCTCCAGCATCTGCCGCTTCTTCTCTTCCGTCTGGTGGTCGAGGAAGCGCCGTTCATACTGCTCCGGAGTGATCAGCACAGCCGCCACTCGCCGTCCTTTGCTGATCAGAATTGGCTCGCCATCTGAGTGGAGCAGGTCCAAGACCTCACCGAGGTGATTCCGGATCTTCAACGCGTTCACCTGTCGCATGCATACACCTCCGCTTTTTTCAGAGGCATGATAGGATGGACACATGTTGATGTCAAGTGCATAGGTGTATATGTAGATGTACACCTCTTTAAATGCAAACCACGAAAACCGCAAAGGAAGCTAGTTCACTTACTGCGGGTCTTCTTCGTCACCGCTGAGGTCGTATTGGCGCATCTTGTTAAATAGGGTCTTGCGGCTGATGCCCAGGCTCTCCGCGGTCGCCGTGCGATTCCCCTTGTGCTGCGCCAGGCGCGAGATGATCAGCATCTTCTCCAGCCGCTCGGTGGCCTCCGCCACAGCGTCGGAGAGCTTGAGCTTGTCCAGATCGGAAGAAGCAGAGGGGGATTCGGCCGGAAGGTCGCCGCGGATGCGCGGCGGCAGGTCGGCGTGCATCAGCATGTTGCCATCGCAAAGGATCATGGCGCGGCACAGCGTATTCTCGAGTTCGCGGATGTTGCCGGGCCAATCGTAATTCAGCAGCAGGGTGCGGGCTTCGGCGCTGATGGACTTCACGGAAAGCTTCAGCTCGCGCTGAAACCGGTCCAACAGGTGGTCAATCAGCAAGGGCAAGTCCTCGCGCCTGTCCCGCAGCGGCGGCAGCTTGATAGTCACTACATTGATGCGCCAGTAGAGATCTTCCCGGAACTCGTTCTTTCGGACTGCGCGCTCCAGATCCTTGTTGGTCGCGGCGATGACACGGACGTCGACGCGCGTGGGCCGCTTTGCCCCAATTCTCGTGACCTCATGTTCCTGCAAGACGCGTAGGAGCTTGGCCTGCGCCTCCAGGGACAAATCGCCCACCTCGTCGAGAAAAAGCGTGCCGCCGGAGGCCAGCTCGAATTTGCCGGCCCGGCTCTCGTGCGCGTCGGTGAAAGCCCCTCTCTCATGTCCAAAGAACTCCGCTTCGGCCAGTTCATTGGGTATGGCGCTGCAGTTGACCGCCAGGAACACACCCTGTACCCGCCGGCTTCGGCGGTGAATTGCCCTCGCGACCAGCTCTTTGCCGGTCCCCGATTCTCCCGTGATCAATACGGTCGCATCCACGGCGGCCACTTTAGCCATGATGCGAAATATTTCGCGCATTTGCAGACTGATGCCGACGATTTCGTTGAAGCCGTACCTGGCTTCGAGTTCGCTGCGCAGGTCTTCCAGCTCCGCGTCGAGCCGGCGCATGTGCAGGACACGGTCGATGATCAGGAGCAGCTCGTCGTTGTCGAAGGGCTTGGAGAGGTAATCGAAAGCCCCCAGACGCATGGCCTGGACCGCCGACCGGATCGTGCCGTATGCCGTCATCATGATGCAATCGATGCGTCTGTCCCGTTCGAGCAGCTTTTGCAGTGTCTCAAGTCCGTTGATGCCGGGAAGGCTGAGATCGAGCAGAACGATGTTGGGTTGAAACTCAGGTTGGAGAGCCAGGGCGGCCTCGCCGGAGTCAGCTTCACGCATGTCGTGCCCGTGCTCGGCGAGCAGAACAGATAATATGCGACGGATCTGCTTTTCGTCATCGACTACTAATATGCGACTCATAATGGAATGACGAATGACGAATGACGAATGACGAATTTCGAATGCGCTATGGTGGGCTTTTCATTCGTCATTCATCACTCGTCATTCGTCATTTAAATAAGCGGGAGCCTCACTGAAACCGTGGTACCTTTTCCCGCTTCGCTTTGTACGTCAATCTCCCCCTCGTGACGATGGATTATGCCATGGCACACCGAGAGACCCAGTCCGGTTCCTTCGCGTTTAGTCGTGAAGAACGGATCGAAGATCTTGTCGAGCTGGTCTGCCGGGATACCGACGCCTGAGTCACTGATGCGGATCTGCACCCATCTGCCTGCCGCCGTGCCCATCCCCGAACGCCACTCCTCAGCGCTGGAGCGCAGCAGCCCTTCTTTCGGCATGGCCTGGAGCGCGTTCAGCAGAAGGTTGAGGAAGACCTGCTTCAGCTCGCCGGCGTCGCCCATGACGCGCATCCCTTGCGACACGTACCGGCGTTCCACGCGGACTTTCTGGCGCTGCGCCTGCGTGCTGACCAGAACCAGTGACTGCTCGAGGACGTCCAGCACGTCCACGGGCTCAGGCACAAACTCCTTGACTCGGGTCAGGCTTAGCAGGCCGTTCACGGTTCTGTCAATGCGGTCAACCTCCGTCAGCAGTTCCTGGATGAGGACTTTCTTGGGGTCGCTGTCGGCATAATCCTGGAGGACATATTGCACGGTCGAACGGATGGCCGTGAGAGGATTGCGAATTTCGTGCGCAACGCCGGCGGCGAGTTGACCGGCCGCAGCCAGGCGTTCGGCTCGATAGATTCTCCGCAGTCTGTCCCGCTGCTCGTGGTAGAGGTAGGAGTTCTCGAAAGCCAAGCCGGCCTGACCTGCGAGGAGCTGAAGCAGTTCGATTTCCTGCGCGGTCAGATCCCAATCCGGCCGGCTCGAGCCGAGCATGATAATGCCGGTCAGCCGGTTCAGAGTGATCAGAGGCACGCAGATGCGCACGCCGAGGTGGGTCAGCATCGCCTGCTCCTCACTACTGAGATATTCATACACTCCAGGCGTGCTCGGCACGACGAGGCAGGTCTCGTTGACGAGCAACCAGCGCGCCAGCCGGCCGCGCTGGCGCAGTGGGGATCCGGTCCATTCTCCGGCTGCGATCCCGGAACTGAAGGTCGCCGAGAAAGTGCCGCGCTCGGGTTCGAGCTGGAAAATGACGATCCGATCCGGCCCGAAAAGCTCGCTCAGTCTCGCGGCAATACTCGCCTGGAGGGCCTCCGGATCGACAATGAGGAGGAGGGAGCGGTTAAAATCCTGCACAGCCTGACGGCTTGCAGCCCGCCGACGGAATCCCGCTGAGGAGTGGGCAAGTGGGAGCTTGAGTCGCATGCGATCTAGGGCTTGGTGAGCAGGGCGGCAGTCTTCATGAATGCCAGGAATTTCTGGTCCTGCCGGATGGGATCGAAGTCGGGTTCGGTTCGAATTGCTTCGAGGTTGGTGAAGCCGGCATTCAGGGCCTGTTGGAGGTTTTCGACCGCGTGGTCCGCATCTCCCATGGAAGCGTAAAGCCGCGCCATGAAGTAGCACTTTTCTATAGAGGGGCCCCTGTTTGTGCCTGCCGCGAGGCTGATGCCCTCGCCCTTGTTCATGATGTTGGGATCCAGGGCCAGTCCCTTGCGCCACTCGGCCATGCCTTTGTCAAATCTCTTCCTTTCGAAATACAGCGTTCCCAAATTTACGTGGAACGAGGCCACGTTCGGGTTCATGGTGATGGCTTTTTTGAAATATCTTTCGGCCTTCTTCATATCGAGCATGGCAAAGTAGACCGATCCCTGGTTGTTATACGAGTAGGGATACTTAGAGTTGAGCCCAATGGAACGTTGAAAAGCGTCATTGGCTTCCGCGTAGTACTTGAGTTGCGAATAGGTAATCCCGAGCTTGTTGAATATATACTCGCTGTTTGGATTGTTTCGGCTGGCTTCGAGATATTTGATCAGCGCAGCGTAAAAATCCCTCCGCGCAAACGCCACGTCGCCTTCCCGCGCAGCTTCGTTGGCGCGGATCACGCTCTCCGGGGTAACGGGAACCCTGACTATCTTCGGCGGACAACCCGTGAGGGAAAAAGCGATCAGAATCGAGAGTGCACCCGTCTCAAGGACGCCTCGTGGGCGAAAGCGCCGGTTCCTAAGGCAATGGCTGCTCGGCAGCCTTGGAGCCCTTCCCCTCTGCGCGAACATTCTACGGCTATCTTAGACCTGCATGCCCACATGATCAAGCGAACACCACAGAGGCCTCGGAGGTCTGTGTGACCTCCGTGTCTCCGTGGTGGTCTTTCTACACGGCCGCGAAGCTGGACGCTTTGATCTCAAAGTTCAGAGTTCGCCGGCACACGATGAAGTCCACGGGAACGCTGTATCTGATCGTTATGCGCACCTGCCCGGCGGAACGGTCGATTTTCACGTTGTCGCTGGTCAGGTTTATCTCATTTCTTCTGGCGAGGTCGAGTAAGTCTTTGATGACGGTCTCATCGTCGAAGGAATGAGCCCCGGCATGAGATACCTCGGTTTTCACATCAGTTTCGAAGCTTGTGTACGAGTAGTAGAGTGGTACGACCCTTATCCCGATAAAGATCGCGATCCCCAGCAATAAGATGTAAAACAGGCAGCCGGCGGCGGCCTTTCCCTCAGCGCTCTGGTTTTGCCAATCATTCGTTTTTGACATTGCCGAATGCATAAGCTTACCCATCAGGGGGGACACTCTACTAAATCTAATCGGCAAATTGGCGGCTTCCCATTACCCTAGGGGCAGATTCTCTGCAGTGCGCAAGCTGCCGCACTCCATGGCATTCTGCAGAGGATTATTCTACTTTGAGGACGGCCAGGAAGGCTTCCTGCGGGATTTCGACTTTGCCCAGTCGCTTCATCCGTTTCTTGCCCTCCTTCTGCTTTTCGAGGAGTTTCCGCTTCCGTGTGATGTCGCCGCCGTAGCATTTTGCCAGCACGTTCTTTCTCAGTGGACGCACCACCTCTCGGGCGATGATCTTGCTCCCGATCGCAGCTTGAATTACCACCTCGAACATCTGACGAGGGATGAGTTCCTTCATTTTCTCGGCCAGCGCCCTTCCACGGTAGGCGGCGTTATCTTGATGCACGATGAGCGAGAGGGCATCCACGGGTTCTCCGGCCACCAGGATGTCGAGCTTGACCAGGCGGGACTCTCTGTACCCGGAGAAATGGTAGTCCAGAGAAGCGTAGCCGCGCGACGCGGACTTCAGTCGGTCGTAGAAGTCCAGGACGATCTCGTTCAAGGGAAGTTCGTAGGTGATCAGAACCCGGTTGGTAGTTACGTACTCGAAGCCTTTCTGCACGCCACGTTTCTCCTCGGCCAGCTTTAAAATCGGACCGACATACTCGTCGTTGCTGAGGATCATGGCAGTGATCATTGGCTCTTCGAACTTTTCGATGTCACCGCCCGGCGGCAGCTTGGACGGGTTGTGGATCTCCACCACCTCACCTGTTTTTGTCGTAATGCGGTAGCGCACACCCGGAGCCGTGGTGATGAGGGAGAGATTAAACTCGCGTTCGAGCCGTTCCTGGACTATCTCCATGTGTAGCAGACCGAGGAAGCCGCAGCGGAAGCCGAAGCCCAAGGCTCCCGAGGTGTCGGGCTCGTAAAAGAAGGAAGAGTCGTTGAGCTGGAGTTTCTCCAGTGCGTCGCGCAGGTCTTCGTATTGAGCGTTGTCGGTCGGGTAAAGTCCGGCGAAGACCATCGGCTTGATTTCCTGGAAACCCGGGAACGGTTCCGATGTCGGACGGGCATCCTCCGTAATGGTGTCGCCGATCTTGCTGTCGGCCACTCGCTTGATGCCCGCTGCGACGAATCCTACATCGCCCACGGAAAGCCGGTCGACTTCGACGAACTTGGGAGTGATGACACCGACTTGTTCCACGGTAAAGGACAGCTGAGTTGCCACCATCCGGATCTTCATCCCTTTGCGCAGAGTGCCGTCAATGACTCGGGTCAGGACGATCACGCCGCGATAGGCATCAAACCACGAGTCGAAAATCAGGGCTTTCAGCGGCTTGTCGTATTCTCCGCGGGGAGGCGGAAGGCGGTGTACGATGGCTTCGAGAATTTCCTCCGTTCCGATCCCTTCCTTTGCGCTGGCGAGGATCGCGTCCTTGGCATCGAGACCGATGATGTTTTCGATCTGGTCCTTGATGCGCTGGGGGTCGGCGCTGGGCAGGTCGATCTTGTTGATCACCGGCACGATCTCCAGGTGATGGTCGAGCGCCAGATAGGTGTTGGCCAGCGTCTGGGCCTCGACACCCTGCGAGGCGTCCACCACCAGGAGCGCGCCTTCGCAGGCCGAAAGGCTTCGGGAAACTTCGTAGGAGAAGTCGACGTGGCCGGGGGTGTCAATGAGATTTAAGACGTAATCCTCGCCGTCCTCTGAGCGATAGTTCAGGCGGACCGAATGCGCCTTGATCGTGATGCCTCTTTCGCGCTCCAGATCCATGGCATCTAAGACCTGGTCCGACATTTCGCGCTGGGTAAGAGCGCCGGTTCGTTCCAGCAGACGATCGGCCAGCGTCGACTTCCCGTGGTCGATGTGCGCGATGATCGAGAAGTTACGGATGCGAGACTTATCGCTCAAAGTGACTTACACCCCTGAATTCAGACTGAGCATGATACACGTCCGCTTCAAGCCGTACAACCCCAGCCCAATTGCGGATTGTGGATTTCGAATTACGAATCTCTTTTGGGCAATCCGCAATCCAAAATCCGCAATCTGCAATTCGTGCTAGAATGCCGGCCCCATGGGTTTGCACATTATTCCCGGCCTGCCGAAAGAGCAGTGGCGCCGCAACCGGCTGGCCATCAATATCGCCGCCGCACTTGTCTTCGCAAGCCTCACCTTCGTCATGCCCTTCCTCCCGCTCTATGTCAAAGAGTTGGGCATTCGGGGCGACGCGGAGATTGCGACCTGGTCCGGGCTGCTCATCACGGTTGCTCCTCTGCTTGCTGCGTTGCTTGGGCCGGCGTGGGGGAGGCTGGGGGACCGCTACGGCATGAAGATCATGGTGGAGCGCTGCATGCTCGCCCTTGCGGTTCACTGGGGATTCTTCGGGTTCGCCAGGAACACGTACGATCTTTTGGCTTTGAGAATCATCCTCGGAATGTTCGGAGGCTTTGGCATTCTTTCGATGCCCTTGCTCGTGTCCACAACTCCAAAGGAGCATATGAGCCGCTCGATCGGCTACCTCCAGACGGTCCAGATGATCTCATCTGCAGCGGGCCCACTCATCGGGGGAATGCTTGCCGACTGGATCGGCATTCGCAGCACCTGCCTGGTGAGCACTGCATTCTGCATAGTCGGGCTCGTCCTGATCAACCGGCTGTACCGGGAGATGCCATCAACGGGATTTTCGGTAAGCTCCCGCCAACACGGGCCCAGAATATCCCTGAGAGAAGCGGTAGCTCTTCCTTCTTTTGGGACTATGATCGCCGTTATTTTCAGCGTGAACTTCATCGAGCGCAGCTTCACACCCGTGGTTCCGCTCTACATCCTCGAACTTGGAACCAGCCTGGGCAACGCCGCGAAAACCGCCGGCCTGATCCTTTCTCTTGGCCTTCTTTCCGAAGCAGTTTCCGCTTCCATTCTCGGAAACCAGTTGAAGACGGTTGCACCTCGCAAGCTCCTGCTTTGGAGGCTGAGCGGGGGGCTTCTGGTGAGCCTGCCGATGGGACTGGTTTGGGCCACCTCGCAGCTGCTAATCCTGCGCCTGCTTATGGGGTTGCTCGCAGGGGGCTGCATGGTTGTGGTTTACACTCTTGGGAGTCGGATTATTCCGGCGCAAACACGCGCGACTTCATTCTCCTTCCTCTCGAGTTCCGGCCTGCTGGGAGCCGCGGTGGGTCCGGTAGTGGCGGGCACCCTTACCCATATAAGTCTCCGGGCGATTTTTTTCTTCAACAGCCTTATTTTTCTCTTTCTGTTGATACTCTCGTTTCGCTTTATCGGGGGTCAGGGGCCAGGGGCCGGGGGACCGGAAAAAGAGGATGAGGCCAAGATAGCCGCAGCGGCCGCCATCCCAGAGTAAATCGGGATTGTATCTGCAAAATTCAAAATCTCAGAGGAAGCCTGGCGATATCTCGAGATTTTTGGAGATTTGGAATTTTGCAGATACGACTCGTTTTAGCGCCAGCGCTTAACGCCAATTCGGGGACAGCAAGACTGGACGGGGCATTTGCTGCACCAAGGGGAGACGGGAACGCAAAGATTCTGGCCAAAGGTTACAAGAATATCGTTAAGGGTCTTCCAGTGCCTTCGGGGGAGTTTTTCTCTGAGGGCAAACTCGGTTTCCTCCGGCATTTTGGTCTTCACATACTCCCAGATATTTGCAATGCGATGCACGTGGGTGTCGACGCAAATCCCATAGTCGCCATAGCCCACGGTCACGACGAGGTTGGCGGTTTTCCGTCCGACGCCGGGGAGCTTGAGCAATTCATCCAGGTCGCGAGGAACCTTGCCCTCATACTCATCGATAAGGATGCGGCAGGTCTCCCGGAGGTTTCTCGCCTTGGTGTGATAGAAGCCCACAGGGTAGATCAGCTTCTCGATCTCACGGACCGACAGGGAGGCAATCGCCTGGGGTGTGTCTGCGCGGGCGAGTAGTCGGTTGGACGCCTGCTCGGTCACGGTATCCTTCGTGCGCAGGGAGAGAATGGTGCTCACGAGCGTTTCGAAGGGGCGATCGATTGCCTGATCGGCGATGACGCCCACCGCGGGCACCTTCCACTTGCGGATTTCGCGCTTCAGTATGCGCAGTATCTTTTCCAGCGTCGTCGTGTCCATGCCTTTGCATCTGCCACGAATTGCACGAATCAAACGAAAGATCTCGTTTTTTGTTTTGTGTTTTTCGTTAAATTCGTGGCCGCTTTTATTTTTGAGCGATCGCGACCTTCTTCAGCTCGATCCGTTCCTTGGGAGTTTCTCCATCCACCTGAACTTTCTGGAACTTCTCGACGACGTCCATTCCTTCCACGACTTTTCCGAAAGCGGTGTACTCGTGATCCAGACTCGTCGCGTCGCCCAGGCAGATGAAAAAGGAGGTCTCCGCGCTGTCGGGATCATCGGTGCGCGCCATGCTCAGGATGCCCTTCACATGTTTTGTGTTGTTGAACTCAGCCTTGAGCTTGCGTACCAGATCGTTCAAGCGGAAGTCCGGCAGCAGAGGCTGACGCGTGGAGAGCAATCCGCCCTGCATGACGAAATCGGGCACGATCCGGTGGAAAGCGGTTCCATCGTAAAAGCCGGCCTGCGCGAGCCGAAGGAAATTCCGCACGTGGCCCGGCGCAAGATCGGGGAAGAACTCCAGAGTGATATTTCCCAGCGAGGTTTCGAGAACCGCGCGGTATTTGGTCAGCTCCTCCGGAGGGGTCTGGGAGAAGGCCGGAGGCGGCACGGGTTGTGCCGGCCGAAGAGTAACTTTTTTAATGATTGGCGGGTTGATGGCAATGCCGTTGGCATCCGTCGGAGTATCCGAGATCTTGTCGACGACCTCGATACCCTCAGCCACGAAACCGAAAGCTGAGTACTGCCCGTCGAGCGCCGGCTGGGGTACGATGCAGATGAAGAACTGGTTCCCGCCGCTGTCGAGCTTTCCAGGAAGCATCACGGAAGAAAGCGTGCCGCGCACGTGCTTCACATCGGACACTTCGGACGCAACCTTGTTCATTCCGCCGGTGCCCCACAGATTCTTCCTGGTGGGATCCTTGGACAGTGGATCACCGCCCTGAATAATTCCCCACTTGATCACGCGGTGGATTGCCGTTCCGTCGTAGGCGCCCTCGACGGCGAGGCTCAGGAACAGTTGAACGTGCCGCGGCGCCTTATCCGGGTAAAACGAGAGCACGAAAGTGCCTTCGCTGGTGGTCACGACCGCCTGCTGCTTCAGGTCGATGTTCGGCGCCGGTGCCTGCGCATAAGCTTCGGCGAGCAGGAAGGACAAGCAGCAGCAAGGAATCAGCCATCGAATCATTTTCATATCTCCCTATGAAAGCGTGCGCCAAGAAATTACCACCAAGCCCCCATGACCTAACAAGCAAAAATCGTGCTTCACCACAGAGCCACAGAGTTCACAGCGCAGCTTGGTGCATGGGTTATAATTTAGATTTTGGTCGGGCTGAATGATTCTGCACAGTCAGCCCTGTGATTGAGTCAAGGAATTGGCGGTGGCAAAAAAGCCGGCAAGGGACAAAGACCTATCCTATTCTCAAATCTCCTATGGAAGAGAGCTGATCCGCTCTTCGATGTTCCAGATCAGCACGCCGTTTGAACCGCAGGGAGATCAGGCTGCTGCCATCGCGCAGCTGGCGCACGGCGTCGAGGACGGCGAGAAGCACCAGGTGCTCCTCGGTGTGACGGGATCGGGCAAGACCTTTACAATGGCAAAGGTAATCGGGGCGCTCCAGCGTCCCACGCTGGTGCTCGCACACAACAAGACACTTGCGGCGCAACTCTATCGCGAGTTTAAGACCTTTTTCCCCAACAACGCAGTCGAGTACTTCGTCTCCTATTACGATTACTACCAACCGGAAGCCTACATCGCGGCAACCGACACTTACATCGAGAAGGACGCACTCATCAACGACGAGATCGACCGGCTGCGACACTCTGCAACCCGGTCGCTGTTCGAGCGCCGGGACTGTATCATCGTTGCCAGTGTCTCGTGCATCTACGGCCTGGGCTCGCCGGAAGCCTACTATGGAATGCTGCTCTTCCTCGAGAAGGGACAGCGGATCGAGCGGGACGAGATTCTCCGGCGACTGGTTGAGATGCAGTTTGCCCGGCAGGATTTTGGTCTGGAGCGGGGTTTCTTCCGGGCGCGCGGCGACACGATCGAGGTCTTCCCCACCTACGAGGACTACGCGATCCGCATCGAGATGTTCGGAGACGAGATCGATTCCATTGCCCAGATAGATCCTATCAGCGGGCGCACGCTCAAGAAGCATGACCGCATGCCTATCTATCCTAAGTCGCATTACGTCCAGCCCCGCGACCAACTCTTGCACGCGATCGACACCATCAAGGCAGAGCTCGAAGAGTGGCGCACGAAGCTGGAGCAGGAAGGGAAGCTCCTGGAAGCGCACAGGGTCCATCAGCGGACGATGTTCGATCTCGAGATGATGAAGGAGCTGGGCTACTGCCGCGGCATCGAGAATTACTCGCGCCATTTGACCGGACGACGCCCCGGAGAACCGCCGCCCACCCTGCTGGATTATTTGCCCCGCGATTCGATCATGTTCATAGACGAAAGCCACGCCACGATCCCCCAGGTTCGGGGCATGTACTTTGGAGACCGGTCCCGGAAAGAGAATCTGGTGAAATACGGATTCCGTCTGCCTTCCGCTCTGGACAACCGGCCGCTGGACTTCAAAGAGTTTGAGGGGCGCGTGAACCAGGTAGTCTACGTCTCGGCTACGCCAGGTCCATACGAACTCACGAAGTCGGGCGGAGTTGTGGTCGAGCAGCTTGTCCGGCCGACAGGGCTAACCGATCCGCAGATCGAGATACGCCCCGTCGCCGGCCAGGTCGACAGCCTGATGGAGGAAATTCGAGCGCGAGCAGACAAAAACGAGCGGGTGCTGGTGACGACCCTCACCAAGAGAATGGCGGAGGATCTTGCGGAGTATTACACGGAGCTCGGTCTGCGCGTTCGCTACCTCCACTCGGAAGTGGAAACCCTGGATCGCATCAAGATCCTGCGCTCCCTGCGCGCCGGGGAATTCGACGCGCTGATCGGCATCAACTTGCTGCGGGAAGGATTGGATCTGCCGGAAGTCTCCCTCGTAGCTATCCTGGACGCAGACAAGGAGGGATTCCTGCGCTCGACGACCTCGCTCGTTCAGACCGTTGGACGAGCGGCCCGCCATATCAACGGAAGAGCTATCCTGTTTGCTGATGCGCTCACCGGCTCCATGCAGGCTGCGATCGAGGAGACCAACCGCCGCCGCGCCACGCAGCAGCGCTACAATGAGGAGAACAACATCACTCCCCAGTCGATTATCAAGCCGCTTGATCCGGAACTGGTGAAGATCTACGAAGGAGACTACTACGAAGTGCCGGCGGTGGCGGAAGAAATCCCCCAGTACAGCTCGGCGGAAGAGTTGGAGAAGGATATCCAGCGGCTGGAGCAGGAGATGCGTGAGGCTGCCAAGGAGTTCGAGTTTGAGCGCGCCGCTGCGCTGCGCGATCAGGTCAAAAAACTCAAGAAAATGGCACTGGACTTTCTGGGGCCGGATGAGCCCGGGGAATAGGGGATTCTGTTTCGATGGGTTCAGGCGCCTTATTGGAGTTAAAAATGACGAATGACGAATGACGAATGAAAAAACGTCGAGGTATTCGTCATTCGTCACTCGTCATTTGTTGCGGTATTGTATGATTCAAACCATTCAGCGGACAAAGTCGCTCTCTGGAACAGTTGTGCTGCCTGGGGACAAGTCCATCTCGCACCGCTATGCGATGCTCGCGGCTGTCGCAGAGGGCGACACCGAAATACGCCGCTTCGCCGGCAGCCAGGACTGTCACAGCACGTTGCGTTGCCTACGCGGTCTCGGCGTGGAGATACGGGAAGACGGCGACAGCGTTACAATTTCGGGTCGCGGTCTACGCGGCTTGTGGGCGCCTTCAAGAGTTCTCGACGCTGGCAACTCCGGCACCACCATCCGGTTACTCTCAGGAATTCTGGCCGGCCACTCCTTTGAATCATCTATCACGGGTGACGAATCGCTCTGCAAGCGGCCCATGGGCAGAATCATTCAGCCCCTTCGAATGATGGGAGCGGCCGTGGAAGCTCGCGAGCGTGATCTTCCGCCGCTGAAGATTCGCGGGGGCATTCTGAGGGCAGTGAGCTACCGCCTCCCCGTGGCCAGTGCGCAGGTGAAATCCTGCGTCCTGCTGGCGGGGCTTTATGGAGATGGCACCACGGCGGTCGAGGAGATTGTGCCTACACGGGATCACACCGAAATCGCCTTGCGGCACTTCGGGGCGTCTGTGAGACACGCTGGAAACTGGATCGAGGTGGAACCCGGAGCCCGATTGAGGCGACAGAAGCTCGAAGTTCCAGGCGACCTCTCCGGTGCGGCATTCTTTCTGGTCGCTTGTGCCCTGGTGCCCGGATCCGAGCTCTCTCTGCCCGGTGTCGGTTTGAACCGCCGCCGGCGCGAGCTGCTGGATTACCTGTGCTCCGCCGGACTCGACCTCGTTGTGGAGAATGAGTCTGAGGGTGCAGGTGAGCTCCGTGGAGATCTGCGCGTCCGGCACAGTCCGGCGCTCCTCGAGAACAGGCTCCAACCGATTCAAGGAAAGCTGGTGGCTGCGCTTATCGATGAGATTCCCGTGCTAGCTGTCCTCGGCTCTCAAGTGGCGGGCGGACTCGAGATCTCGGACGCACGAGAGCTGCGCATCAAGGAGAGCGACAGAATCGCTGCCTTGGCGGTTAACCTTAGGGCGATGGGGGCTGAGGTCGAGGAAAAACCCGACGGGCTCAATATTCGTGGGGGGCAGCAGCTGCGCGGAGCTGACATCGAGACGAGAGCGGATCATCGCATTGCCATGGCGTTTGCAGTAGCCGGGCTGGTTGCCTCAGGCGAAACGCGCATCCATCAGGCGGAATGTGCGGACGTGAGCTTCCCGGGCTTCTGGCAAGCCCTCTCGAGGATCAGCAGGCAGTAGGCAGCCGGCAGCTGGCAGCCTTCCGGTCAGGTACCTTTTCCCCAGATCCCAGAACGGCTCCCACTTCAATGCCCGATCCTGAGCATCATCTGCGATGTGAAGTAGGTCCCGGCCGCCGGACGGGACCTGTTTCCCGCGCGTAACCGAGGGAGTGCCTCGCATGCCTGATTCCGAGACTCTTTATCCATTGCTATGAGATAGAATGGAGAGGTTTTGGGGCCTAGAGATGAAAATGCTGCAAGATTTTCGAGGGATGGCGATCCGCCTGACAGATGAACGACTCGCGCACATTCTTGAGCATCCAGAAATGGCTGGGATGGAAGCTGAGATCGGGTGGACCCTGAGGAAACCCGAGATGGTTGTTGAATCACTCAGCGATTCCCAAGCACATCTATACTATCGCTATTACATGGAAACCCGCAGCGGCGGCAAGTATCTCTGTGTTGTGGTAAAAATAGGGAGAGACGATGCATTTGTGCTCACAGCATATCTGACTGACGCAGTCAAACGGGGAAAACAGATATGGCCGAACGAAAAGTGAAAATCTGGTATGACGCGGAGGGAGATTATCTCGAGGTCATTTTCGAGGAAAAGGCCGGCTATTTCCGCGAAACTTCGAACGACCAAGTTATGGAGAAGGTCGATGAGGAAGGCAACATCCTCGGCTTCTCCGTGTTGAAAGTTAGCGCATTGAAGAAGACTCCCCTGGAAGTGTCTCTTTGATTGAGATCCAGGCAGATCAGGAGCTGAGCCACCATGGAAGTATTTCCAGGCATTTCGATGGATCCGGCAATACGATTTGGCAAACCGTGCCTGATCGGCACGCGGATCGACGTTGCTGCCGTCCTCGGCACTCTGGCAGCTGGCGAAAGCTTTGAAAAAGTGGAGAGCGAGTACGGCATCAGTCGTGAGCAAATCCTGACTGCGCTTCGTTACGCCTCACACGTTGCATCTCGCATTCCTCCCGCGGTCTAGGTAACCATTTAATGTGACAAAGGCTGTATAGGACGCTGGCGAAAAGTTGAGCGCGAATAAGCTGAACCGGCTGGTACAATGGTGCCAGAATTGCGCCGCGTGCGATCTGGCAGGAACGTGCCGCCCCTGGTCCGCGAGGGGCCAGTGATCGTGGGAGCAGGAGGACTAGATGAAGCTTCGCATCTATCTGGATACCTCGGTGTTCAGCGCGTACGAAGATGACCGGGCGCCCGAGCGAAAGAATCTCACCTTGGAATTCTGGCGACGATTGGACGATTTTGAAGTGTCGACATCCGAGATAGCTAAGCAGGAACTTGACATGACGCTGGAACTGCCTCGTCGAGAGGCGCTGATTAGACTTCTAAACCGCGTCGCGGTTCATCCAATGACACCTGAGATGGGAGCGCTTGCGCAGATATATGTCGACGGAGGCGTTTTTTCTCCCACCTCGCTTAATGACGCTTTGCACGTAGCGGCAGCGGTTCTGACACGACAAGATATCCTCGTTTCATGGAATTTCAGACACCTTGTGAACAGGAGACGCCGAGCGCTGATCAACGACTTAAACGTGAGAGGTAATCTTCCGACGATTGAGATCGTGGCTCCACCAGAGGTTTAAGGAAGGAGGAAATGGCATGGAGTATTTTGACTATCGGAGCGTGGCTGAGGAGGCAAGAATACCTCCGGATAAGCTGGAAGCGATCGCTAAGATGGTGCGAGGCGAATTCCCAACCGATGATATGCTTTATGAACTACATGTTCTGCGAGCCTGCATGGCGATCCGCGACGGCTACGTCTCACTGGAGGATGCCCTGAAGCCGGAAGGCGGAAAGCTAAAGAAAAAACCTTCGTAAAGGAGGTACTTCCTGCGAAAGTCTTGGGTATGGCCCGACCAGACCTGAGAGATGGTCCTGACACCGCAGGAGGAGTAACGATAGACTGTGCCGTGTTGCTGGGCCGGAGAAGGACCACTTGCGATAGCATGTCTACTGGGGGCATAACCCATAAGCTGGAGGCCCCGCTATGGTTTCCAGCTATCTCCTAAACCTTACTAGTAAGGGACAATATCGATGACCACTCCCTGCCCACGAGAGTAGTGCGGCATCGTGGCTTGTGGCACCGTCTGGTTAGAACTCTTGTCTTTCTTCTTCGGCTTTGGCGCGCTCAATCTGTTCGTTCAATGCTTCGACGTATTCGTCGATCCAGCTTTTCACGTTCTCGTTTTGCTCGCTCGCTCTGATATTGATGAGGGCTTCTTTTTTGTTCTGGTAGTGCTGGCTTGCTGGGCCTGCCCATCCTTCGGTTGAGAAGTTCGCCATGAGGCCTCGTCGAACGTCGTCTTGCGCGCCGTATCTGATCAGGACTTCTCTTGCGAGGCAGACCTTTCCCGGATCCCTCGTGAGTGTCTTTGGGACGAATCCTGCAAGGTACCGTGATCGCTTTTCTATATCCTGATCGACCCAGTGCCAGATTTCGTTTAAGGGCACCTGGGAGAGCACGCCTTCTCCTACTTCGAATTGCCCGCCCTGTAGCCAGTTTTTTATTTTGAACGCTCGTGAATCGATTGGTGGACCGAGGTATTTCGTGATAATGCGCCAGACTTCCGATGGCGCGTCACTGGTAATCTGATGCAGTACCGTGAGGGTTTCGGAGTTGAAGCTGTCTATGATCGTGCCGTCAACTTCAAGGTTCTTAAGCATGATCTCTGCAAGGTCGAGTCTTTTTTCTGGGTACTCGCGAATAAAGGATGTCGCGATCCTCGTCCAGTAGAATTCTTCCATGGTATCGATGGGGCCATTGCGCTTCTGGAAAAGGAGTGGGTGCGTTAGGAGCTGAAACGTCAAGTCCCTGGGCAGGGTACGGCCGGGTTGTAGGAAATAGAAATGGCTCAAGTCGAGTGCCATGCCAATAGCACTCCTGTCAGGCAGTTGTACTAAGAACTCGATCCATTCAATGAAGACTGGCTCAGAAACGCTTCGCGTGGCCCCCCCGAGGCGGAACATCCGCAGGTCCTTGACGGTGACGAGTCCATTTCTTGCCATGTTCAGGACTCGCAAAGCGGCGCGATCGGTCAGGCCATCGCGCCACGTCAGTTCTGGAACGAATGTCCTTAGGTGATCATCATTCACCAGAGAGTCCATTAGTTCCTCCCAGGCGTCAAGGTTCTTTTCGAATAAAACTTTGAGGTATCCACCAAGGAAGTAGGCACTAGGCTTTTCCATTGCTTTCTTTTGTTCTTCTAGGAGCAACGGTAGCAGTGTGAATCCCTCATCTCGCGTTCCAAGCTCGTAGCCGAACTGATATCCGTTTTGTGCCTCCTCCGTCACCAGCCATGGCAATGCCGGCGTGAGGAGCGCAGGAGTCTCCGTCGCTTGCTGCGCGAGCGACTGTATCTTTGTTTCCGCGATGTTGATTGGCTTTCCCTTGTTGTCGTAACGGTCATTCCAGAGGTCCATGCCCACGTACCGCTTCATGAGTGCTGGAAAATCCGAACCTGTCAGTTTGTTTTTTAATGTCCTTAGTCGGTCGCGGATCTCCGGCAAGAGATCTTCGTTGGGATATCGCTCCGCATCGATGATGTTTTTCAGGATTGCTCGCTTGTCGATATGCTCTTTCTCCGCCATTGCTTCGAGGGTGTCCATGACCATTGGTGCGAGATTCTGGAATCTGATTACGCCCCAGGCTCCCCGCAGCAGTATTGTAACGGCTTGCTGTCGTTCCTCTGGTTGTAGTACGTCCAATTGTTCGGTGAGGAGGTTCCATACGCGGCGGTACGCGTCATATATCTCATCCCAGGTGTGTGGCACCCACAGGTTTGGCTGTTGTCGTAATCCCTGATACTCCGCGCCGATTGTCCTGACAAAGTCGCTGGTTTGCAGTGCAGCGCCGCACGCATGCAGTCCAAGGAGCCGGCGCTCTGATGATGCTGACGTCAAGGCTTCCTGCAGTACCGGAAATCGTTCTTCCGGGCTTGCTTCTGTGGGTGCGACCGGTCCGTGACCGGGTGAGAAGAGGTCGGCGAACATGCCACTTGCGTTATTCGCAAAGGTTTCGTTCTCGGCTTCACCAAGGGAAAGCAGCAGTCGCGCGGCGCCGGAAAACAATTCCTTCCAGATCGCGATGCGCTCAAGTGCCCAAAGTATGTTTCTGCGTCCTGTCGTGAAATTGAGCAGTTCCTCCCGGCTCCATCTACCAATGGTGTCTTGTAGACAACGCAGAGCAGCCCTCGGGTCAGCTTCCGTGAGCGCTAAAAAAAAACGCGATCCTACGTTGGTGCGAAGGATGTCTCCGTTGTGGAAGGGGCCGTCTGGATTCAGTAGTCGAGCCACTGTTGTTTGTGCGACTGCGGACTCCCTGGCATATTGGAACATTTCGAAAAACCACTCAGTCAAATGACTTGGTTTTGGCAGTTGTTTGAGAAACTCGTTCAGATCAAAGAAGGCGCCGTACTGCTCCCACCATTCAACCCACATGCGGATGTGTAAGAGTTTGGGCGTGATGTACAAGGTGGTATTGCCCTGCAATATTTTGTGTCGTCGAAACCATTCAACGATCTCCACGAATCTCGGCCAAGTGACGTCTCTGTCGGCGCGCTCAACAATGGCGGCGAGTGCTCTTGACTCAATGTCGTAGGGCTTGCCGTATCCGATTCTCTTGAAGAGTGCAAGGTGCGAGAGTACTCGCCATCGCTGTTTGACTTCATTGCTCATGGGATCTTCTCTGCTGGCCAAGAGTCGCAGATAAATGTTGTCGAGCGGCAGAGTGAGCATGTCAGGGTGCTCATGAAGATTGGTGCCGACCAGGTGAGCAAATCGTGGAGAGTCCCCGATGAAGTCGGCCCATCGTTGCAACTCTTCATTAGGTACCTGGTGGTTGCGAAGGATTTCTTGTACCTCGGTGCCTGAAAGTAATGGGACATCGAGAGGGATCGTGTCGCTGATCGCGGTGGGATCGTGTTCATAACTCAGAGTTATCAGCTTGATTCTACTTCCACAGTTCGCCAGTTTCCTCCACAGGAGAATCGCGTCCTCAGTGTTGCATTCGTCTGCCACGAGCACACAATTGAAATTGTTGTCTGGCAATAGCAGGGCATGGTAAAGGTCACAATCCACAAACTCCCTGGCGGTGGTGTACAAGACAAGGGGCGCAATGTCTTCCGCGCCGGTTGCTTCCAGCACGAACCTGGTTTTGCCGCTTCCTGGCTCCCCGAGGATGCGAACGTGCTCCGCCTTGTCGCTGGAACGCAAGCGTTGCTGAATTGTATCCCTGTTCCCTGCAAAGTCTGGCGGTGGTACGTAAGCGCATCGCATGTCCTGGTCCCGCTGCCAGCTGACCCATGGCTGCAACGGTTCTCCCAGGAGCCCCTTTGTGATAAGGGCTAACGACGGAAATGGCTGTACCAACCCGCAAAGCGTGTTCTGCCGAAAAACCTCTATCCGCGCCAGGGTATACCGAGCGTCGATGCCAGCAAGCTCCTGCCTGAACTTCTCGACGATTGACTGTTCATCCACGCGGTCTGGGTTGTCCCAGCCAAAAAAGACGACCACCAATCTCCCATCCCGTTCAAGACAGCTCTGGATTCTCGGCTTGAGCGCGTCGGTGTCGGTCAGCAGGATCTCCTTAATACCTGAAGTATTGGGGGTAAAACTGCCGCTCTTGATCTGGTACCGATTCAGCCCTTGCTTAATTATGCCCTGCAATGAGTCTCTTTCGACACCGGCGACCTCGGCATCAATACCACCGTCAGCGACTGTAATCGCTCCAGGCACGTCGATAAGAGTGCGAGCAATGCCGGACGCATGCGCCTCAGCCCATAGGAGCTGCCGAAAAAACGCCACTGCCCCCTCAGGATTGAGATGACTAAGATCCTCATTGCGGAGCGTAAAAATGCTATCCATGATCGTTCGTGATGCTTTCCGGTTTAAGTCACTATTGGTCAAAGCCCCACAACATCATCGCAGCATGCCCACAAGCCGCACAGACCCTTAGTGGTTCACCGTACACCCGGTACCGGGCCGCTTCAATAAGAAATCGACCGTGGGCCTCGGCACATCCAGACTGTATTCTGCATCACCACACACCCTGCAAATCCTACGCCCTTCCACCGCAGCCCAGGACCAGATACCAACTGTTGTCAGTCAGCGCTTTCATCAATAATAATTTTCTTTGTGGTGCGATAATGGCGGGTCCTCGACAGTTGGGGACCGAAAGCTTATAGAACTCATACTTGCCTGGGATTGGTCGTGATGGATAATTTTGGGAGGGCCAATTTTATCTGGTCCGTTGCTGACCTATTGCGTGGCCCATATCGTCCGAATCAGCATAACCATGTCATGCTCCCGATGGTGGTGTTGCGGCGGTTGGATTGTGTCTTGGAGCCTATCAAGGACGCGATGCTCGCGAGGTTGCGGAGCCTCCAGGAGAGCAAGGTCAAGAAGGTCGAGCGCGTCCTGAACAAGGTTGCAGGGCAAAGCTTTCTAAACGCCAGCAGGTTCACGCTCGAGAGATCAAGGGTGACACTAACAACATTGTCGCGAATCTGACTCAGCAGTGTCAAAATAATCGAGGAAGTGGAACAAGAGTGTCGGGAAGACCGTCATGGAACTGGGCGAATTGAAAGTGGATGCCGCAAGGGCTACGGCGCAATAAAAGGCCGCGTCTCGTAAGGGGTTGGCACGCAGCGACCGTGGCTGGAGGTCGTAACTCAGCTGCCAATCCCAGGCTCAGGCGGCGGCATCGTCGATATAGTCTCTTGTACAAGCTGAGCTCCGTGCGCACACGTGAAGAATTGAGAATGACCAGTAACCACGACAAACACGTGATTGAGTGTTGGCTGCTGCTTTACAATCGCCTAATCGGGACCTCGTATGTAGTCGTTGATTGGCCCGATAAGGACTCCTCCAGAAATAACATCGACGCGATCTGCCGTGATGACTCAGGAGGCGCGCTCGCTATTGAACACACACTCATTCAACCCTTTGAACGAGAAAAGGAGGACGCTGATCGTTTCATGAAAACCCTTGCGAGCTTACGGAACCATCCGGATCTTCTGCAGCAAGGGTACATAATCCGGGCCAGCCAGCCGGTAGGCGCCATCCGCGCTGGGATCGATTGGGGGAAAATATCCGACGAATTGCTTAGACAGCTGAACAGTGTCCTGCCGACCTTGCCGGCGGGATCGCGTTCAGTGACGATCCGCGGGGCCAATTGGACCATTGACCTTCGAATCGATAAGATCCGAATGGGGCAGAACGATCCCGGAAAGTTCCTCACAGGGCGCATATGGCCGGGTGATCCCGGCTCCGAACTTGTTATCAGGGCACTCCAAAAGAAGGTTCCGAAGTTATCCGCACATGCAAACGCTAAGAAGATACTTCTTCTTGAGCAGGACGCAATTGCTGGAAGAACTGAGAGTCAGTTTGAACGGCTACTCGACGATCCAGAAATCAAGGGATTACTCCGACTTATCGACGAGGTGTGGGGCGTGAATACCTCTGTTCTGGAAAGTGATGGCACCATATTCACCAATCAGATCTGGCCAACCATCGGTATCAATAGATGCTCCTTGGACCTGCACACGGGAAAGTTCCGGCCCGGCCCCTGTTGATTTTCCAGGACACGGACCAGAAATTCGTTCCGATCCGCACAGAAATGCCCAGGGCGAGATAGGATTGCACAAAAGCGTCACTCTTCGGAAAAGGTCTTGGATATAGATGGAGGTTGGCGCCACACTCGCGTGACGTTATCGCCGCTAAATCCGGAGTACACGCCGATCATGCTAACCCCTGAGTTTGAGGGCGACGTGCAAATCGTCACCGGGTTTCTTGCGGTACTGGGACAATCCTGAAATAAGAAGCTCAGGCGCCGCTCGGAACTTACTGGCGGCAGGAACGGAGGAAATAGAAATGGGTAAGCGCGTACTACCGAACGTGCCGTGGATAACGGCAGATGGATTCCTGGACACGAAGAAAATCCCGCTGGAGGGCAACTTCAGGGCAGCGCTGGACCCCAACCGAGATAGAGCTCAGGATTCCTTAAGGTTCCTCCAATCCGCCACTAGCTCCGGCCGGACGGAGGCAAGCATCTTCCTTATGGGACTGCTTGTGAGCCTTCGGCCCGACGATTGGGATATGCGTAGCGCCGTCGTTGACGCCCTCCGCTACACGCACACGGAACGATGCGCCGTCCTGCTCTTTTCCGAGATCCGTCGCGTCAAGTCCACTAACACAACACGGCGCTATATCAATACTATCCTGGATGTCCTGCGGCTTTTTCCTGAGGATCTCACCCGAGATGAGTTCGAAGCTCTCGCCGGGGACACCTCCTTCTCGTACAAATTGCGCCAGAAGTTCCGTTTGCTCGCCGATCCCGAGTGTGGACTTTATCTATGAGAGGGGGCACGGTACGGCGCTCGTCTTTCAACTCTCTTTGCGTTCTGCATCTCCGCGGTCCAAAAGATGGTGCAGGATTCTATCCGCGGCGGCCTCTATTGTGAGATTTCCTATGTCGATGTGAATGTCGGCCATTTGATAGTGGGGAAGCCGGAGAATAACGGTGTCAGTAGCCTGGCACCATTTTTTCGCTCAATGACGCTTTGCACGTAGCGGCAGCGATCTTGACACCACAAGATATTCTCGTCTCATGGAATTTCAAACACCTTGCGAACAGGAAAGGTCGAGCGCTGATCAACGAAACGTGAGAGGTAATCTTCCGACCATTGACATCGTGGCTCAACCAGAGGTTTAAGGAAGGAGGAGGGGGCATGGAATATATTGATTATCGGAGCGTGGCTGAGGAGGCAAGAATACCTCCGGACAAGCTCGAAGAGATCGCCAGAATAATGCGAATCGAGTTTCCAACCGATGACATGCTTTACGAACTGCATGTTTTGCGCGGCTGCATGGCAACCCGGGACGGCTTCGTCTCGCTGGAAGATGCCCTCAAGCCTGAAGGCGGAAAGCTAAAGGAAAAATCCTTGTAATGGTGCTTAGATAGGGCTAGCCTCTTTTCCAGGCCGCATGTTCTACGGGCATCGCCTATAAGCTGGAGGCTTCGCTATGATTTCCAGCTATCTCCTAAAGCCCACATGGAAGCTTAAAGCTGATAACCATTCCCTGCACACGAGAGTTGTATCGCATCGTGGTCTGCCACCGGGAAGCGTTGAAAGTGTAAAGGACCGAGGGGTCGTAAGCTTTCTGAGAGGAGCGGCTGATCACACAGAAGAGATATTCTGGGTACTCAGAAGGTTTTGATTAAAATTCCGAATTGCTTTATACTTTAAAATCAATCGGAAGCAATTCAGCTTATCGGTGTCTTTCGCAGAAGGAGGAGACAGATGAGACGACTGACTGTTGGTCTACTCGTTGTGGCGGCGTCGTTGTTGTTCGTCCAGGCGGTCGCAGCGCAAACCGCAGTCTGCGTGCCCGTCAAGATCCAGAGCGGGGGCGTGATGGATTCAGTGGGCAATTCGGTGACGCTGGGCTACGACAAATACGGCTACAATTATCAGGCGCACATGTTCAACGGTCTGTATGACAACTACGCGCGACCGACGAACGTGGTCGAGACCGGCGCGGTCAAGCTCATGATGAAGTGGAGCGATGACTGGCTGGCCAATGTGTCCTGCACGCCGGACGGGAAGCTAGCCCGAGGCTATGATGCCAAAGCCCGAACATTCACGGGGATCTCGCAGGGCTGGTTGACGAACCACATGGAGGGGGACTGTGAGACGTCTGATGGCGATTCGGTGCACGTGACGTACTTCGTGAAGATCGTTTACGTCGGCCCGGCCCCATCAAGCGGTACCGATCCGTGGGCGGGTAAGCGCATATGGGGGGTGTACGCCGTGATCGAAGAGGTCGGCGAAGACCCGACGGACGGTGTGTGCTTGGCTCAACGAGGGTTGCACCGAGGAAGTCTCGTGAACCCCGCGGGCTTCGGCTTCTGGACGAAGTAGTTGCGGTACGTCGGCGTTTGGCGGGATGCTCAAAGAGCATCCCGCTTTTTATTTTATATTACACCGCGCTTCCGGGTTTTGAGTGGGTGACCCTCATATGTAGTGGTCGATGCCGAAAAAAGGTTGATCGTCTCTAAAGAGCGCATGGCAGTAGGGCCTGTGGGAAATGTTGGAAAGTCCCGCCGCTGTTTGCGGGACTTTTCCAAGCAGTTGTGGAAATCCACGCTTTCAGTGGATTCCCACAACTGCGGCATTTTCCATCAGGCCGTCCATGATTCACCTTGCACGCTCCCGGACATCGGCCGGAAGATGTGAACCACAATATATAGGGGTCACCCACTCAAAACCCGGAAGGACCTATTACACAGAAGAGATATTCTGGGTACTCGGAAGGCCACCAATAAGATAGCCTTACGAGACCGCATTTTTAGAACCTCCGCTAATCTCTGTAATCCCGCCAACTCACAACAGATCTTCGTTCTTCGAATATCAATTTTCGAAATACGGCAGGCCCCTTCATAGTTCAAAGGTTTTGTATATGAATGGGGGTTGGCGCCACACACGCGTGACGCTATCGCCGCTTAATCCGGAACATAAGCCGATCGTGCTAACCCCTGAGTCTGAGGGCGACGTGCAAAACGTTGCCAAGTTTCTTGCGGTGCTGGGACAATCCTGGTGCGTTCGCACGCCGCTTCTTTCTTGTGCTGTCAGCGTCTATCCGCGTTTATCCGTGTCCAGAAAAATACGTGGCCCCATTTATGAAATCGCATACTAAGCCCGCAAGACTTTATCATGCAAAAGGCGTTGGCGAATTTCCTCCGCGGCGGCATCTACCGTGAGATTTCCTATGTCGATGTGAATGTCGGCCTTTTGATAGTGGGGAAGCCGGCGCCGGTACAACGATTCCATTTCCTCTCGGGTTGTGAAAAGAGGGCGCTTGACATCCCCCGCGCATCGGGCCTGCAGCAACTCCATAGGGACGTCCAGCCAGACGCTGATGCCGGTTGATTTCACGATCGACTGGTTTTCGTCGGTGCAAAAGGCACCGCCGCCCAGCGCCACAACTGCGTTTTCCCGGCGACTCACCTTTGCCAGTTCCGCTCGCTCTACGTCGCGGAAATAGGGTTCGCCCCTCCGGTTGAAGATCTCGCGGATAGAGACTCCCTCCCGTTCTGCGATCCCCGTGTCCAAATCGATGAACGTCCATCCCAGTAGCTGGGCCAAGCGTTGCCCTACGCTGGTCTTGCCGGCGCCCATAAACCCGACGAGATAGATGTGCGTTGCATTCATAAAAGCATCACCGCAAAGGCACCAAGAACACCAAGGCCACCAAGAAATCTCATTTTGCCTGCGATACCCGCTGCTGACGGCGCAGCGCTTTTTCCATCAGGTCGCGCAGCCGCGTGCGGGCGCGAAAAACCTTGAGACGCGCCGCCTGCTCGGTGCATTTCATGATTTCGGCCATCTTGTCGTATGGTACCAGCTCCAGGTCGCGCAGAACGATGGCCGTTCTCTGCTGGTCGGGAAGCTCGTTCATCATTTTGTGAAGCAGAGCGTACAGGTCGCGCCTATCCTCAGGGGTTTCGGGCACCAGTTCGTGCTGATTGATCAGCTTCTCGATGCTTTCCGTCTCTTCCAGGCTCAGCTCTGTGAAGGTATGAACCTTGCGGCGGCGCGCGCGCCGCAGTTCGTCATAGCACTGGTTGATTGCGATACGGTAAAGCCAGGGGAAAAATGGCCGTTTATTGTCGAACTTGGGGAGAGAAAAATATATCTTGGCGAAGATCTTCTGCGCTATATCCTCGACATCGTTGCGGTAGCCGATATTGTGGTAGACGAGATTGAAGACGGTCTGCTGGTACTTAAGCACCAGTTCTTCGAAGGCGAGTTCCTCGCCTTTCTGACAACGGCCCACCAGCTCGCGGTCTTCTTCGACGTACGATTCTTTCCCCACAAGGTGGATCCTATCCGCTCCAGGAAACTCTAAACTTGGACATTCTCTGAAGCCTCTGCACCGCGTCCCGCAGGGTGGACTCCTGCTTTCAGAAGCAGAAGCGAATATACCGTGAACCGAGGTCCAGTGACTGACGATTGACGATTAACTATTGAAGATCTCGCCTGGGTTCTTTCAATCGTGAATCGTCAATCGTAAATCGTCAATGGTTTGTCCCGGCTGAGGCGGCTGTCATAAGAGAGTAGTGAGCTTTGTTTGTAAGCACCTGCTTTATGTAGCCGCGCGTTTCGACGAACGGGATGCGCTCGACGAATTCGGCCATATCTTCAGTCCCGAACTCTCTCATCCAGCGGTCGACGCGAGTGTCCCCGGCATCGTACGCCGCCAGCGCCAGCTCTTCCTTGCTGTCAAACTGCCGCAACATGGATGCCAGGTAGAGCGTGCCTAGGGCGATGTTGGTCTCGGCGCTAAAAAGGATTTTTGCTGTGTATCGAGTCACACCGGCCTGCCGGGCCACCTTCCTGCCGGTTGAGGGAAGCACTTGCATCAGACCTCGCGCATTCGCAGATGAGCGGGCCTCCTCCTTGAAAGCCGACTCCTGACGGATGATACCTAAAACCAGGTTTGGATCAATATTGTGTCTGGTTGCCTGCTTCGAAATGACATTCCAGTGCCTCACCGGGAACAGCAGTTCCCAGATCTCCTTGGGCAGAGTGTTGATGGGGCGATGGTAATAGTCCGGGAAGGCCTGGCGCAACGTTGAGATCACCCCATAGTAATCGGCCTTGATTTCGTAAATGCGCGACATCACATAACTCAGCGCTCTGTCCTCGGGGAAGCGGCGAACGCCCCAGCGGAGCTCCAACAGCGCGAGATCCGGCAGATCGGCTGTTGCCAGCCGGCGGGCTCGCTCGATGATGCGTGCCGCTGTACCGGAAGGCTCGTCGATAGTCGAGAGCGAGAGCCGGATCCCGTTCACCACCGTCGCCACCTCATCGAAACTGAGGCCCGAAAACGCGCGGCTCTCTCCGTTGGTGGACTTCTTCAGGGCCTGCTCCGCTTCGAGTCCCCGCTGACCGTAATAGCTGTGAGCGGCCAGCGTGCGGACGCGTCCCAGGAGATAAGAGGCGTGGATCGTGTCTCCCAGGTTTTGGTAGCAGCGTCCCATCCAATACATGGCAGGAATCGCGTTACGGGGGTCCGGGTACGCGCGGAGATATTTCCAGAATCCCTGCAGCGCCTCGCCGTATTCCTTTTTCACGTAGGAAAACAGGGCTATCCGCCACAAAGCCCGCTCCGCATACTCGCCTTTCGGGAATCGTTCGTAGAGAGTGCGGTAGGCTTCTTGCGCCTCGTCGACCTCGTTTGAAGCATCGAAATGCGACGCGACAGCGAGCAGAAGTTGCTCCGTGTATGGAGACCCGGGGTAGATCCCGATCGCCTTGTCCCGCATCTTCAGAAAGGATTCTTCCCGATCAAGCTTCCCGTAGCAGACGCCCTCGAGATAGACGGCGCGGGCATGGAGAGCAGGATCTGCGGAACCGACCTTACGCAGATAAGGAAGGACCGCTGCGGCTTTTCCCAGGCGATACTCCGCATCGGCGAATAACAGGTTCCGTCTTTCCGAGCTCAGCCTGTCCGGCGCCTGCAGCTTTGCCAGCCGCAAAAGCAGAGCTCGAGCGTCACGATTCCTGCCGGCGCGGAGAAGATTGTCGGCTCTGACCAGGAGCGACCTGTAACTCTGCGCGCCAGTCAGTGCCCTGGGTGAAAGAGCGAGCAGGCGTTGCTGCGCCAGAGAAGCCGTCTTGGCGTTGACATAGTTGCAGTAGATCCGAAGGTAGAGATCCATCGCTTTCTGGCGCTCACCGGACTCCTCAAGCGCGCGGCCCTGATAGTAGAGGGTGTCCGCGTTTTCCTCGAGCTTGGGATTTCGCAGCGCGGCGAGCGCGGCTCTCGGAGCGCGCAGCTTCAGTTGAGCCTGGCATTCCCCAATGATTGCATCCGGAACAAGAGCGGAATCGGGATACTGGTTCTCGACAAGACGAAAATTCCGGAGGGCCTCTTCGCCATTATCGAGCATTAGGTAGGACTTGGCCCGATAGAGCAGGACGTAATCCTCCAGGGCGGTGGCCTTTGCCGATGCGTCGTCCGGCAGTACCTCCAGGCTAGCGGCGTATTGCCCTTTCAGGTAGTCGTCAACTCCTCGTTTCAGGGCCTTCAGTGCCTTGTCAAGCGGGACGGGGTAGGTTCGGATAAGCGGATCCAACATTGCGGGCAGCCGGACGGAGCTGTTCCGGACATCGCGCGCCCCGGCAGCGCAGAAGAGTAGGGAAAATCCGGCCAGCAGGGTCAGCCGAATCAAGGCGGGCAGCAGTGGCGAGAGGCTTCGTCTAAGTAATCTGTGTCGATCTTGCACTTCTGTTTTCTAGTCCTCGAAGCGAGGACCTGGATATTCGCTCCCGAGTGTGGCTGGGTCGCTGTTCCCGAGAATTCGAATGACCTCGTCGTTGAAATAATCAATTGCGCGTGAAACGGAAGCAGGAACCCTCTTGTCATACATCTCACGGCTTCTGTCGATGTCCTTCTTGAGACGTACGTAAATGTCCTTGTTCTGCCGTCCTTCAAGGACGCGTTGCTCATTATAGAGTTTGATCTCGGAGACGAGCAGGCGGGCAAACCGCTTGGCGTCAGCGTGAAGTTTTTCTTCTTCGGCAAGGCGCTGAGCCTCGCTCATCGGCACTGCTTCGGGTGCCTCGGGCTGTTCGAAAGGCTGAGGGCTAGGTGCTGACCCGAGCGGGGCCGGCTCCGTCTCGCGATGAAATTCCGCTGGCCATTCCTCTGCAATGGCTGCGGCCGCTTGGGGCTGTTCCAATTGCGGTTCGGGCGACTCGCGTAGTTCTGGAGGCTCTGGGGCCGGCTCCGTCTCGCGATGAAATTCCGCCGGCCATTCCTCTGCAATGGCTGTGGCTGCTGGGGGCTGTTCCAATTGTGGTTCGGGCGGCTCGCGCAGTTCTGGAGGCTCCGGGGCCGGCTCGGATAAAGGGGCGGCAGTCGCGGGAGGCTCTTCAATGGACTCCTGAACTTCTGCCGGCGCCGCCTCGTGCTCCTCCGGAGGGACAGGCGCGGGCTCCTCTGCCTGCTCGGGCGAAGGCTGCTGCGCCTGCGCGCGCAACTCCTGCAGGATTTTCAGTGCAATGTTCTCGATGCACATGCCCGTGAGATCCATCAGGATGCAGAGCGACTCAAGGTTGCATCTGCGCCCCTCGGCGGCAGCTGCAAGGAGAAGAGCCACGGGCCGCCCAATGGCCTTCAAAGGGAAGACATGCCAAGGGCCGGGCGCATCCTCCTGGATTAACTTTAGAGCAGCTTCTTCAGTGACACCGGTGGCGGTAGTGAGGGCCTCTGATTCAAGAGCCTTCTGGAACAAAGGGCTCGCCGACTGCGCCAAAGCACAGGCGCTGATGTCTGCTGCTATTTTTTGCGGAAATCCTCGAGATGACCACCCGACAAACCGCTCTCCACGGACAGCAAAGAGGACCACCCGGGGAGAAACCTTGCCGGCTTCATCCAGCAGAAGGTTCAGAATCTCGTCCTGGGTTTCTTTCTGGCGGATATTATGGGCAAAATGCGCAAGAGACGCCAGCTGAAGGTCCTTTTCGTGAGCCGCCTCCTCGAGAGCTTCGGTGACGATGGCTTCCGCATCGGGCAGCGCGAAGTTGCGAATGGCTTCGAGCCTCTGTCCCAGCTGGCCCAACGATAACGACAGGTCGTTTTTGAAATTGTTGAGTTCCTGTTCCAGATCGTTTACCTGGGGCGCTAGCGTTCGGTGGGCATCTTCCCGCAACCGGTTGGCGTATTCCTGACCGGAGGGCATGGACAACTCCTAATTATTCAAAATATTTGAGATAGCGAACTTTTCGAATCATACAGAGAGCCGCCACGGGGTGTCAATTCCAAACTGCACCGACATGTATAGCACTATAAAGACATAGAGGTCACGGAGATTGAAGCGGTGCTTTTCTCCGTGACCTCTATGGTACCGGTCCTGTGTCCTGCGAAGCTAGTCTCGGAACTGCGGCTTCCTAGATTTTCTTCGCGGAGTTTTCAATAACCCTGCTGAGCTTCTCGATTCCCTTGGAAAGCGAATCGAACGATGGCCCCGCGAGAGCGTTCACGGAAACCGTCGAAGTCGCATTCTGGGTGTACATGCCCTTCAACTGCGTGTTGAGGTCGGTGACCATCTCGCGAAGCTGGCTGATAGCCTCCAATCCCAGGTTTTCGATGTTGTCGCCTTTGAAGATGTCCTTTTCTTTGCGCTGGTCGACGAACGAGAGCGCTTGATCTTTCCGGATCTGCCTCGCAAGCTCCCGAATTTCCTGAGCCTTGCCGGAGATATCCTGCTTGCTCACCGGCTTGCCGGCCTGCAGGGCCTGAAGCATCGCCTCCAGTTCATCCACGGCAGTCATCATCTGCATGCTCAGTCTCAAGGGCTCTCTCGTGGACAATCTGAGCAGCTGCGGTGTCAGAAGCGGCTCTCTGTTCCGGACAAACCGCGAAAAGTAAGAGGTGTTCATGAAGTAGTGAGTCTGCAGGAACCAGTAAAAGTTTTCCCACGCGAAATAGTTGTTCATCGAGTTGAAGGAGGTTCCCTGAAGCTTGGGCACCGAGGCGTAAATGGATCCCCGGCCCGGGCTGCTAGCGCCGCCAGGGATATAGGAAGATCCGTAACCCCCGCCATCCCTAGACGTAGAGACATCTCGCGAGCCGAAACTGGACGAGCTTGACGAAGAAACGGATGAAGAAGAGGATACGCTGGAACTAGAGCTCGACCCAGTATCTCTGCTCGATGATCCGGCGCGCTGCGAAAATGCTGGTAACGCTAAAACTAAGAGCATCGCTACGATAAATAGCACTTGAGTGATTTTTTTCATGGCACCACCTCCCTCTATCGCCTATGCGATATCGGCGTCCAGTTACCAACCTGCTAATTTTAACACCTCAGTCACCGACGGTACAAGCTTAATCGGCGGGCTCTATCTTATTGGATTATATCCGGGGTGTAATGGTTCAATCTATGTTGCAGCTAAAGCGGCAGGAACGGGAAATGACCCCGTTCCCACCGCCCTCGAAGGAGGTTATTGAATGGGTACCCTTTTAGACGATATTTTCCCGTAAAAAGTTGCGTTTTTCTTGTAGAAGACTCAACGAATACCACCGGGACTCGGAGACCGTAGTGCCTGAATCTCTTGGCCCCCGAATTTTACACCAACAAAATGAGAGTCTCGGTCTTACAATTGCGGATTGCGAATTGAAAAAGACAGCCCGATGATCCGCAATTCGCAATCCACAATTACTCTGGCGGTGTAGTCTTCTTCGGGGACTGGGCCGTGGTTATTGGATGGATTAGGGATTTGGCATTCTGTGCGGCGTTTGCGCTACTCGTGTGGGCGCCGCTGTGACGCTGGAGTCTCGCCAAGCTGGGAAGAAATGCTCTTCCCGGCCTCGATGGAGGCGGCGGCTCGCGCGATGTATGCCAACGAAGGGGTGGGGAAAGCCTTTCCGGAACTTCTGAAGCTGCCGTGGACAGTCACTTTCCATCCCGGACCATTTCGAGGCACCCTCGGTGTTCTTTTCCTGACTGGAGTTGCGCTCGCTCTGGTGCGCGCGAGGACGCGACAGCTTCGTTATGGACTGATTGCCGTGGCTCTGTATTTCATGGCCTGGGCTTTGACTGCTCAGGAGATCCGCTATCTCTTGCCTCTGCTGCCGCTCCTGTGCGTTTTGACGGCTGCGGGATTCCTGGGTGAGGGGCAGCGTTCAGCAAAGCCCGCCGTCCCCGAGCAGACCGCGCCCGCACCTGCACTCGCGATGCGCCTTCAGCTCTACGGAGCTGTGATTGTTATTGTCGCCGGATCTCTCATGGCACTCCCTTCGGTTTATGCGAAGTGGATGAAGGAATGGACCTACTGGCACAGCTATCAGTCTCCGATCGGCTTCCTCCTTGGAGAGCAGAGCGCCGAAGATTGCCTCCGCCGCGATGTGCCATCGATTTACGTATACAACTTCATTAACCGGAACTTGAATTCGAAAGATCGCATCCTGCTGCTGAACGACGCATCGCAGTTTTACTCCCGGATTCCGACGCTTTACTCTTTCACCGTGGAGGGAGAGGATATTCTCCATCAGACAACCGAGGAAGGAATGCTGGAAAAGCTTCGGAATTCCCGAATCACGCACGTGTTGCTGAACTACAACGGGATTGCACCATTGCGGGGCGTTGCGCCCCGGCTCGGGGTATACTTCTTCCTGGACAAGTCGTTTCGGGAGCGATATCTGGAGCGGATCTGTTCTGCAAATAACGTGGTGCTCTACCGGGTCCGGATCTCATGAAGAGGCTTGCGCTCGTATCCGTCTACAACGAGGAATCCACGCTACGCTTCAATACCATCGTCCAGCTGTACCGGTCGCAGAGGGCCGTGCGCGACGTTTTCATCAATGCCGCTCTCGACTTCTGGGCATTCGCCCGCTGGGTCATCAACCGAAAAGTCGAGAGCCGGCGCGCGCTGGCGCGGCCGGTCATTACATCGGAAACTTCCTGATGCCGGCTCCTTTCAGGTCCAAAGCTTCGTTTTGGCAGCGTTTGGCGGACCACCTTCTGTTTCCTGTCAACATCTGGCTTAGCGAGGAAACCTCGTCCAAACTCGGCCTAACTCCTATAGATCACGAGCGCGTCCGCATGGCGCTGCCTTGCTGCAGAGGAAGAATTTTGGACATCGGGTGCGGAAACAACCTGCTCGTAAGGACTTACGGTGATGGATTCGGCGTGGATGTGCACCCCTATCCGGAGGCTGATGCGCGGTGCGAAAGTTCTCAGCTGCCGTTCAGAGGTTCGACCTTCGACTCGGTGACGCTTCTGGCCTGCCTCAATCACATCACCCGCAGAAAGGAAACACTCGAGGAGTGCCACCGCGTTTTGCGAGAAACCGGCGTTCTAATCCTCACGATGATTCCACTGTGGGTCGGCTTTTTCAGTCACCCCATACGGAGACGCCACGATCCGGATCAGCTTGATAGGGGGATATCTCATGAGGAGGATCTGGGAATGTCCGGGGCGAAGGTCCGCAGGCTACTGGAGAGTTCGGGATTTCGCCTGACAGCGCACGAGCGATTCATGTGGGGCCTCAACAACCTCTACCTAGCGGAAAAAGAAGCCACGAATTATACGAAACAATCTGCCACGAATTACACCAATTACACGAAATCCCAGGCATTCAAGCGGCGATGACTTGCATCCGCCGGGTTGGCCTGCGCCCGCAGTAAGAACAGCTGAACGATATCAAGGCTATTTTTATTTCGTGTAATTCGTGCAATTCGTGGCAGATTTATTAGTGCAATTCGTGGCCGGCTTCAGTGGAGTTTGATGGTACTGGTGCTGACGATCTCCCAGTAGAACCGTATGGTGTTCGTGCTGAATTCCATCAGGAAGGGCGTGCTATATTGAAAATCTCTGCGGTCTCTGCGCCTCTGTGGTAAGGGGTCAGTATGAAGCGGTTTTTTTGGGTGTTTTGGGTTTTGATCTTCGGGGGCTTTCTTTCCAGTTGTTCGCGAACGACCGAGGAGGCAGCCACACGCTCTCAGGCGGATCCTGTGCTGCGGGAACGCAGGGAAAAGGATCAGAGTTTCAAATCCGATCGTAATTCGCCGATTCCGTCGGAAGACCGGGCACGCTTTCGGGGCCTGGCCTACTTTGACATTAATCCGAGCTTGAAGTTTCGGGTGAAGCTGAATCGCAATCCCGCCCCCCAGACTCTTCGCCTGGGCACAAACACTGGAGAGGTTCGATCCGCCCTGCGTTATGGCTACTTTGAGTTCCAGGTCGAAGGGCAAGACTGCCGCCTGCAGGTCTACCGCGTTGAGGACACGCCTTCCAGCGGCGGTGCCAGTCTGTTCATACCCTTCCGGGATGCTACAACGGGCAAGGAGACATACGCATCGGGACGCTACATTGATTTGACGGAGAATACCACAGGATATTACGATCTGGACTTCAATCGCGCATACAACCCGTGGTGCGCATATGGAAGGGGTTTCAGCTGTCCCCTGCCTCCGGCGGAGAACACGCTTCCGGCTCCCATCCGGGCCGGCGAAAAGATATATCCCCTCGCGAAAGAGCACGCACCCCTCGGAGGGTGATGGATAACTACTGAAATCCGATGCGGATTTCGACAGCAATCATAGTTGAGCGCGAGGTTCGCAGTACTTCAGAGCTCGGCGAACAAACTTTCTGCGAGCTGCGAACCGCGAGCTTTTCGCGTGAAACTGCGCCTTTTCAAGGCGGAGAAATCTTGTCAAGAAGAACGGCATTATCGAGAATCGTCCTCAAGCTCTTTCCGCTGCTGCTGGCTGCATGCGGCTCTCCCTCCAGCACGAACCTGCCCTCGTCGCTCTACCCCGCGCTAATCCTCTCCAAAGCCGAAAGACGGCAGGAGGTCGCGCTCAAGGCCGCGCGCGTCCTTGCGCTTCTCAAGCAGGAAATGCTGTCCGGCATTCTGATTGCCTCCGCGCCCAACTTTGCCTGGGCTACGGCCGGCGCCGAAGGGAAGGTGCCTCTGTTTCTGCGAGACGACGGCCGGAAATTCTTCATCGCGCACACTGACGATGCCCCAACGGCGCTGCTGGAAGATCTGTCGGACCTGGGGTACGAGGCAAAGACCACGTCCTGGTATTCCGGTGGAATCGGGCAAAAGGAGATGGCTGCAGTACTTGAGCAGCTGACCGGCGGCCGTCCCTTCGGAGCGGACATCCCCTGCACGGGGGCAAGGACTGTCGACGCCGCCGTTGCCGCGCTGCAAGTTCCTTTGACTGACGGGGAAGTTCGCGAGTATCGCTGGCTTGGAAAAACAACTGCAGAGGAGGTTGAGACAGTCTGCCGTCAAATCCGGCCCTGGATGACGGATCGTGGCATCGAAGTCCTCCTGTCAGACGCGCTCCTGCGCCACGCCATCCGCGCTGTCCAAGTGGAGGTGGAAGTGGACGCCCGCATACCCGGGGATGGAGGGAAGCCTCGCAGCGACGTCTCCAAAGTGGAACGGCATGCCGCCGTGACCATCTGTGGCGAGCGCTGGGGCCTGAAAGTTGCAATGACCAGGATCGTCCACTTTGGCCCGCCGGAGAAAGACGCGCAGGCGCACCTGAAAGCTGCAGCCTGTGTCAATGCGGGTTTTTGGGCCCGTACCCTGCCCGGCGCGACCGCCGGCTCGATTTTACAGGGAGCGATTGCGGATTATGCGGAGGCCGGTTACAGCCAGGAGTGGTCCAAGCACGGTCCAGGTGGCGCGATCGGATATCGGGATTGGGACTGGCCGGCTGCTCCCGACTCCGCGCAAACCGTTCGATGCCCTCAGGCTTTCGCCTGGAAGGCGACGGTCGGTGACGTTCGAATCGAGGACACCATCCTGTTGATAGGCGATGGCATGGAGGTGCTTACGGAGACACCGGACTGGCCAAGAGTTGGATCGAAGGCCCTGGGACGGATCTATCGCTCGCCTGGAATCCTCATGCAGTGACATCTGGCTGCAGCGAGGGTAGGGGACTGGTTCGCAGTTCGGGGTTCGCAGTAAACCCTGCCAGCAGATTTCCCAGCCTAATCCTGGTGGCTTTCCCTCACCCACCAAAGTGAAGAAGCGCCAACCAAAGACTTCGAACCGCGAACTGCGAACCGCGAACTTTTATCCACGGCCTATTTCAATGCCTCACAGGTCGAAAGCGCGCCCGCGACGTTGATGGCGCCGCTACCCACCTCGATGTTCTTAATCCGGCCCTCTTTGCCGATGACAAAGGTGACGCGGTCCGAGAAGCCGCGCTCCTCGTTCAGAGTTCCGTAGAGGCGAGATACCTCCCGCTTGAAATCGCTGAGGAGCGGAAACTCCACACCGTTCTGCTTGGCAAATTCCTTCTGGGTGGCGAAGGAATCGACGCTGATACCCAGGACCTGGGTGTTGGACTCCCGGAACTTTGCCATGTTGTCCCGGTAGTTCTGCACCTCCTTGGTTCAGCCACCCGTGAAGGCCAGGACGTAAAAAGCCAGGATCACGTTCTGTTTTCCACGGAAGTCCGACAGCTTCACCTGCTTGCCGTTTTGATCGGGAAGGGTGAAGTCCGGTGCCATATCCCCGACCTTGAGGGTACGGGTCTGATTTGCAGCAGGCTGTTGAGCATAGGCCAAAAGGAATCCCAGAGCCAAGGCCATGAGCAGGCCTGGCGCTATTGCCTGACGTTTCATCAAGTGGCTCCTTTCCGGTAATAGTGCTTTGAAATTTATCGGTCGCCCTTATGCCAGTCAAATGAATTTAATCGGCGCAGGCAGCAGGCAGCAGGCAGCAGGCAGCAGGCAGCAGGCAGCAGGCAGCAGGCAGCAGGCAGCAGGCAGCAGGCAGCAGGCAGCAGGCAGCAGGCAGCAGGCAGCAGGCAGCAGGCAGCAGGCAG
>Ga0315279_10000982_pt1 | contig 49707 bp, 34 predicted proteins | sample YL17G06_20_MG_FD_203694 | JGI IMG/M metagenome (GOLD analysis project Ga0315279, IMG submission 203694) | Sediment microbial communities from Yellowstone Lake, YNP, Wyoming, USA - YL17G06_20 | ecosystem: Environmental > Aquatic > Freshwater > Lake > Sediment | place: USA: Wyoming | collected... | reverse complement strand
CACATGCTTTTTTCAATTCAGAAGTTTTTCTTTTCCCAACAGTATCAATTACTAAATCGTATTCTTCTAAATATTTAATAGATTCATTTTTTGTATAATCTAATACTTTATCTGCTCCTAGAGATTTTACAAATTCTATATTTGATGAGCCACATACACCTGTAACAGTAGCTCCAAGATACTTCGCATACTGTATTGCAATTATACCAGAAGTCCCAGATGCTCCATAAATTAGTACTTTATGATCTCGTATAATATTTCCTTTTTCCAAATATTGAAATGCTAATAATCCACCATATGCAGCCGAAGTAGCTTCTTCGAAACTTATATTTCTTGGCTTTATTGCCAAACAACCCTGTTTAGAGTCAATTTCTTTCATACACTTATAATCTGCATATGCTCCGAGAGAATAACCAGTAAGACCATATACTTGATCACCTACTTTAAAACGCTTTATTTCAGATCCTACATATTCAATTTCTCCCGAAAAGACTTCTCCAATAATTGAATTTCGTGGCTTTTTTATACCAATCATTAATCGCATTGGAATCATAAATACTAGAGGAATATTTGAACTTCGGATGAAGATATCACTATTTGTAACTGATGTTGCGTATATTTTAATCAAAACCTCATTTTTTCTCGGGATAGGTTTTTTACATTGTTTGATTTGAAGTACTTCGGGTGAACCATATTTTGTACATATAATTGCTTTCATTGTTTCCATTCTATTATTCTCCTTTTTTCCTCGGCCGCCGAAGGCGTGAATCTAACGTCGCCCCTCACGGGCGCGCGGCCCCCGCGTCGCCAGCAGTGGCTTGTTCGGCGTACCTTATACCCAAGGATTCGTGTAGACCGTGCGACGAAGCGCAACCGCGCAACGTCGAGCCATTTCCTCCAACTCCGTCTCGTGTTTCTCGGGCGACTCCAGCAGAGAGGTGTCATCCCATGGGTCAGCAACATGAACCCACTTGTTACGGTACTTCCTCAATGTGTGAAGCTCTTGCTTCAGGTCTTCTTCGAGGTTGGATTCGTCAATCAACTCGACAAAGCGTTGCTTGTCCCCGCCACTCTCGCCCCGCAGATGAGTCTCCACTCCCGCCAATCCAGTTATGATGCTGGCCAGATGTGCGCCACCCGCGAAGGCAGTGTCTGCGTCCTTGATCAGGAACGTCGCCCATTCAGACAGGATCACCCCGCCCTTAAGGAACTGCTCGTCAAGGTCAACGAGGTATTGCCATTTCTCTTCTTCGGTCATTCTTACCATCGCCGAACAATAATTAGACGGATCCGCATAAGATGCGGAGTTCTGATTTTCTGTCCGTATAATATGCCGTTGGATTTCTTGCCGAAACTGTGTGATCCCCTTTGTATTCAATTGCTTGCTGCCTGTCCCGTAGTTTATCACGGTATCTTATGCGGATCGGCATAATACAACCTCAATAAAACCTAGAGAGCGTCCGCCAACGTCCTCGCCCGCTGTAATCTGGCCATGAGCGCCAGTCTTGGCGCCTGGATATTGATTTTTGGCGAAAATCCGATCGGTCCGATCCGTTTAGCTTTTTCTCTCAGCAGAACAATGTATTTTCCGCTGTCGCGCCAGGGTTTGATCGCCCGGATCCGGCCATAATGGGTAATTCGGGATGTCGGAGACGTGATATAAAGCGCGACGTATTTCAGTCGAGGGATGACGGATTTGGAAATCCGAATCGCATACCACCGATTCTTGCCCAAAAATTCTTTTACGAATCCATCCTGATGGGCGGGGCAAACGATCGTGTCGTATTCTCCGCGTTTCCGCCGAACCGAGCGGTCCTTGGAGATGCGCGGCGGCTCACTGCTGGTAATGGCGGCCAACTCTCGTTTTTGCGAATTGGTGATCCGTTGTCGAAAAACGGACAGCAAATCCCTCGCCCCGATGAACTTGCCGGTAACCCGATTCCCTGTCGGGGCGGCAATCCTTAAAACCAAGGATTCCAGCTCCTTGAGATGCTCATCGCCTTGGGTCAGATAAACGCTGAAACGGTCCCAGGCCTCGGCATGCCGATCTTTGAGATGCCCGTGAAGACGAGAACGGAGATTTTTGGCCAGGCCCACATAGTACAAGTCCTCGCCTTTGTAGAGAGCGTAAACCCCACTTCTTCGGCGGGCGTATTCGGTGATGATCTCCGGATATCGCTTGATCGCAGTCCGGGAGATATTTTCCAGATATTCGACGACCAGGCCGGCGTCGGCGCGTCGCTTTTTCATCTTTTCGCCCCCTCTTCCACGATTTTGATCTCTTCCTTCGTCAGGCCGTACAAGTCATATACCAGATTGTCGATCTCTCGATCAGTTGCGTCAATCTGACGTTGGTATATTTCGCGGTCGTCGTCTGATTTGGCAGCACCTTGCTGCTTGTGTAGTTGTAGCATCTGCTCGACAAGTTTTACCATGCAATCATGACGGACTACATCGGTTGCGTTGGAAAAATCAATCCGTCGGATCGGAAGTTGTTCAATGAATTGAGTCCAGAACCGCACATACCCACCGCGCAGTGATGTACCGATGGACACCAAGTATCTGAATAGCAGCGGTGAATTTAGAAGGCCAAGAACGTAGAATGGCGACAATGAACTATTTTCAAGTATGACTCCATAGCCTGTTTTATAAAAGTGCCCATCGGAATCAAACGTAAATGAAGAAATTTTATTGTAATCCGGCACGACGATTTTAGGAATTTGGAAGAGGGTCATACTCTTGGGATAACCAAAGGCGTACCAATTCTGGCCGCTAAATCTTCCTCGCTCGCGTTCTGCTAAAACTAGCTTATTGGCTTCAAGATACGCCAAAGCTAATGGAAATCTTTTGCTTAATTCTGAGAGGGGCAACAACCGGAACTCATCTTTTAATATTTCGTAAGGACAAATAAGACGTGCTTCTGCTTCCAATGGTTGATAACGCCGGATTTCTTTGCCGCGGAGAAATGGCACCGTACAGGCTGCTTCGACTTTCACTTCCTGGCCCAATGACCTTGACGTCCCCACAACATGCTTTTTCACTTGACGACAATTATCCAAGACAAAAACATCATCAGCGCTGGTTTGAGTTCCAACAAAAGTGTGGGCAATATCTCCCAACTTCACTGACATCTTGCTTAATCGCTCAAACAGTTCCGCGCTCTTACCTACTGCAAAATTCCATTCAGCGGAGGTGATACTGGTAGCAGGGATTATGCTTGCGGTTGCTTTTCCGGTGGCGCGCCATGCGGCCAGATCGTTCACTTTGACAAATTGACATTCGTTGCTGCCCGCCCTGTCCAGGAACAGCAAGCACGTATAAGTCGTCGCTCCGGAAAATACTTGCTGGTCTCCAAAATGGATGACTTGGCCCAGATGTTTTCCTTTCGCTAGCAGAGCGCGCAACGGCTTGCCATATCGTGCGTTGAAAAACTTGTGAGGCAGAATCAACCCCAATCGCCCGTTTTTGTTGAGCAGGCTCAAGCCCTTTTCGATAAAGACCACGTAAATGTCATAATTTCCGGAACTGGCGGCAGTGTACTGCTCTTTGTAGATTTCCACTTCCAGCGGTGCCCATTCTTTCATCGTTTGGATGCGAATATACGGTGGGTTACCGATAACGCAGTCGAACCCGCCGGCTTTCATGGCTTCGGGAAATGCTTGCTTCCAATCGAAGGGATTCACCCGCTTTAATTCCTCTGGGTCGGGGATCAATTTGCCCGTGAAGGAATCCGGGCCGATAAGGGAATTTCCGAACTTGAGGTTATCGGAGAGATTCGGGAGCGCGCGATCTTCAAAAAGCTGCATCTGACGGCCGAAGGACTGGTCGGTTTCGCCCTCTAAAACTCTGAGGAGAAGGGACAATTTCGAGACTTCCACGGCTTGGGGGTCGATATCTACGCCGAAAATATGGGTGATCAGAATTCTCTTTTTTTCTTCGATCGTCAACCGCCATCCCCCGCGGCGAAGGTCTTTCCAGACGGCTTTTTTGTGGGAATCGGGGTTGTTCTCCGTATACCACTTCAGACAGTGATCCAACAGACACCGATACGCGCCCAAGAGAAACGATCCGCTGCCGCAGGCCATATCCAGAACGCGGAACGGCGGCGAGTCTTTTCCGCCGGCCAGTTGTTGCGGGCTTCGTTCCTCAATCTTTTTGCCGACCGTGTTATTGACGATGTAATCCACGATATAGGACGGCGTATAGTAGACTCCGCCGGCCTTCCGGACCTCGGGTTTTTCCTCGATCTTGGCCTGGTGGCCGGCCGTCAACCGGATGACCTTTCCCAGGAAGCGCTCATAAACCGTGCCCAGGATCTCGACGGGCATCACGCCGAAGTGGTAGGGCGATCCATAAGCGAAATACAAACTTTGCAGGATGGATTTAAAGGCTTTATCGTCAATGGCCAGGTTCGGCGTGATCCGATCGGGCGCGTCCGGGACACCGCTTTCCTTCTGAAAGTGAAAGAGGCCGGAATTGTATTTCCGGTCGGCCCGGCGGCAGAGGTCGCTCATGAAGCGCGCGTAGATGTCGGGCCGTTCGCTCAACGTCAACAATTGTTCAAAGGGTTCGATCCCACGGTCCTCGGCCATCCGCAGAAAAACGATCCGGTCGATCGTCAGCAGGACGGCGGCGTTCAGATCCTCCAGGGAAATAGCGGGGTTTCGAAGAGCGACGTTGCGGGCCAATTCGTCGCGCCAGCCCTCGATTTCCTTAAGAAATTCATCATCCACTTCGGAAGTGCCGCGTTTTCGTTTGGAAGCGGCGTATTGGTCGAAGGCTCCGGACCAAACGGCTTCGCGGGAAAAATAATCCCACAATTCTCGCCACCGGTCGGGATATTCCTCGAAACGGTAGTATTGGATGCGGGCATGGCTCGCTTTATCTGAAAGACGCGGCCGAAGGGTGCAATCGTAAACACCCAACTCCTCGAAATCCGTCAGGAGAGAGAGCGCGACCTTGGCGCTCCAGCCGTAACGGCGAAGCTGATAAGCGGGACCCGGATCGGCGTTGATATTGATGCCGCATTTCTTGGCCTCGGTATAGAATTTCGCTTGGGAGCCGACGCGGAAGGTATAATCGGGCGCTTTTTGATGACCTTCGACATCGAGGCTGTCTTCGGGAATGACTTCGCGGTATTGGGGCGCCGTTTGGGACTCATTATGGATGTCCCAGCCCAAAGCCATGAAGAACGGATCGATTAGGGTTTGCCGGATATGCGCTTCCTTGACGCCCGGAGCGAGGAACATCGAACGATTCGTCTCGAAATATCGACACAGCTTGGCGACGTCGTTTTTTCCCTGGTCGAAAGATAACCCCATGATCGGATATCCTTACTCCGCAATTTCGTTTTCAGCGCCCATGTTAACGGAGGAAGCGAGGCGATATCTTAATAATATCACAGGGCGGGCATGTCTATCGCCTTTCAGACGGTGCGGCAGGGTTTCTTGTCCCGACATGCTCTCGAGCGCCGCTCCTCATGGCTCTTCGTGACTACCGGAGCGGGAATTTGCCGTAGCGCGGAAAAAGGAAAATCCTATCATTCGATGGCGACGCCTTGACTCCTGCTGTTTCTGGCCGTAGATTATGTCCATCCAGGGAGGAGGGGACAATGAGTGCCCCATTCGCTAAAAAGGAGGGTGCCATGCTTAAACACCGTCAGGCGGCATTGTCCGCCCGGGTCGGCGTCGTCCTGCTGGCCGCGCTGTTGGCTCAAGGAATGGCCCAAGTTACGCCGCTCGCCGATTATCAAAAACGCGAGGCCGCGGCGTCCGAGGTCATTAAAAAACGACTGGCCGCCCTGCGGTTGGAGATCCAACAGAAAGGCCGTACGTTTAAAGTCGGCTATACCACGGCCATGGATTTCAAAATCGAACAACTCACCGGCGCCAAAGCCCTTGTTTCCGTCTCCGATCTCGCCCGGAAGCAAGTGGGCGTTTCGGACAAGCTCACTGCCCTCGACCGGGAAGCCCGCGAGACGTTCATCAAGGCCAATCCGAAAATCGTTCTGCCGGAGTTGCGCTTGAAATGCTTCGCCTCCCTGGCCCAATGGGACTGGCGCAAATCGGGCAAGGTCACCGGCGTCCGCAATCAAAATCCGTGCGGGAGCTGCTGGGACTTCGCGGCCATCGGCGCTTTTGAAGCCAGCTTCCTGATTCGGAACAACCAAGCCATCGATTCGTCCGAGCAATGCATCCTCAACTGCTCGGGCGCGGGCGGATGCGGCGGTGGCTGGTATTTCGGCGTCATGGACTACCTGATCTCAACCGGCACGGCGACGGAAGCAGCCTATCCGTACACGGCAAACGACAAGGCCTGCGTCAACAAGCCCAAGCCCTATCGGGCCGTCAGTTGGGGACCGGTCCATCCGGAAAGCGCCATCCCCACGGTCGATCAGATCAAAGAAGCCTTATGCGAGCACGGTCCTTTGGCCATCGGCGTCCTTGTCGACGATGCCTTCCAGGCATATACGCACGATGTGTTCAACGTCCCCGCCCCCTCGCTGACCGTGACTGGGGCCGACGGGAAGCTCTATTATAACGTCAACCATTGCGTGACATTGATCGGGTGGGACGACAGCAAGCACGCTTGGCTGATCAAGAACTCGTGGGGGACCGGATGGGGCGACACGTGCGGTTACGGCACGGAGCGGGGCTACATTTGGATCGATTACGGGAGCAGTAATGTCGGGCTGTTGCCGGCGTGGGTGATCGCCAAGAGCAATCACTACTTCGTCGAAATCAATAAATATAAGATGTATTATCCCAAAATGGAGCCGTTCCCGCCGATATCGATCGATAAGAACATTAGGAATATCGAACGCCAAACGCCTATCAAATAGCTCCGAACACGACCGGCCACAAACCGGCTGCAAGCCGGAACAAACCGGTCCGTTTTTATTGCTTCAAGAGAATCAGCGAATTCGTATCGGCGACGAGAACGATCGTTCCGAACCGAGTATGAGGCCCGGATCGAGCGGGAGTATGGTTTTTTCTGATCACTTCAAGCCTCCCCGATTCTCACGTATTCCGCCAGCAGACGAAGATAGACGCGGTATTGCTCCAACGAAACGCCCGGGGGCGTCTGGTGGTCGACGCTGGGAATGAAACCGCCGGTTCTCATCAACGGCCGGATCCTCTCGAATTCGGATCGCATGGCCGCTTCGCCCCGGTTCATGACCATCTTGTCGAAATGGCCGACCATCCGGAGGCGGGGGAATTGGCGGCGCAGGGCCATCCCGTCGACCCCTGCCTGACGCTCCAGCGGCAGGACTCCGGCCACACCCACCGCCTGCAGCCAGGGGACGAGCCGGGTCACGTCGCCGTCGGTGTCCACGATCAGGATGATCTCGTGTTCGTCCAGGGCCTCCATCAGGCGCCGGTAGTAGGGCGCGCAAAACTCTTCGAAGACCGCTTGGGAAATCATCGGCCCCAGGTTATAGCTCATGTCCTCGGCCAGGGTCATGAACGTCGGCGGGCAGACGGCGGCCATTCGGCGCACGAGCTCGAGGTTGAATTCAAGGAGGTCGCCGTTGATCGCATGGACGAGCTCGGGCTCGTCGTAGAAGGCGTAGCTGAGCTTCTCAATGTCCATCAGCGTCCGCGGGAACCAGAAGAACCCCTCCAGCGTGGCCCAGACCACGGCCTCGCCGCGCTTCTGCCGTTCCCCCCAGGGGCGCATGGACTCGATCGCCCGGGAATGGTCCGGGTAGAGCCGCGGCTTGACCCGGCGGTAGTCATCCATGCCGGCCACGACGCCTTCGACGTGGTGCTGGGTGGCTTCGATGGTCGTCTGGGTCGTGCTGAACCAGAATTGCTGGTAGGGGTCCAGCCCAAACCAGCGGGCGATATCGAAGACCCGGTCGAAGGTCAGCTCGCGCGGCAGGCCCTCGCCGTGCCAGCGCTCAATCGTTTTGTCCCACCACATCGCCCATTCCCAGACCGGCAGTCGATCCACGGGCTGGAAATTCATGACGGCCCGGAACCTTTCGACGTGATTCATGGGTGACATGGAGACTTGGACTCCTCGAGACCCGCTTTGCGCGTGATGTTATCTTCGGCCGGGGGCCATGTCAAGGTTGTGAGCGAGTTCAGACGATTGACACCGCCAGGCGGCCGGTCTTACACTTCCGGCATGGATAGGCGGGGAGATTCATCGTCCGGAGCGGGAATTCGCCGCGCCGTGGAAAAAGAAAAATCCCATGGACCGCATGATTTGGGTTGATTTCATTTGACGACGATCGGCTGTCATTCCTGGAGCCCGAGGGCGAGATCGGTTATCGCTGGAGTCGGGGCGGCGCGAAGCAGGAGAGGATGGATTATCTGGAGTTCATCGCCCGGGCGACCTGCCCTATCTCTATCACGGAGAGTGGGAGTCCATCGTTTCTCAGACGGTGGGGGAGGTTTTTTTGTCCCCACGTACCCTCGAGCACCGCTTTTCATGGCTCTGCGTAATGATTGACACGGCCATGCGCCCGGCTCCATATACTTTCGGCATGGAGGGGCCGGCAGATTCATCGCTGCGAGGGAGAATTCGCCGTAGCGCGGAAAAAGGAAAATCCTATCATTGATTACTTTTTGAGCTTCTTGAGTTGTGCCGTGGCCGTATCCACGGCCCTCCTGATCTCAGTATTGGCGGGGTCAAAGAGCAATATTTCCTGCCACAGCGCAATGGCTTCGGTCAGCTTTCCCTTCCTGTACTGCTCAAGTCCCTTTTGGGTGAGAGGAGTCCGGCAGTTTTTTATTCCCTCCTCAAGGGTCCCTTTTGAAAATGAGGGCGGCGGAGTCAGCTTTTCGTAAACGGCATAGTTCCTTAATAAAACAAAGTAGGCCTTTCCTGCGGAAATGTAATCCTCTTTGGCCAGAGCTCTGTCAGCCTGGCGCCTGATGTCCTCCGTTGCTTTCTTCAAGCCGGCAGCCAAGCGGGCGTCGCCGGGATAATCTTGAAAGGCCGCTCTATAGATATCCAGTGTCTTTTGAAAATCAACTCCCTGGAGCGCAATCGCGGCCTGCTTTTCTCTCAGGCCAATGTGACAGGCGATGATCTGCTGACTCAGGTCGCGGAGAGTGAATGATAGGGACTTTTCTACGGGCTTGAACTGGGGATAGTTTTGTCCGAGCAGAACCAGGACCTTTTCGGCCGAGGCGAAATCCTTTTTCACCATGGCCGCATCGGCCAACCGTTTCGTCTCCTCCAGCGTCCTGACGTACTCGTTTAGGACCACCGTTTCCCGGGGGTGCTTTTTCAAGGCCGTGCTATAAGAATCAATGGCCTTCTGGAATTCTCCGGCCTCGAAGTATTGCCGGGGTTGAGAAAGCGCCGGTTTGGGCGTCACTTTTTTCTGGGTCGCACACGAAAAAAGTAGGGCCCCCGCCAGGAACAACCACAGCAGTGAGGCCCTTCTCCCGGATATTTTCATTTTCTTATGTCCTGGGTCATTGCAGCATTTCTGCTGTTCTTTTTTCCAGTAATTTGATGAAGCTCGCCGTCAATTCCGGAGGAAATTGTTTCCCGGCCAGGTCCATGATCTTTCGGCGAGCATTTTCCTTGGTGAGGGCATTCCGGTAGGGCCGGTCTGAGGTCATAGCGTCGTAGACGTCGGCCAGCGATATGATGGCCGCGGCCAGCGGGATTTTATCTCCGCTGAGGCCGTCTGGATAGCCTGTCCCGTCGTACCATTCATGATGGTGCCTTACGGCCGGGATATACTTGACCAGCGAGGAAGCCTTGGAAAGAATCTCCGTGCCGTACTCCGTGTGCTTGCTCATCTCCCTCTGTTCCTGGGTGTTGAGCTTGCCCCCCTTGAGGAGAATGGAATCGGGTATCTTAATTTTGCCCACGTCATGGAAAAGGCAGGAGATTTCGAGCTCCTCCAGCTCCTCTTTTCCCAGCCCCGCTGCTCGGCCGAGCTCGAGGGATAATTGAGCTACCCGCGTGGAATGACCGAGCGTATAGTGGTCCCGAGCATCAATGGCTGCGGCCAGGACTCTAACAGTGGCGATATATGCCTCCTCAAGGTCCTGGGCGAACTTGCTCAATTTTTCGCGCTGGGCTGTGATCAGCGCGGTCATATCGTTGAAACTTTCCGTCAGCCTGCCGAGCTCGTCTCGGGAATAGATACGCAGGGGCCGGCTCCTCTTTCCCTGCTTAAGCTCTGTGACACCTGCAGAGAGCTCCTGGATCGGTCTAGTGAGAAAGGAAGAGAGGAGAAGACTGCTGGCCACGGCAAGTACAAGAATGGCCGCAAAAACCGAGAGGATGTTGCCCTGGGCTTCCTGTTGAGCCGCCACCAGAGCGGATTTATTTATTCCCAGGGCGACTAAACCCAAATCCTTATCCATGAAAATGACCGGGCTTGACATCTCAAAAAAACCGCCGGCTTTTCCGGAGACTTCCTTGATGAGGGTCCCGTCCTCCCTTTTTTGGAGAGCTGGGCCTTCCGCCGGGATGAATTTTTGGCCGATTTGCTTTATATCGCTATGAACGAGAATTTCCCCGGCGGGATTGACGATGGCGATGTATTCGATATCCTTGTTCGAATTTTTGATTTTATAAACGGTATTGTCGAGCCCAAGGAGATCCTGGGAGAGGAGGCTGTAGCCTGCCGTGGAGGCCATGCTCCGGCTTAAGCCCTCGGCCCGCTTGATCACCTCGTTCAGGATGTGTCGGTTCATTATCCGGGCGGTGATGAGATAGAAGACGAGGGTGGTTGAAACAAGGAGCAGAAGGACAAACAGGGAAGCCTTAACCCGGATCTTCTTGAAGGCCGCCAGAATATTTTCTTTGCTCATGAGTTATTTTAAGCGTAGCAAAGTCGGGGAGAGTTTTCAAGAAGAGTCCCTAGCATATCATATTCAGAGCCTGGGGAATAACCGTGAATTGAATTGTGTTGAAGGACGCCGCCTCCCCGGTGCCACCGAGAATTTCTCCATCCGCCTGGACAAGGAAGGGTTGCTCCGATCTATTCTCGTTCTTTTCCCGGCTTGGAGGGCCAGGCAGGCTTTTTCAAGGGTATCGGCGTGGATTTCCTTGCTGATGTCGTTGGAGGAGCCGAGTCCGATCATCGCGAAGTTGACTTCCTCTCCTGATTTCATGATCTCGTCAACCATGATGTGAAAAGTGGAGTCGCCCCCTGCTTCGACCAGGGTCTGGCCGCGGCGAGCATTCTCTCTGGTCAGCTTCTTGAGGTCCTCTTCGCTCCGCTATATTCCGCCCGGCTTAGTAATTCCCCCCTTCCACGCCGGGCCTCATCGCGTTTTTCCAGGGAGATGCGGTTCTGTCCGTGATGTTGGCCCGTTTCTGAAGGCTTTTCTCCTGCCATGGCGGGAGTCTATCGTCCTCGACATCCGGAGAGGACCATCCTCTACCGGGTGTTGTTCCATCATTTCGATAGGTTCCTGACCGAGTATGAGGCCCGGTTCGAGGGGGAGTATGGTTTTTTCCGGCTCCGCCGCACTCGCCCGTGGATAAGGACGCGGGCGAGTGGCGAGCCGAAGGCTCGCCCTTGGCAGACTGGTGCGGACCAAGACGAAGCCGGAGGCCGAGCGGGTGGCGAAGTATATGATCCGGCCGCTTCTCTCGTTGGATCGGCTGTCATTCCTGGAGCCCGAGGGCACGATCGGTTATCGCTGGGGTCGGGACGGCGCGGAGAAGGAGAGGATGGATTATCTGGAGTTCATCACCCGGGTGACTTCTCATATCCCTGATAAGGGCCAGGTCATGGTCCGCTATTATGGGCTGTACGCCAACGCTCACCGGGGAAAGGTCAACAAGGCGAGCCTGTTCCTCGGGTACCGCTAGGCGGCTTCCGAGTTGCCCTCCCGCGCTCTCTTGCCGCCCTTGACAGATTCCTAAGCCCCGATTTATGCTCCCGCTCGGTAGAGAAATGGGGCCATCGAGACGAAACCGCGTCCGCTTTGGGCAAAGACGATAAGATAAACAAAGAGTCGCACTCAACGGTCGGAGATCAGAAACCTGAGCCAAAGGTAGCTTCCATCTATGAATAATTCAGGCTGAGGATCCTGGATTCGCAGGAGACTCATACGGAGAGACGCGCATGATACGAGACCTAAAACGTTTATCTATGTTATTACTGGCGTGCCTGGCAATGTTCGCCGGTGCGGTGGGACAAAGCACCCAGCCGGCGGTTCAGGGACAGAAGCCAAAGCCGGAGAGCCTGGATCTGACCAAGCAGCCGACGCTGTACGTGGTTGGCTATGCGCATTTGGACACAGAATGGCGCTGGGATTATGTCACCACGATCAAGGATTACATTCCGAAGACCATGCGGCTTAATTTTGATTGGATTGAGAAGTACCCGCACTATATCTTCAATTTCAGCGGTGCCAACCGTTACCGGATGATGAAGGAGTACTATCCGGCCGATTATGAAAAGGTGAAAAAGTACGTGGCCGGCGGCCGCTGGTTTCCGGCCGGTTCGTCCATGGAGGAGAACGACGTCAACTCGCCCTCTGCAGAGTCGATCATTCGGCAGGTCCTTTACGGCAAAGCCTATTTCCGCCGCGAGTTCGGTAAGACCAGCGCCGAGTATATGCTGCCCGACTGTTTTGGCTTTCCCGCATCGTTGCCGACAATCCTGGCTCATTGCGGCATTAAGGGTTTCTCCACACAGAAATTATCGTCGAGCTGGCAGCCGGCGCCCATAGTGGGCGGCCCGGACTCACCGGAAAAAACGCCCGCGGGCATCCCCTTCAACGTCGGTGTTTGGGAGGGTCCGGATGGCAGTTTTGTAGTCGCCGCGCTGAACCCCGGCAGCTATGGCAGTCAGATAAGCACGGACCTCAGCAAGACTCCCCCACCCCCGCCGCCGCCGGATCCCAACCAGCCGCAGCGGGGCGGCAGAGGGGGGACGGATTGGCCCGCGCGCATTCAAGTGAATGGGCAGCTGACCGGCGCGTATGCCGACTACATGTACTACGGCACGGGCGACACCGGGGGTTCCGCCGATGAATCCTCGATAAAAATGCTGGAAGCGATCGTCACCAAGAGCCGGACCGTGCTGCCGTCAGGCGGCGGCCGCGGCCAGGGTGGGCAGCCGCGGACTCCGCCGCCACCGCCGGGGCCGGAGGTCATGGTCGGCGATGGCCCGGTTAGAGTTATCTCCGCAGCTTCCGACCAGCTTTTCCTTGACCTGAAGCCCGAGCAGATCGCAAAGATGCCGAAGTACAAAGGCGATCTCGAGCTGATCAACCACTCCGCGGGCTCCATTACGTCCCAAGCTCACATGAAGCGGTGGAACCGCAAAAACGAAGTGCTGGCCGATGCCGCTGAGAAAGCTTCCGTTGCCGCTGAGTTACTGGGCGGCAAGCCTTATCCGCTTCAGCGGCTGAATGATGCCTGGACACTGGTTATGGGCGGGCAGTTCCACGACATCATTCCGGGCACCTCAATTCCCAAGGCCTATGAATATGCGTGGAACGACGAACTGCTGGCGATGAACCAGTTCGCCGGCGTCCTGGCCAGCGCCACCGAAGCGGTCGCCTCCGGTATGAACACCGAGACCAAGGGCATGGCCATCGTTGTCTATAATCCATTGAATATCCCGCGCGAGGATGTGGTGGAAGCCACCATCTCCTTCCCCAACGGCGCTCCGAGAGCGGTTCGTGTGTTCGGGCCGGACGGCGGCGAAGTGCCCGCGCAGTTACTACGGGGAGCAGTAAATATGGTACATAATCCTTACTGCTCCCCGAGTACTAGCCGGGCGACAAAGACATCCGGGGTCAACTATATTCCGCCCGGCTTAGTAAATGGCCTGGCGGAGGGGACGGCGAAAGTGCTGTTCGTGGCGAAGACACCTTCGGCCGGGTATGCGGTTTACGATGTTCAGCCCGCCGATAGCGCTGCCGCATCCCAGCTCAAGGTGACGGAATCGTCGCTCGAAAATACGCGCTATAGCATCAAGTTGAACCAGAACGGCGACGTCTCCGGCATTTTCGATAAGACCCTCAGCAAGGAATTGCTCTCCGCCCCCATGGGCCTGGCGATCATTCTTGACAACCCCCGGAATTGGCCCGCCTGGAACATGGATTTCGCGGACGAGCAAAGGGCGCCGCGAACGATCGTCGGCGGACCCGCGAAGATGCGGATCACGGAGAATGGTCCGGCGCGTGTTGCCGTTGAGGTTGCGCGTGAAGCCGAAGGTTCCAAGTTCCTCCAGACGATCCGGCTTTCGGCAGGCGATGCCGGCAGTCGCGTTGAGATCGGCCAGGTCATGGACTGGAACACCAAAGAGGGCAACCTCAAGGCCGTCTTCCCCCTGACCGCGTCGAATCTGAACGCAACCTACAATTGGGACATCGGCACCATCGAGCGTCCCACCGAAACCGAGCGGCAATTCGAAGTTGCCTCTCATCAGTTCGTGGACCTCACCGACAAGAGCGGATCCTACGGGGTGACCATCCTCACGGACTGCAAGAACGCTTCCGACAAGCCCAATGAAAACACCCTGCGCCTGACTTTGGTCCGCACCCCCGGCACCCAGGGAGGCTATCCTGACCAAGGCACTCAGGATATCGGACATCATGAACTTGTCTACGGCCTCGCCGGCCATGCAGGAGACTTCCGTCAGGGACAGACCGACTGGCAGGCGCTCCGGCTCAATCAGCCCCTCCTGGCCTTCCAGAGTCCGAGTCACGCAGGCGCGCTTGGGAAGACCTTCTCATTGATGAAGATCAGCAACAGCCGGATTCGCGCCTTGGCCCTCAAGAAAGCCGAGCAGACCAGCGAGCAGAACCGGGATGAATACATCGTCCGCCTGGTCGAGATGGATGGCCAGCCGGCGCAGGATGTTCACATTTCCTTTTTTGCTCCCGTCATCTCAGCCCGCGAAGTCAACGGCGCGGAAGAAGCCGTCGGTCCGGCCACAGTAACCGGTGGCGAGCTGGTGGCATCTTTCAAGAAGTTCCAGCCCCGCACGTTTGCGGTGAAGTTCGGCCCTGCCCCTAACAAGGTGCGCGCCGTGCAGTCGCAGGCGGTCAAGTTGACTTATGATCTGTGTGTCACAACGCCCGACGGCAAACCGGGAGCAGGTTACTTTGATACTCAGGGGCGTTCCCTGCCGGCGGAGACGGTGCCCAATACGATTCCCTACGCTGGCATCAATTTCAGTCTCGCTCCCGGCGCCGGGTATGGGAAGCATAATGCCGTGATCCCGCGTGGCCAGAAGATTACCCTTCCTGAGGGCAATTTCGACCGCCTGTACCTGCTGGCGGCAGCCACCGGCGGCGATGTGCCGGCCCAGTTCCTCATTGGGGACAAGACCGTTGATCTGAAAATCCAGGATTGGAGCGGCTACATCGGCCAATGGGACAACCGGGTTTGGAAACAGGTCCCGGCGCTACCGCCGACACCGGAACAATTGGCTCAGCAGGCAGCGCGACAGGGCGGGGCTGCCGGCGGCCGCGGGGGGCAACAGGGACCGCGCATGATCGATGTAGTGGATACCCTGACCCCGGGCTACATAAAGCCCGCGTCCGTGGCCTGGTTCGCTTCCCACCGCCATGCGTCCGACGGCACCAATGAGCCGTACGCTTATTCGTATTTATTTGCATATGCCATTGACGTGCCAGCGGGGGCCAAGACACTGACCCTGCCCACGAACGAGAGGATCCGCATCCTCGCGATCACCGTGACGAATCAGGGAGTGCAGGCATGCCCGGCCCAAGTCCTGACTGACTATCTGGAGAAATGAATTTTGCCGCCGCCGGGACCAGCCAGCGCAACTAGTGGGAATCTGGCCAAGTAGTAGGCGTTGTAGCTCAGGACCGCGGCTTGATTTCCCGTCCCCGAATTGTTAAGTAAGGGAGAGCCATTCTCCAGGAGGCCGTCATGATCCGAGCCCGCCACGTCCTCTTCCTCATTCCGCTTCTCGTCGTCGCCGCCACGGTGCAGGCCCAGACTCCCATGCCCCGGCCCGAATATCCCCGCCCGGAGTTCGTCCGGGCCGAATGGCTGAACCTCAACGGGACCTGGGATTTCTCGCTGGATCTTTCCAACACGGGGGAGGAGCGCGGGCTGATCGGTGGGAACGGGTTCGACCGGACGATCACCGTGCCCTTCGCTCCGGAAAGCCCGCTCAGCAGGATCGGATATCTCGATTTCATGGACGCCGTCTGGTACAAGCGGACGTTCCGGGTCCCCGAAACCTGGACGGGGCGGCGCATATTCCTGAATTTCGAGGCCGTGGACTACAAGGCCACGGTCTGGATCAACGGCAAGAAAGCCGGCGAGCACGAGGGCGGATATACTCCGTTCGCCCTCGACATCACCGATCTCCTCGCGCCGGGCGACAATACGGTCATCGTCCGCGCCCAGGACGACGTCCGCTCCGGGCTCCAACCGATCGGCAAGCAATCCACCCGATTCGCTTCGTACGGCTGCGTGTACCGGCGGACGACGGGGATCTGGCAGACGGTCTGGCTCGAGCCCGCCCCGGCCACGCGCATCGAACGCTATAAAGTCGTTTCCGACATCGACAACGGTGAAGCCAATATCCACGTTTATTTCAATCGGGCGCCCGAGGGAGGGACCATCACGGCGAAAATCGCTTATGCCGGGCGTAAAGTCGCTTCGCCCTCGCGAAAAGCGGACCGCGTCGTCCGCTTCTCCGTTTCCATCAAAGACGCCCAGCTTTGGGATATCCGCAAGCCCCATTTGTATGATCTCGAACTCGTTTACGAGAAGGACGGACGGGTCGCCGATCGGGCCGCCGGCTACTTCGGCCTCCGCAAGATCGAAATCCGGGGGAACAAATTCACCCTCAACAACCGGCCGCTCTTCCTGCGCACCGTGCTCGACCAGGGATTCTATCCCGACGGGATCTATACCGCGCCCTCGGACGCGGCCTTGCGCCGGGACATCGAGCTGGCCATGTCCTTCGGCTTCGACGGCGCCCGCCTTCACCAGCGTGTCTTCGAGCGCCGCTTCCTCTATTGGGCGGACAAGCTCGGCTATATCGTCTGGGGCGAATACGCCGATTGGGGCCTCGATCTGGCCCGGCCCGAAGCGTATCTGATTTTTGCCCGGGAATGGAGCGAGGCCGTGGAACGGGACCTCACCCATCCGGCCCTGATCGGCTGGTGCCCGTTCAACGAACGCTGGGGCGGCCATTATCCCGGCGTCATCCCGCAGATTTTCAAGCTGACCAAACTGCTCGATCCCTCCCGGCCGGTCATCGACGCTTCGGGCGGCTGGCATTATGTCACCCCGGACCTTTATGACGCGCACGACTACGATCAAGACACGGGCCGGTTCAAGGAGAGGTTCGACGGATTGCGCGCCGATCCGCCCAAGGTCTACGTCAACGGCGGAACGGAACACAACACCCCCTACGCCGGCCAGCCGTATTTCCTGAGCGAATACGGAGGGATCTGGTGGAACCCCGAGCAAAAGGACGACAAGGCCTGGGGCTACGGCTCGCGGCCGCGTTCGGAGGCGGAATTCCTCGACCGCTACAAAAAACTGACCGAGGCCCTCCTCTTCAATCCCGCCATGGCCGGTTTCTGCTACACCCAGCTCACCAACGTCGAGCAGGAAGTGAACGGGTTGATGACCTTCGACCGGAAACCCAAATTCGACCCGGCGGTCATCCGGGCGATCAATCAGCAGAAGGCGGCCATCGAACGATAGCCGGGCTGGCAAACCCGCGTCGTGGAAAAAGAAAAATCCCATTGACCGCGTTGCTTTCACGGCCGGGTTGGACTATCCTCAAATCACGTTCTCTGTCAGGGAGGGTGCCATGCCGTTCCGGATCGACGGTCGACGAGTCGCGTTGTTTCTCGCCGTTATGAGCGCCGGCCTCGCCTCTGCGGTCGCCCAGATCGGGATCGCGGACGCCTCCGGGCGGGCCGGCTGGGAGGATTTTCTCCGCACGGCCCGGATCGCAGCGTCCGTCCAGCTGGGCGGACCCGAGGCGACGACGTCTCCCTGGAAGCTGACCCTGTCCAAGGGAGACGTCACCCGCTTCGGGCTCTGGAAGGATATCGACCTCGATATCAACAGCGGAGGGCCCGATTGCTGGCGCTTCGAGGTCGCCGCCTACCGGTTGGACGTCCTCCTGGGGCTGGGCATGATCCCCCCCACCGTGGAGCGGGCGTTCCGAGGAGGGTGGGGATCGCTCCAGCTCTGGATGGGAGAAACCGAGAGCCTCAAGGCACGGATGGCGCGGGGGGTCGATATCCGCGAAGACAAGCGCGAGGACTGGGACCGCAAGGCCTATCTGGAACGGGCCTTCGACTCCCTCATCGCCAACGGCGACCGCAACGTCGGCAACATTCTGATCGGGACCGACGAGAGCATGATCCTGATCGACCATTCTCGCACGTTCTGGACGGAGGGGCCGTTCGCGAAGACGCTCGTCTACGGCGCCTCGGGCTTGAGGCGGGCTGCGGACGGAACTCCCCACCTTTTCCTGAAGCTGCCCCGGGCCTTCGTCGAGAAGCTCCGAGCCCTGGACGCCAAGTCCGTCCGGGACGCGGTCAAAGGTCGCCTGACGGGACGCGAGATCCAGGTCCTTCTCGCCCGGCGCGACCTCGTTCTCGGGGAGGTCGATTCGCTCATCCGCAAGCGCGGCGAGGCCGACGTCCTTTACTAAGACCGCGGCGTTTCGATCGGCGATTTCTCCGCCCGATTTTGTTACTAAGCCGGGCGGAATATGCTAAGCCGGGCGGAATATAATGACCCCGGATGTCTTTGCCGCCCGGCTAGTACTCGGGGAGCAGCAAGGATTATGCAACATATTTTCTGCTCCCCGTAGTAGAATAGAAAAGATGAGCGGGTTCTGGAGGATTGTGGGGACGATCGGGATTATGTCCTGGGGAATGGCGGCGATGAATCGTGCGGGCGGATCGGGCGGGGACCTCCAAAAATTTATACTGCCGGACGCGGTCCGCGGCTGGCAGGCCGACGGCGCGGACCACGCCTATGACGCCGAGACCATCTTCGACTACATCGACGGGGCGGGCGAAGTCTACCGCGCCTACAATATGAAATCCCTCCTCTCCCGCCGGTACAAAAAAGCCGGCCGGCCCGACATCATCGCCGACGTCTTCGACATGGGCTCGGCGGCCGACGCGTTCGGCGTCTTCACCCATGATCTCGACGGCGCGGACACCGGCGTCGGCCAGGGCAGCGTGTACAAGGGCGGCCTTCTGTCGTTTTGGAAGGACCGCTACTTCATTTCGATTTTTGCCGAGGACGAGACCGATGAGGCCAAGGCCATGCTCCTCGATCTGGGGCGCCGCCTGGCCGCGTCCGTCGGCCGGGAGGGCCAGAAACCGCTCCTCCTCGGCGCCCTGCCGGCCGCCTATGCCGACCCCAAGCGGGTCCATTTCTTCCGCCACCCGGTCATCCTCAATTACCACTTTTTCGTCAGCGCCGACAACGTCCTTGGCCTCGACGCGAAGGTCGAAGGGCTGCTGGTCAAGGCCGCCGATCAAAGCGCCCTGGTCGTCGTCCGCTATCCGGATGAAAGCCGGGCCGCATCCGCGTTTAAGGCCATTCGCGCCGCGTTCCTGCCCGGGGCGTCCGGGCCGGGATCGGTCCAAGCCGGGGACAAAACCTGGACGGCGGCCGGTCTCCAGGGCCGGACGCTGGCGGTTCTTTTCCGCGGTCGGACGGAGGCCGCGGCCCGGGACGCCGTCGGGGAAACGGCGGACCACATCCGAAAATTAGGTCTTTGACGGGAGGGTCAATCATGAGCCTTAGAAGCATCACCCGGAGGGATTTCCTTCGAACGACGGCGGTTGCTCCGATCGCCGGCGCGGTCGGCTGCTGCTGCCTGAGCGCGGCGGCCAAGACCGAAAAGGACGCCGTCGCCGGGACGGCCCGGATCATGACCTCCGTCCGCCGCTCACGGGTCGTCCTGATCCGCGACGCCAAGGCGGTCGGGGAGGGGCGCAAAGTCGACGCCGCTGTCGTGCAGAAAATGCTGGATGACGCGGTGGCGGCGCTCTTCGGGGAGAAGGACCCCGCGGCGGCCTGGAAACGGATCGTCCAGCCGGCGGACATCGTCGGCATCAAGACGAATTCCTGGAACTACCTGCCCACGGGCCCCGAGATCGAACAGGCCATCAAGCGGCGGGTCATGGAGGCCGGCATCCCGGAAAACCGGATCGGCATCAAGGACCGCGGCGTGCTGAACGACCCTCTCTTCCAGCAGGCGACGGTCCTCATCAACGCCCGCCCCGCCCGCGTCCATTACTGGGCCGGCATGGGCAGCTGCATCAAGAATTACATCCAGTTTGTCCCGAAGCCTTCGGACTACCACAACGATGCCTGCGCCGACTTGGCCACGATCTGGTCCCTGCCGATCGTCAAGGACAAGACCCGGCTCAACATCCTGTCCCTGCTGACGCCCCAGTATCACAACATCGGACCGCGCGGCTTCAGCGAGAAATACCTGTGGACCTACGGCGGGTTGATCCTCGGACAGGATCCCGTCGCCGTCGACGCCACCGGCTATCGAATCATCCAGGCCCAGCGCCGAATCGTTTTCAACGAGGACAAGCCCCTGGAAACGTCGGCTCATCACATCCAATTGGCCGATACGCGCCACAAACTGGGCCAGGCCGATCCGGCCGCCATCGAACTCGTCAAGCTGGGCTGGACGGAAGGGATCCTGATCTGATAATGCCGATCTACGAATTCCGCTGCCGGGATTGCCGTAAAAAATCGACCTTTGTCACCCTGTCCGTCCGCGCCGCCTTTGAGGCCAAGTGCCAGCACTGCGGGAGCACGGCCATGGACCGTCTGGTCTCGCGCGTGGCCGTGCATCGCTCGGAAGAGAGCCGCATGGACAGCCTGGCCGACCCGGCCGCGCTGTCGGGATTGGACGAGAACGATCCGAAATCCATGGCCCGCTGGATGAAGAAAATGGGGAAGGAGATGGGCGAAGACGCCGGCGAGGATTTCGAGGGGGACATCGACCAGGCCATGGCCGAAGCCGGAAACGGGCCGGGCCGTGAAGCGGATGCCGGAGAAGACACGGATGATGAAGGCGGAGGAAGCGGCGGCGAGGATCTTTAGCCGCATCTTTTTTCAAGCAACGACCCCCCGACGGCCGTGAACGCGGCGAAAATGATCCGCCGGTACCTCGCGGCCGTCCGGAACTGAAGCCGCCGGCGCGCGGTCGCAGGACGTCCTTCAGTGGACCGCCTTGGCGGCCAGGTCGCCGAGGTAATTGCCGTAGGTCAGAAGCATCACCGCGCCGACCAGGACGGCCAGGGCCAAGCGGATGGTCAGGCGCGTCGACCGGCGGCATTCCCGCCATTCGCGGAGGACGACGCCGACGAGGTTGCTGAACATAACCAGCATGAGCATGTGGATGGCCCAGCTCGTGAATTTATATGGCCCCATCCGGACGTGGCCGAGGTTGTAGAAGAAAAATTGCCCGTACCACAAAGCTCCGGTCAGGGCGGCCAGGGCGTAGTTGACCGAGAGGCGCGCTTTTTCCGGGCCGGCCGGGAGGCGGACCAGCTCACCGAACGTCCGGTGCTTTTTGTGCAGATAAAGGCAGTAGAGGGTCGTGGTCAGGAAGGCCCCGGTATTGGCGAAGATGTAGGTGACGTTCCCGCGGAAGACCCCGGCCCCGTGGGCGGAGGCGATGTCGGCGATGGGCTCCCCGGCTTCGAGAGCGAACCCGTAGACGGCCGAGAGGACGCCGGCCAGAAGGGACAGGGCCAGCCCCTTGACCAGCGAGAATTCACCCCGGCCCTTTCCGGCGACGAGGTCTTTTTCTTTCAGCCGCCCGGCCCAGCCGGCGATGGTGATGCCGAGAGCGCCGACGAAGATGCCCGTCCCGATCCAGCCGGCCCCCGGCTTGTGCAGGGTCGCGCCGAGCGTGCCCTTTACCAAGGGCGGAATGAGCGTTCCCAAAACGCTGGACAACCCGACCGCGATCGCATATGTGAGCGAGTAGCCGATGTAGCGGATGGCCACGCCGAAAGCCGTCCCGCCGATGCCGTAGGCGGCGCCGAGGAAAAACGAGGCGGACATGGCGCTGCGGGGGGCTTCGCGTAGCACGGCGGCCAGGTCGGGGATGGTCAGCAGGGCGCCGGCGATCGGCAGGAGAAACCAGCAGAACGCCGCCTGGGTCAGCCAGTAGGTCTGCCAGGACCATTGCCGGACGCGCTTCTGCGGCGTGTAGCACGTCGCGGCGAAGAAGGCCCCGATGGAGTGCATGAAAATGCCGAGGAAGGGATTGGAAGCCACGGAATTCGGCAACATGTTCGGACGCGCCTTAAAAGTTCCACAACGACTGGGCCGCGTCGGGGAGGAAGACACCGGTCCGGGCCTCCCGGATCATCTGGGCGACGAGCAAATTCCAGCTGATGAAATCGGGCGCGGCGAGAGGGGCGCCGGTTTCGGCGTGATAATTCTCGTGCATCATCCCGTTCCGGTCCAGGTCGTCCAGGCATAGCCGCGTGACGCGCCCGGCGATCTCGAGGGCGGCGTCGCGGTACCCATAGTGGAGAAGCCCGTGCATGATCATCCAGTTGGCGTGCGGCCAGATGGGGCCCTGCCAGTTCGAATAGGGCTTCAGAACGTTTTCGTTGTTATACTGAAGATCGTCGGCGGCCAGCGAGCGGACACCGTGCGGGGACCAGAGCTTTCGAGGATCGAGGACGTGGCCTTCGATCATCGTCCGGGCCCGCTCGGGCGAAGCCAACCGGGCCCAGAGACCGACGAGGTTGCTGTAGGTGTCGCGTCGGACAAGCGCTTTCTCGACCGTGTCATAGGTGTAATAAGTCGCGTCGGCCTCGTCCCAAAGACGGGCATTGACGGCCGCGGCCAGGCGGGCGGCTTTGCTTCGGAAGTCCGCGGCATCGGTCCGGCGGCCGATCCGTTCGGCGATGAGGGCCATGGCCCGATAATCCAAAATCATGAAGGCGTTGACGTCCGCTCCGGCCATGCTGTTGTGATAGCGGCGGACAAGGGAAACGTTGTTGTCCGCCCCTGATTCCATGCTGTCCCACCATTTGACCAGGCCCGTGGCCGGGTCGCTCATCTTCCGTTCGCGGTAGGTGACGCAGGCGCTCATCTTGTCCCAAACGGGGGCGATCCAGCTGAAATCGCCGAGGGCCAGCGAGGCATAGTAGGCGGCCTGTCCCATCAGCGGCTTGATCTGGTAGAGCCGGGCATCGCGCCCGGACCAGGGCCGGATCCCGCCCGGTGTCTGCCCGTCCGGCTCGGTGTGGTGGAGGAAATTCAGGCACCAGTTGCGCAGATAGATCCCGTCGCTTTTGTTTTCCGAGATGAGATGGAGGCCGACGAAAAAGGCGTCCCAGTCCCATTGTTCCTCGTAAACGCCGTTGGGTACGACGTAATCATACGGCAGGGCGCCGTTGGCTTTGCGCAGGACGCGCGCCCGCAGGCCTCCGATGCGCGCCTCGGCCGCGGCCGACAGCCGGTCGAGCTCAGCGTTCCGCTCCGGAGTCCGTTCGGTCATGGAGGTCCTCCTAGCTAAAGCGTAGGACTGAGCTAAGCTCGTCCTAGCTGCCGCGTAGGACAGAACATACTTCGTCCCGTCCGGCCATGATACCAGAAACCGCCCGCCGCTTGCGCGTACTTGTCGATGCGGAAATATGATTTTATTTTTAGGGCGAGGGACGAACCGGGTAAAACCCGTGCGACGACGAAGCGGGCAAGGACCATACTCATCGGGCTCAATCTTTGCCCGATGAGTATGGGAGCGAAGGAGGAGCGTCGGACACCGTTTTTTCATGAAAACGGTGCGGGGAAAATCCGCGTGTTTTGACCCGCGTCTCCCGAATCGTCAGTGGAACGAACACGGACAGGGCGCCGGAGCAGGCAGGACCCGCCGACATTTTGCCCTCTGCCCGCTCATCCGTTCTATCCAATTCTTGACAGCGGTTGCGCCGGGCGCTATATTCGTCCTCCGGTTGAAAAGGGGCCGGTGCGGTGAGGAAGTATTACGAGGCGTTCCCATGATCAAGTCATCCGATCTGAAGAAAGGCGCTGTCGTCAAGATCGACGGCGATCCCCATATGGTCGAAACCGTCAGCGTCCACAAACCCTCGGCGCGCGGCGCGGTAACGCTCTACAAGATCCGTTTCCGCAACATCAAATCGAAGCGGAAAACCGACCAGGCCCTGCACGGCGACGACATGTTCGACGAGGCCGATTTCGACCGGCGGCCGGTCCAGTACCTGTATGGCGATGCTTCATCCATCACCTTCATGGACCTCCAGGATTACAGCCAGTTCAGCCTGGCCAAGACCGATATCGAGGACGAATGGCCCTACCTGAGCGAAGGCATCGAGGGCTTATTGTCGATCTCCACGGAAGGCCGCGTCATGGGGCTGGAAATGCCGTCTTTCGTCAACCTGGCCATCGTGGAGACCCGGCCGTCGATGAAAGGCGGCTCGGTGACGGCCCGGACGAAACCGGCGACCCTCTCCACGGGGCTGGTCGTCCAGGTTCCCGAATACATCGCCAGCGGCGAGATCATCCGGGTGGACACCCGCACGGGCGAATTCGCCTCCAAGGCCTAAGGGCGCCGGCTCCCGGTCCCGGCGGATCCGCGAAATCACGGGGTTGGAAACATGACGGAGCATCGTCTGTCCGGATTGACCGAACGGCAGCAGGAGGCCGTCGTCCATGGGGACGGCCCCATGCTCGTCCTGGCCGGTCCCGGTTCGGGCAAGACGCGCGTCATCACTCGCCGCGTCGCCCATTTGATCGAGCAGGGGATCGATCCCCGCCGCATCCTGGCCTTGACCTTTACCAACAAGGCGGCTGAGGAAATGCGGACCCGCCTGCGGGCCATGAACGTCCCGGCGGGGTCCCTGATCTGCACCTTCCACAGCCTCTGCGTCCGCCTGCTGCGGGAGTTCTCGGCCCAAGCGGGATTGCCTGCCGGATTCAGCATATACGATCAGAGCGACCAGAGAGCCCTGTTGACCGAAGTTTTCAAGGACGCCCGCCTGGACCCCAAGGATTTCCTCCCGGCCCGGGTCCTGCGCCAGATCGGCATTCTGAAAAACCATCTTCTCTCGCCCGCGGACGCCTTCGATCGGGGCCTCACCGATCTGCCCGCGGCCCTGCTCGACGAATTGCATGCCGGCTATCAAAAACGCCTGGCGGCCGCGGGGGCTTTGGATTTTGATGATCTCCTGGTGAAAACGGCCCGCCTGCTCGATGGCGACCCCGAGTTGCGGGACCGGCTCAACCGGCGCTACCGCTATCTCCTGGTCGATGAATATCAGGACACCAACACCTGCCAATACCGGATCGCCAGCGCTCTGTCGCGGGGGCACGATAATTTGTTCGTCACCGGCGATCCGGACCAATCCATCTACGGCTGGCGCGGCGCCGACATCGGCAATATCCTGGCCTTCGAACGTGATTTTCCGGCCGCGCCCGTCGTCCGGCTGGAGGAGAATTTCCGCTCCTCCCCGGAGGTCCTGGGCCTGGCCGACGAGCTGATCAAGTCCAATACCAGGCGCAAAGAGAAACGCCTCATCGCCCGGCGGCCCTCGGGCGCCCGGCCGCGGCTGTACCGCTATGCCGATGAAAACGAGGAGGCCCGCGGGGCGGCCGCCTGGGTCCGCTCGATGCACGAGGAGAACGGCCTCGAGTACCGCCGGATCGCCGTCTTCTACCGGACGAATGCCATGAGCCGGGTCCTCGAGGAGGCGCTCATCCAGGCCGCCGTTCCCTACCAGATCGTCAAGGGCGTGGAGTTCTTCCACCGCCGCGAGATCAAGGACGTTTTGGCCTACTTGCGCCTCCTGCTCAACCCGTCGGACGAGCTGTCTCTCCGGCGCGTCCTCAATCGGCCGGCGCGCGGCATCGGCGAGACGACCGTCCAAAAGATCGCCGCCCACGCCCAAACACGCGGAACCGATTCCTGGTCGGTTCTGTGCGACCCGGGCGCCGTGCCCGGGTTGTCCTCCGCCGCGGCCGCCCGGATCGGAACATTCATCGCGTTGATCGAGGGCCTGCGCCGTGCGTTCGAGCGTCCCGTGGCCGAGATTGTCCGGGACGTCTATCTCCGCTCCGGGCTCAAGGCCTTGTTCCTCGGCGAAAAAGACACGGACGCCGCCGACAACGTCGAGGAACTCATTCAATCGGCGCGGCAATTCGACGAGGACGCCTCCGCTTCGGGCTCGAGCGGCCTGGCCGAGTACCTTCAACAAACGGCGCTCATCAGCGATGTCGATTTCTATAACGAGACGTCCGGGGCCGTCTCGCTCATGACCCTGCACAGCGCCAAAGGCCTGGAGTTCGCCGCCGTTTTGATCGTCGGCCTCGAGGACGGCGTCATTCCCCACGTCCGAAGCCGCGAGAATGGGCGCGACCTGGAGGAGGAGAGACGCCTGCTCTTCGTCGGGATGACCCGGGCCGAACGGTTCCTCGGGCTCAGCCACGCCCTGTCCCGGGCTTCATACGGCGGACCCCGGCCCGCCGTACTCTCGCCTTTTCTGAAAAATCTCTCCGGAATGGACCTGGCCCTGGCGCCGTTCCTGCATCAATCGTTCGACAGCGGCCGGGGCCCCGGGCTTGGCCCGGGGGTCGATTTCCGCAGTCCTCGCTCGGGCCTAAAAACCACGAGCGAGGACGCCGGCGGACCGGAACCCGGCGACGCCTCCGCCGCCGCGGCATCGGGATTCCGGGTCGGCCAGCGCGTCCGCCATCCCGCTCTCGGAGCCGGCCGCATCGAGGCCTTCGCTTCCGGTGGGGACAACCCGCGGGCCGTGGTCCAATTCGACAAGGGCGCCCGGCTCATCATGGGGCTGGCCGCGGCCAAGCTCGAGCCCCTGGATTGATCCAAAAAAATCCAAGAAAAAAATATTGAAAAAACTAATTAGCAATTCTTGGTGAAAGCAACGATGTTCCAACTAGTTTTTTGGTGGTTTTATTTTTAATATCAAAAAGATGACCGGAACATATTGGTTGAAATACACCGGTGAAGTCGCGGGCAAGGCAAACCCGATATCGAAGGCGGTTAAACAGGCTAATTTGAGAAAAAACACTACATTTATCTGATGTCCAATCAACTGTTACGATATGACCGCTAGTTCGTCGAAGAGTTTTGAAATCATCGGCAAGGATTGGTCGAGAATCGACGATAACCAATGGATATGAAGCGTCAATTCCATTACGAATAAAGTCTCTAATCCTAGAAAAGTCGTTTTTTAAAATAAAAGTTCGTGCACGCTCAATGTTGGTAGCTTTTATCTGAACGTAGGCAAGATAATTTAATCCAATTTTCGCAATACATCGACGAATAGGTATATCGACTACTGTTTCCAAATTTACTAGAAGTTCTTTACCAGGTTGAAATGGCAACGAAGTTGATTCTTTTTCAAAATAATCAATATTTCTGCTTTTGAGGGCTCTAATTATACGACTTTTCGTTTCGTTGGAATTTACGATAAGTAAAAAACATTTTTTTAAATCGATCCCATCTGGCAATGGGGCATGTTCATCCTCGAGAAGCTTTAAGGGAATATAAATAAAACTATCTCCAGATTTCTTGGCGAAGCGGATTTGCGGGAGGGGCTCTACAATAAGCCCATTCTTGCTTCTCGAATCAGCTTTAAGTTCAAGTTTTATTCCCTTCCATGGGCCAGCTTGAGCATAGGTGAATTGAATTCTTTCTTGGCGGAGATCTTTAGCTTCGTCGGAAGGCTTGATGCCATAGGCTAACCGGTCCATTGCTTCAATGCTGCCACGTGCGAGAATTAAATCGATCGAATTTCCGAAGAAATGATTGCATTCGTCGCAAACTAAGGATCGCAGTGTCAGGTTGTCAGGAGAGAATGTCCCAAAAGCCTTGGGTACAACATGTTCCCTAGATTTAAATCCAATTTCGGGAATATCTCGCGTACAATAGATACATACCATAATCAGGTAATTCGCGATTTCAGGCAAATAGGTTTTTTATGGCAGGTGCAACCAATCATTTTCTTTAACTGTTTTCAGAAGCGGCGTTCCGTTGTGGGTATAATCGACTACCAATTCCTTTATCTTTCCCGGACATGGATCCCCGGCAAGCAAATTGGCCACCTTCACATCTATTCTCCCTTGATTATTCATGGCCATGAGCTGCGTAGTTACGTCTATAGTAGCGCTACCTAAACCATATTTGGCGGAGCGGATTACCAACGATTGCGTCCCGGCAAGCACTACAGTCCTCGACCTTTGGTACCTCCGTTCAATCAATTCCATTTGAGCTACAATATTGGTAACTTGTTGCCCATTTAACTTTTTCTCGCGAGCCGCGAAGCAAATACAGAGAAATCCAGTGATGGCACACACAGAAACGAGAGCCCATGCTATAACACGGTTCAAGCCTTGGTTGGGAATTCCGCCCGCCAAGAGGGTCACCAGAGGGGATAATGCTGCACCGACGAGTAGTGATCCCAGCGTATGGAATCCCCACGGGCTCTGAGCGACCTGGCCGAGATTAGCCTTGAGGAGGTCCCATTCTTCACAAGGAATTGGAAACGCCTCGCCGCTTTTTGGCGCCAGTACGTCATAGCCCTGAGACATCCGAATCTGCCCATCGCCACTCATTTCTTTACCTCTACGGGCTGCTCTATCGCACCAGCGAGAATTGCATTGATGAGGACGGTGTTTCCACAATTCGAGCATGTCACCGGAATGAGAGGAACGATTGGACCGCCCAGAACGAGACTACCCCCCGAAAACCCGCGTAATTCAAAAATGGAATCCTGAACTTGCCATGCGGAAGCTCCGCATTGAGAACAAGGCCGGCCCGCCCATTTTCCATTAAGATACTGAAGAAATTTTTTAGCATCGTATGTTGGCATAAAAACCCCACTTAGAATGAAAATTCTTTAGAAATAATAGCATATAAAAAGAGATGGGAAAATCAAATTTTATGATCTCTATGATTTGATCGAACTAAAACTGGAATAATATTCCGATTTATATTATTTGTTGGTGGATTAAAAAATGATGTCCATTTTCCGGTTGCCGCCCGTTCCGCGTCCGCGTATATTCGAGGCGTGAAAAACATGAACGCCCTTTCGAAAGACGCCTTCGATCCAGCGGCGCCGGCCGGTCCGGCCGCCCTCCCCGCGCCCGACCGGATGTATCGGGCGCTCGCCGGGCGGGACGGAAGTTACGAGGGAATTTTCGTGGCCAGCGTGAAAACGACGGGTATCTTCTGCCGTCCGGGCTGTACGGCCAAGACTCCCAAGCGGGAGAATGTCGAATTCTTCGGCTCCGCCCGCGAGGCCTTGCTGCGCGGCTATCGCCCCTGCAAGATCTGCCGGCCACTGGGCCGGAAAGGGGAATTCCCCGATTGGCTGAAACCCCTGATCGATGAGATCGACGCCGATCCGTCGATCCGCCTCCGCGATGCGGACCTCCGAGCCCGCGGGCTTGAGCCCAGCCGGGTCCGCCGTTGGTTCCTGAAGAACCACGGCTTGACGTTCCAAGCTTATCTGAGATCTCTGCGCATCGGGAAGGCCTTCGGCCGCATCCGCTACGGCGACAAGGTCAGCCAGGCGGCCTTCGACTCGGGTTACGAGTCGCTGAGCGGATTCACGGATTCGTTCAAGAAGACGGCCGGATTCCCGCCGGCGACGAGCGCGCGCCGGGAGATGATCTCGATCACCCGCGTCCTCACTCCACTCGGCCCGATGCTGGCGGGAGCGGTCAAGGATGGCGTCTGCTTGTTGGAGTTCGTCGACCGGCGCATGCTGGAAACGCAGTTGGCGCGGTTGCGGCGTTTATTCGGGGCGGAGTTCGTTCCCGGGGAAAGTCCCCACTTCACGGCCTTGTCCGCCCAACTCGAAGAATATTTCGCCGGACAGCGGCGGGAGTTCAGCGTGCCGCTGGCCGCCGCCGGGACGGCGTTTCAGGAGAAGGTCTGGGCGGTCCTACGGACGATCCCCTACGGGACCACGCGGTCCTATCAGGAACAGACCGAGATCCTGGGCGATCCCAAATCCATTCGGGCGGTGGCCCGGGCCAACGGAGACAACCGCATCGCCATCCTCATTCCCTGCCACCGCGTCATCGGCAAGAACGGGAAATTGATCGGCTACGGCGGCGGTTTATGGCGCAAGCAGCATCTCTTGGATCTCGAGCGGAAGAATAAATAGCCGGCCGGGCTTTCACGGTGAAGACTCGCCGTCGCCCCTATAAACCGCGTTCGGGAATGAAATTGACTTCGCCGATTCCTTCTGATATCTGATAGTCGACGGTTCGCGCGGCGCGGATTGCCGCGCGGGGAGAGTGGTGACGTGTCCATTACGAATATCCTGGCGCTTGTTTCGATCCTCCTTCTGTCCGCGGTTCTCGTTCTTCTGATCGTGCTCCTGCGCCGCCGACAGGCGGGCGATCCCGCGGCTTGGCCGCCCCGGTTCGATGCGCTCGAACGGGGGCAGGAGCGCGCCGGCCGCGAATTGCGGGACGAGCTGTCCCGGAACAGGACCGATTTTGCCGCCCAATCCCGCGGGATGCGCGAGGAGACGGCGGCCTCGCTCAAGGGCGTCAGCGATTCCCTCCTGCGCCAGATCAAGGACATGATGTCGCTGCAGACCCAGCAGCAGGATGGTTTCAAAGGCCAACTGACCCGCCTGACCGAGAGCAACGAGCAGAAGATCGACGGGCTCCGCTCGACCGTGGAAACGAAGTTGACCCAGCTTCAAGCCGATAATGCCGCCAAGCTCGAGGAGATGCGCCGGACCGTGGATGAAAAGCTGCAAGGCACGCTCGAGCGCCGCCTGGGCGAATCGTTCAAGCTCGTCAGCGAACGCTTGGAACAGGTCCACAAGGGCCTGGGCGAGATGCAGACCCTGGCCAGCGGCGTCGGCGATCTGAAGAAGGTGCTGACCAACATCAAAGTCCGTGGAACCTGGGGCGAGATGCAGCTCGGCAACCTCCTGGAGGACATTCTTATCCCGGATCAGTACGCTCAAAACGTGGCCACCAAACCGGGGAGCCCCGATCGCGTCGAATTCGCCATCAAGCTGCCGGGGCGGGGGGACCAGGACGACCAGGTCGTCTGGCTTCCCATCGACGCCAAGTTCCCCAAGGAAGATTATGAGCGGCTGGTCGACGCCTCCGAGCGGGGCGATCTTGAAGCCGTCGAAGAGGCCGGACGCCAACTGGAAACGCGGCTCAAAGCCGAAGCCAAGGACATCCGGAACAAGTACCTGGATCCTCCGCAGACCACGGATTTCGGGATTCTCTATCTTTCCACCGAAGGCCTCTATGCCGAGGTCCTCCGCCGTCCGGGCCTCGTCGCGACCCTGCAGCGCGAATACCGGGTGAACGTCGCCGGACCGACGACCTTGGCCGCCCTGCTTAACAGCCTGCAGATGGGGTTCCGCACGCTGGCCATCGAAAAACGCTCGAGCGAAGTCTGGAATATCCTGGGCGCGGTCAAGAATGAATTCCACAAATTCGGCGACGTCATCGACAAGGTGCAGAAGAAAATCCAGGAAGCGGGCAACGTCATCGACTCGGCTCGGACGCGGACGCGGGTCATCGAAAAGAAGCTCAAGAACGTTCAGGAGCTGCCCGCTGCCGAGGCCCAGACGCTTCTGGATATTGCCGCAACGCCGCTCGAGGACGAAGACCTGAACGCCCCCGATGAGCCTGAGAATTCCGAAGACGATAAGATTTGAGGCTTTCCGCCCGCGAGGAGAATCCGCCGTGATCAAACCGTTCCGTTGCGCATTGTTCCTGGCGGCCCTCGGGGGCCTTGTCGTCCCGAACCGGCCCGCGGAAGGGCGCCCGGCGCCCGCCGACGAGGTCCGCACATATGAGAAAAACGGCGCCGCGGTCATCGAGAATGCCCGCGTCCGGGTGGAATTCGACCTCGGCCGCGGGACGTATCGGGCGATCGATCGACGGACCGGCGGGGCCGTTCTGGAAGACGCCTTCGCCTCGGTCGGCGTGATGGAGAGCCGCTCCGCCGATCAGCGGCACGCCTGGTCGGAACGGGCGGTCGAGGACGCCCTGGGCCGGGGCCGGTCCCTCGTCCTGACCTGCGCTTCGGCGGGCTATCCGGCTCTCCTTCTCGAGATCATTCTTTATGAAGGCCGGTCGGCCATTGTCTTGGGACTTGGCCTGGACAACACGACCGGCTACCCGGTCCGGGTCCGCCGCCTCCAGCCCGTCGCGGCCCGCGCTTTTTCCGGGGCCGCTCTCGACGAGAATTTCCGGCTCCTGGACGGCAACGGCGGCGGCGAGCCGACCCGCGTGATCGAGGAGAAAAGCCTGCGCTCCCGCAACAACCTCCTGGCGACGTTCGGCGCTGGCCCGGAGCGGCGCTCGCTCGTGTTGGGAGGTTTGACTTACGCCGATTTCGAGAAATTCGCTCGGGCGGAAAAAATGTCACCCCCTTCGGATGCGGCGGCCGGCTCCTCACCGGCCGGCCCATCGAAGGCCCGACTCGACGTCGGATTGTGGAGCGAGGACCCGGTGGGGAAGCTGGTCGAGGCCGGAACGCGCTATTTCCCCCAGGATAAATATTACGTCGATTTCGCTACGGCCGATCCTTTTCTGGCCTTGGAGCAATACGGACTGTCCGTCCGCGCCGCCCAGATCACCAAGCTCAGCCCCTATACGTTTCCCTCGGTCTGCCTCTGGTATGTGAGCGTTCCCGAATACGGCGGAGGTCCGGCGATCAACGACTCCACCGGCGCCGTTTGGGAAATCGAGCAGGCGGCCCGGCGGGGGTTTCTCAAATACTCTCCGGTGGCCATCCGGCTCGTCCCCGACAATTACGACCCCAACAACGAACAGGGCTGGTGGGACGACGAACACTTCGGGAAATTGGGTGAGACGAGCCTTATCATCGGGCCGCACCTCAAGCCGCCTTATGAAACGATCAGGAAATGGGGCCGGGCCGTCCGGGCCCGGGGCGGGATTCCGCTCCTCTACATGCAAACGGCCCGCCGCTCGGAGGACTATGCTTCCCGCTATCCGGGCCACATGCTGTTCAACCGGACGGACGTGCAGGCCACGCATCGCGAGGACGGCCGGGAAATCTGGTGGTATGGGGACGTTTTTCCGATGTGGGGTTACGACTTCACCGATCCGGGCTTCATCGCCCACATGCGGAATGTCTATGCCAATTTCAAAAGCGGCGGCGTGGCCGGCCTGATGTACGATTATCCGGCGACGGGCTGGGCCTTCGACGGAGGCTTCGAGGACGAACACGCCACCACGGCTTGGGCCTACCGGAATATCTTCAAGCTGGCCCGCGAGGGGCTGGGCGAGGACTGTTATCTCCACGAACGCAACCTCGGCCGCGGTTCGGACGTAACCCTGGGTCTGGTCGCCTCCCAGCGGGTGTGGGGCGATACCGACCGCATCAATCCGGCCATGGCCTCGCGCTGCGGACTGCGCTGGTACAAGAACCGGGTCGTGGTGGCCTACGACATGGACGCCAAGAACCCGTTCCGCTGCCGCCCCGACAATCGTGACGGCTGGCGGGCCATGTTCACCATGGCCTATGTCGCCGGCGGACGGCTTCTGCTCGGCGCCAGCTTCTCCAAGATGACCGACGCCCAACTCTCTGATCTGTCGCGGACGATTCCCTACCCGGAGGCTCCCAAGAGCGCCCGCCCGGTCGACGCTTTCACGGGCGTGGAATTCCCGCGGGTCTATGATTACGCGGTCAATTCCCGCTGGCACCAGGTGACGCTTTACAATACGGCCTACGATAGCGTCGAGTGGCGCAAGGGGAGCGCCGGGGAGAAGCTCGAGCCGCAGGGAAAACCGGCCGCCTCGAGCGTCGCCGTGGACCTGGGCCGGCCGAATGCGGAGGGCGGCCTCGGTCTCGATTCCGCCGCTCGCTATTATGTCTACGATTTCTGGAACGAGCGGCTGGTCGGGGTTTTCCCGGGAAGCGCGCGCCTGGAGCAGAGCTTGCGGCCCGGCGAGGCGCGGATGCTGTCCGTTCACCAAGCGGAGCCCCATCCCCAATTCATTTCCACCAATCGGCACGTGATGCAGGGCTTGCTGGATTTGCCGAAATGCGACTGGGACGGCCGGGCCGGCGAATTGCGCGGTACGGCCAGGGTCATCGGCGGCGAACCTTTTAAAATCGTCTTTGCCCTGAACGGTTTCACACCCGCGGATGTCCGGGCTTCCGGCGCGGAGGCCGCGATCCGGGTGATCGATCCGCAAGCGGGCCTGGCCGAATTGACCCTGACCCGGCCCGAGAACGGCGAGACCGAGTGGGCGGCGCGTTTCTCCAAATCGGAGTAGCGGGGAGGACGGCATGGAACGTCGGATCGGCGGTGTGACGATCGAATGCGTCCTGGGGAACATAGCCGCCCAACCTGGATTCGACGCCGTGGTCAACGCGGCCAACCCCCTGTTGACGACGGGGGGAGGTGTGGCCGGGGCCATTCACCGGGCGGCCGGTCCCGGCCTGGCCGCGGAATGCCGGCCGTTGGCGCCTATCGCCCCGGGGCAGGCGGTCATCACCGGCGGGCATCGACTGTCCAATCGATACGTCATTCATTGTCTTGGTCCGGTCTATGGACGAGACGTCCCTTCCGACGAGATCCTGGCCCGTTGTTATCGGAACGCTTTGGCCCTGGCCGAAGCGAACGGCGTCACGTCCATCGCCTTTCCGGCGATCTCTACGGGCATATTCGGTTATCCCGCCGCGGAGGCCGCGGCCGTCGCCCTCGCCGAGCTGGCCGCCCTGGCGCCGACCCTGAAATCCGTGCGGAGCATCCGGATTGTGCTCTTCGACGAAGAGGACCTCCGGATCTGGGAAGCGCGGTTGAACGGTTGATCGTTTCCGACTCGCATCACTCGGACAGCTCGAACAGCCAGGCGATGCGGAACCCCAAGGACGGTTTCTCGTTTACGGCCGCGGCCCGAAGATTTTCGTCCCGATGCGGACGCGGTTGGCCCCTTCCTCGATCGCTACGCGATAGGAGTTCGTCATACCCATCGATAAATAGCGCATGTCCACGCCGGGGATCTGCAGCGCCGCGAAGCGGTCGAACAGACGCTTGGTTACGCGGAAATAGGGACGCGATTGTTCCGGATCCCCTTCGAACGGCCCCATGGTCATGAGCCCTTGGACGCGGACGTGGGGCAGAAGGGCCACGGCCCGCAGAAGGGCTTCCGCTTCCTCGGGCCGGACGCCCGCTTTCTGCTCTTCTTGGCCGCTGTTGATTTCGATCAAGGCGTCCGTGGACTTGCCGGCCGCGGCGGAGCGCTTGTCGATTTCGCGGGCCAGTTCGACCGAATCGACGGTCTCGATCATGTCGAAAATCTCGACGGCCTTCTTGACCTTGTTGGTCTGGAGGTGGCCGATGAAATTCCAGGCGCAGCGGCGTCCGACGGCGGCGAACGCCGCCTGAGCTTCCTGGACGTAGTTCTCGCCGATGATGCGGACGCCGGCTTCGACGGCTTCGATGATCTCCGCGGGCGTTTTCGTCTTGGCCGCGGCGACGAGCTCGACGCCGGGCGGCAATTCGGCCAGCAAAGCGCGGACGTTTTCCGTGATATGCGACATGGCGGAAAGACTCCGCCGCTATTCTAGCGAGAACCCCCGCCTCGCCTCAAGAGGAAAATGGGCCTCTTGTTTTTCATGGAAACAAATGCAATGTTGAATGTTGAGACCTGACCCCTACGGCGATATAATCCCTCCATGACCATTAGGGAGAAGCTGGAGGAGGTCGAAGCGCAGACGCTTTCGCCCAAGGCCTGCCTCAGCCGGGACAGCCGGGGACGGGTCCGGGATGAATCGCTCCATTCCTTCCGCACTGCCTTCATGCGCGACCGCGACCGCATCCTCCATTCGAAATCGTTCCGGCGGCTCAAACACAAAACGCAGGTGTTCCTGGCCCCCTACGGCGACCATTACCGGACGCGCCTCACCCATACCCTCGAGGTCTCGGCCATCGCCCGGACGATCGCCCGGGCCCTGCGCCTCAACGAGGATTTGACCGAGGCCGTCGCCTTGGGCCACGATCTCGGCCATACGCCCTTCGGCCATTCGGGCGAGGAAACCCTGGCCAAGCTGGTCCCCGGCGGCTTCACCCATTCCACCCAGAGTCTGCGGGTCGTGGAAAAGCTGGAGTACGAAGGCAAAGGCCTCAATCTCACCTTCGAGGTCCGCGACGGAATCGCCCGCCATTCCAAAGGTCGGGGCAAGATCCTCGACCGCACGAAGGAAGACCTGCCGGCCACCCTCGAAGGCCAGATCGTCCGCGTTTCGGACGTCATCGGCTACGTCAATCACGACATCGATGACGCCCTCCGGGCCGGCATCATCAAGGAAACGGACATCCCCAAGCATCTCGTCGGCGTGCTCGGCCGCTGGCACGCTTCGCGCATCGACCGGATGGTCGGGGACGTCATCCAGGCCAGCCTCAAGAACGGACTGGAGCGCATCGCCATGAGCGAGGAGATCATGCGGGCCGTCGTCGAGCTGCGCGAATTCCTCTATGAGCGCGTCTACTACAACGATTTCGCCCGGGACGAACTGCGCAAGACGGAAAAGATCATCCGCGATCTTTTCGACGTCGCGCTCAAGAATCCCGGCGTCTATATCAAGGACTATCCGGCCGGCGACCCGCTCGAAGTCCGCGTCGGCGATTTCATCGCCGGGATGACCGACCATTATGCGTTGGACCTCTACGAAAAACTTTTTCTGCCCCTGGCTTGGACTCGGTGAGAGGGGTGTCTGGACAGGTGCCTGATGCCGGTGTCGCGATGAAGAACCTGAAGCGGCGGGCCGCAGCGGCCAGGGGATTGTTTTGGGGGGCGGCCTTGGCTTTGGCCGCGGGCGGCCTCGTCCAGGCGCCCGAGAAATCGCTGGTCGTGCTTTTCACTCACGATCTGCATTCCAGCTTTTTGCCGCGCGGGACGATCACGGACGAAGGCCGGACGGCCGAGCGCGGCGGCTGGGCCAAAATCGCTTCGCTCATCGGCGAAGAACGGACCTCTAGCGCGGGCCGCACGCTGGTCGTGGACGGGGGCGATTTCAGCATGGGCACGCTTTTCCATGCCCTTTTTGTCCGGGAGGCCTCCGAGCTGAGGCTCCTGGGCCGGATGGGCTACGACGTCGCGACGCTCGGCAATCACGAGTTCGATTTCCGCATGACCGGATTGGCCGGGGCCCTGCGCGCCGCCAAAGCCCGAGGGGGGGGCCTGCCCGAGCTGATCGCGTCCAACATAGTTTTGGGGAGCGGGGTCGAAGCCGAGGACGCCCGATCTTTCCAAGATTATCCGGTCCGCGATTTTCTGGTCTTGGAGCGGGGCGGCCTGCGCATCGGGCTCTTCGGATTGTTGGGCCGGGGGGCGGCCGACGATTCGCCGTTCATGTCCCCGGCCGTCATCGCCGATCCGATCGCCCAAGCCCGGCGCGTCGTCGAAATCTTGAAACAGCGCGAACATGTCGATCTCGTCATCGCCCTGTCCCATTCGGGGACCTCGACCGACCTCGCCCGGTCCGAGGACACCCAGCTGGCCGAGGCCGTTCCCGGGATCGATGTGATCATCAGCGGGCATTCCCATACCGTGTTGGCCCGACCCATCGTCCGGGGCGGCGCGCTGATCGTCTCCTCGGGCAGCCAGGGCGAATTCCTGGGCCGCCTGGAACTTCTCTGGACGAAGTCCGGCGGCGCGCGCCTCGTCTCCTACGCTCTCCGGCCGATCACGCCGGACATCCCCGACGATCCCCAGGTCCAAGCGGCGATCCTTGAATTCAAGGGGGATGTCGAACGGGAGTACCTCCAACCCCTCGGATTTTCCTTCGACCAGGTGCTGGCCGCGAATAGCATGGCCATGGCCACGCCGGACGAGATGGAGAGCCGGGACGCCGAAACGGGGCTCGGCGATCTGATCACCGACTCTTTTCGCCACGCCGTATTGAAGGCCGAAGGGCCGGCCTATGACCCCATCGCCGTGGTCGCCGAGCCGTCGGGGAGCATCCGGGATACGATCCTGCCGGGCCCGGTCACGGTCGAAGCGGCCTTTCGCGTCCTCTCCCTGGGCTGGGACGAGACCCAGACGCCCGGTTACGCCCTGATCGCTCCCTATATCACCGGCCGGGAAGTTCGCCGCCTGCTCGAGGTCGACGCCTCCATCGGGCCGCGCAAATCGGGCGCTTATATCCAGTTTTCCGGCGTCCGGTTCCGCTCCAACCCCCACCGCCTGATTTTCGAGCGGGTGCGGGACGTCTCCATTCTCCAGCCCGACGGGACTTACGCTCCGCTCGAACCCGACCGGCTCTACCGGATCTGCATCAATTATTACACCGGCATGATGGTCGATTACATCTCGCGGGCCTCGCACGGCATTCTCAAAGTCCAGGCCAAGGACCGGAACGGCCGGATCCTGGCCGATATCCGGGAGGCCATGGTCGACGGCGATCGGTCCCGGCCCGGCATCCAGCCGCTCAAGGAGTGGGTGGCCCTGGCCGACGAATTGAAATCCTTTCCCGACGCCGATGGAGACGGGGTCCCGGACATCCCCCGCCGCTATGCCGCCCCCGAGGGCCGCTATGCTTCCGTTCCTTCCTGGAGCCCGATCTCGCTGCTGGCCGGGGCGGGGCTTCTGACCTTCGGCCTGCTGGCCGTGGTTGTTTTGATCGTCGCCCTGGCGGTTGTCCTCATCCGCCGCGGCGTCCGGCGCCGTCGCCGGAAGAATCTGGTTTGAAGGAGGGGGCGCATCCCCCGCACCGGAGGAACAGGGTCATGCCGAAATGGGTTCGCCTTTTCGTTTTCCCCGCCGCGGTTTTGATGTCCGCGGCGGGTTTGTCCGCCCAGACGGGGGCTCGGGTTTGGGAGGAGACGCTCGTCATCCCCACCTATCTCGTCGAATCGCCCGAATCCAATCCGATTTTCTACAACGGCCGCGCCTACCAGGGCGCCAAGGGGCCGGTCTATCCTTATGCCTTTCTTGATCGCCTGACCGACGTCAAACAGGACAAGCCCTACAAAGCCGTTTACCTCGAAAACCGATATCTCAAGCTGTGCGTCCTGCCCGAAATCGGCGGACGGCTGTTCGCCGCCCAGGACAAGACCAACGGCTATGACTTCATTTATCGCCAGCACGTCATCAAGCCGGCGCTCATCGGCATGCTGGGGGCCTGGATCTCCGGCGGCGTGGAGTGGAACGTCCCTCACCACCACCGGGCCACGACCTTCCTGCCCGTCGACCACTTGATCGTCAACGGCGCGGACGGCAGCGCCACGGTCTGGGTGGGGGAGATCGAACTGCGCCACCGGACCAAGTGGATCGTCGGACTGACCCTGCGGCCCGATTCATCGGCCGTGGAAGTGACCATCCGCGTCTTCAACCGCACCCCCCTGGCCCAATCGATGCTGTGTTTCGCCAATGCGGCCATCAGCGCCAATCCGGATTACCAGGTCCTCTTCCCGCCCGACACGACGCTGGCCACGTTCCACGGCAAGAACCAGTTCTCCCATTGGCCGCTTTCGACCGAAATATTCAACGGCCAGGATTATCGCGCGGGCGTCGACGTCTCCTGGTGGAAAAGCCATGTTCGGCCGACCTCGTTCTTTGCCTTCAACGGGGAGGGGAACTTTCTGGCCGGATACGATCACGGAAAAGACGCCGGCATCTGCTTCGTCGCCGACCACAACTTCGTCCCGGGCAAGAAACTGTGGACATGGGGGACCGGTTCGGACGGCGCCCTCTGGGAGAAGATCCTGACCGACGCGGACGGCCCGTACGCCGAACTGATGTTCGGATCGTTCTCGGACAACCAGCCCGACTACAGTTGGACCCAGCCGTTCGAAACGCGCACGGTCAAGCAATGGTGGTATCCGCTGCGGGGGACGGGCGGAGTGAAGGCGGCGACCAGGGATGCCGCCTGCGAGCTGGACGTCCGCGACGGCCGGAAAGCCCGGCTGGGCTTCTACGCCACCAGCGATTTTCCCGAGGCCCGGGCCGTCCTCTCCCTCGGCATCCGCACGATCTATGAAGAAACGATTTCCATCGGTCCCGACCGGCCCTATGTCCGGGAAGCGGCCATCCCCGAGGGCCTCGACCCCGGCGCGCTTTCCCTTTCCATGTGGACGGTCGAGGGCCGCCTTTTAGTGCGCTATACGCCCGCCACAATCGAAAAGCCCGAGCTTCCCCCGGCGGTCGTTCCCCCGGTTTCGCCCAAAGCCATCGCCACCGTCGAAGAGCTGTATTTGACCGGATTGCGCCTGGAGCAGTTCTATAACCCGGTTCTCGAGCCCTATCCGTATTACGAGGAAGCCCTGCGGCGCGATCCCGGCGATTACCGCACCAACGTCGCCCTGGCCATCCTCGATCTCAAACGCGGGATGGACCGGGAGGCCGAGGAGAAGCTCCTGCGCGCCGTCGAGCGGGCGACGAAGAATTACACCCGGCCCAAAGACGGGGAAGCGCTCTATTATCTCGGCATCGCCAGGCGGTCGCTGGGAAAAACGCACGAAGCGGAAGATGCCTTGAACCGGGCCTCCTGGGATGAAGGCCGGAGGGCGGCGTCTTTCTATGTCCTGGCCGAAATCGCCGGGCGCGCGGGCGATTATGCCCAGGCGCTCGATCGCCTCGACCGGGCGCGCGCGGCCGACGCCCTGAACCCCCGGACCCGGATTTTGGAAGCGGCCCTGCGGCGCAAGCTGGGAGACTTGGACAAAGCCAGGGCCGCGGCCGCTGAAGCGTTGGCCCTCGACCCGCTGGATTTCTGGGGTTGGAACGAGACGGCTCTCCTACGGGGAGGCGCCGGATCCGACGAGGGCAAGGCCGTCATCAAGCGGCTGGATGTCCTGATGCGCGACGCTCCGGCCGCTTATCTGGAGTTGGCCGCCGATTATGCCCGGGTCGGGCTTTGGGACGAAGGCCTCGATGTGCTCGAGCGCCTGATCGCTTTGAACAGGAAAGGATCGAGCGATTTCCCGCTCGTCCATTATTGGCTGGCTTGGTTCCTCCACCAGAAAGGGGACGACGCGCGCGCCGAAGCGCGCTTGAAAGCGGCCTCCGCCGCGCCCGCCGATTACGGCTTCCCCTTCCAATTGGAAATGGCGGACATCCTGCGCTGGGCCCGGACGGTCAATCCGGCGGACGCGCGGGCTCCGTATTATCTGGGCAATTTGCTGTTCGACCTCCAGCCGGAAGCGGCCCTGGCGTCCTGGGAACGGGCCGCGGCCCTCGATCCCAAGTTCCCGACCGCCCACCGCAACCTGGGCCTGGCCTATGCCAGGATCAGGAACGACCTGGCCCGATCGGTTAAAGAGTACGAGGCGGCCGTGGCCAACGCCCCCGAGGACGCCAAGCTTTACGAGGAGCTCGACCGGATGTACGAAGCCGCCGGGGCGCCGCCCGCTAAACGGCTGGCCCTCCTGGAAAAAAACCACAAGGTTTTGATCAAAAGGGACGATGCCTTGACCCGGGAGATCAAGCTTCTGGTCCAGGCCGGCCGATACGACGGGGCCATCGAGATCATCGAGGGCCGTCACTTTCACGTCTGGGAAGGCGGCGGCGAGATCCACGGAATCTTTGTCGAGGCCCATTTGCTTCGCGGAGAGAAATTCCTCGAAGAGGGGAGATGGCGCGAGGCCCTGCGCGATTTTGACACCGCAGCGACTTATCCCGCAAATCTGGAAACTGCGGTGCCGGCCGGGGGAGGCGGTTCGGCCGAGATCTCGTACTTCGCCGGGCTGGCCCTTGAAGGATTGAGGCAGACCGGCCCGGCCCGAGAGGCGTTCGAAAAAGCCGCCTCTTACAAACATCCTTCTTCCGAACCTGCCTATTTTGAAGCGCTGGCTTTGCGCAAGCTGGGCCGCGGCGGCGAGGCGGACGAAAAGCTTCGGGCCCTGCGGACATCGGCCGAAGAGCGGCTCAAGTTTGCTCCGGCCATGGATTTCTTCGAAAAGTTCGGCGAGAAGCAATCGGCGGCCGCGCGGAACGCCCAGGCGCATTATTTATGGGGCCTGGCCGCGCTCGGGTTGAACGAGGCCGCGGAGGCCGCGGCGCAATTCCATGCGGCCCTGGCCGCGGACGCGAATTTTTCGGCCGCCGCCCGCGCGCTCGCCCGCTTGAAATAATTGCACGGCATCGACAATTGGAAAAAATGGAGATTTTAAAGATGCAGTACGAACGGGGACGGAGGATTTTAGGATGAAAAAACGGATAGTTTTCGGCCTGATCGGCGTCGGAGTCCTGCTGGCTGTTTCCGTTTTTATTGCGTCCGCACCCGCCTCGTATGAGTATGTAACACCCGCGCTGGGCGCGGCCCGCTGGCTGGACGCCGCGGCGCTCAAAACCGCGGCCGGATTGACCTGGCCGGCGGATCCGAAGGATCCCAAGAGCGTCAACGTCACGCTCTACGCCGGAACGCCCGGAGTCGTCCTGTTTTATCTCGAAGCCCAAGCCGCGGCCAAGGCCCGAGAATCCGCGCCCTCTCTCGTCGAGTCGCTGGCGCTCAAGGCGAAGGGAGGCGCGGACGAACTGCTCGCCCGCCTGGACGACGAAATGGGGACCGGGTTGTATGAGGGGATTGCCGGCGTCGGGTTCGTCCTCGAGGAGGCCTTTAAAGCGACCGGTGACGCGCGGTATCGGCAAGGATTTTTAAAATGCCTGGACATGGTCCGCCGCAAGGCCAAACCGGCCGGCCGGGGAATCGAGTGGAGTTCGGTGACGGACGTCATCAGCGGCGCGGCGGGAACGGGACTCGTCCTTCTCTACGCCGCGGACGAGCTCAAGGAAGCTTCCTGGATCGAACTGGCGGCCAAGGCCGGAGACCGCCTGATCGAACTGGGAACGCCGAAGAACGGCGGGTTGGACTGGGCCATGGATCCGGGCTATCCGCGGCGAATGCCCAATTTTTCGCACGGGACCGCGGGAGTGGCGTACTTTCTGACCCGGCTCAACGAGGCGACGCATAAAAAGGAATACCTCGATGCGGCCCTCGCCGGGGCCAAATATCTTCTGTCGATCGCCAAGACCGACGGCGACGCCTGCCTGATCTTTCATGACGAACCGGACAATAAAAACCTTTTTTATCTCGGCTGGTGCCACGGCCCGGTGGGAACCGCGAATCTCTTCTACCGCCTGTTCCGAACGACGGGCGACCGCGTCTGGATGGATTGGGTCCTCAAGGAGGCCAAGGGGCTGATGGACAGCGGCATTCCGGAAAAGGAGACGCCGGGATTTTGGAACAACGCCGGGATGTGCTGCGGGCTGGCCGGGGTGGGGGATTTTTTCCTCAATCTTTACAAAATCACGCGCGATCCCTACTACATCGCGTTCTTCAATCGGATCATGGACACGCTTTTATCCAGGGCTACGGCGGACGGCGAAAAGCTGAGCTGGATCCAGGCCGAGCACCGGACTCAGCCGAAGCTTCTCATCGCCCAGACCGGATTGATGCAGGGCGCCGCCGGGATCGGAATGATATTCCTGCGCTGGGACGCGTATGAGGCGGGCCGCGCGCCGCTGATTAAAATGCCCGACAGTGCGTTCCCATGACATTCGGCGATCGGCACATTCGAGGAGAAAAACGATGACAGCCGACAAACGACGCATCGACACCAAGACCGTCCATGCCGGAGAAACGCCGCGCGTTATGGGCGCGGTCAGTCTGCCCATTTTCCAATCGGCCATGTACGAGACGGCCGGCGGCGGGGCTTACCATGACATCAAGTATATCCGGCTGAACAACACGCCCAATCACGCGGCGCTCCACGCCAAGCTGGCCGCGCTTGAAAACGGAGAAGCGGCCCTGGTGGCCGCCAGCGGCATGGCCGCCATCACGACGTCCCTTCTGACAATCCTCCGCCCCGGCGGGCATCTCCTGGCCCAGGAGAGCCTCTACGGCGGAACGCACGATTTCTTGACCAAGGACTTGGCCGAGTTCGGCCTGTCTTTTGACTTCATCGATCCGACCAGGCCGGAAACATGGGCGGCCAAACTCCGCCCCCAAACGCGCGCGATCTATGTCGAGACGATCAGCAACCCGCTGATGCAGGTCCCCGACCTCGAAGCGGTCGCGGCCTTCGCCCGCGCCCGGGGGATCGTCTCGCTGATCGACAACACGTTCGCCACGCCGGTCAACTTCCGGCCTCTCGAGATCGGTTTCGATCTGTCGGTCCATTCCTGCACGAAATATCTGAACGGACATTCGGACATCGTCGGCGGGGCGGTCATCGGCCGCGCCGATTGGGTGACGAAAATCCTGCACGGATTGGACATCCTGGGCGGATCGATGGACCCGCATGCCTGTTTCCTGCTCCAGCGCGGGATGAAAACCCTGGTCCTGCGCGTCCGCCGGCAGAACGAGAGCGCCTTGCGTATCGCCCGTTTTCTGGCGGCCCATCCGGCCGTCGCGACCGTCCATTATCCCGGTCTGGAAAGCGATCCAGGGCACGAGCGGGCGGCGCGCTTCTTCGACGGGTTCGGCGGCATGCTCAGTTTCGAACTGAAGGGCGGGGAAGACGCGGCCAAAACGTTCCTGGGCCGGGTGACGATCCCCATCATCGCGCCCAGCCTGGGCGGCGTGGAGACGCTGATGACGCGGCCGGCGGCCACCTCCCATTCGGGCATGGCCCCGGAAGACCGGCGCAAGATCGGCGTCACGGATGGGCTCATTCGCCTGTCCGTCGGCATCGAGGATACGGACGATCTGATCGAAGATCTGGTCCGGGCTTTGGACTGAATCAGGATCGCGGGGATTTTTTTAGAACCAGCGCGGAAGTCCGCCCAGCAGGGCGGAGAAGCGCCCCAGGCGGGTCAATTTGTCCCCGTATAAGGACAACGGCGTCGGCCAGTCGATCGAAGCCAGCACGGGCGGCGTCCGGGGCGGGAGGGGCCGGGCCGGGATGACGAGCGGCGCGGCGGGCGGCGCGGCCGCGCCCTTGAGCGGGATGCGCAGGGTCTGTCCGGCCCTGATGATGATGCCTCGGAGGCCGTTGGTTTGTTGGATGGCCCGCACGGACGATCCATAGCGCAGCGCCAGATGGCCCAGCGTTTCGCCCGCGCGGACGTAGTGGGGCACGGTGAATACGGGCGGAGGGATTTTCTTCAATTCGATGAGAAAAGGATAGGCCCGCCGCCCCAACTCCTGGGCGGTGCGGTTGAAGAACCGGACGTGATAGTGCGTCCGGTGCAGGCGGACGTGGACGATGGGGGCGTCCTTGAAGCCGAGGATGAATTGGAAGATGTGCCCCAGCCAAACTTTGTCCTCCCCGATGGAGAGGGCGTAATCATAGAGGGCTTTCTGGATGCGATTGTCCAGGAGTATGGTCTCGACGTCGGTGAGCAGAAGGAGTGAGCGGACCAGGGCCCAATTGCGGGGCAAATCGAGATTGGCGGCCGTTCCGGGCGTATACCAGACGCCCTTGCCCGGCTTGTAATAGAAACCCAGGTCGACGTCCCGGCCGAATTGGTGGGCGGCGTGGCGCCGCAGCTGGCCGCCCTGGGGATTGCTGATGTCGCCGATGGTGAGCGGCGGCGTGTCCGGGAAGAGGGCATGGACGTTTTCGATCGCCCGCCGGACGCCGGCGATCGTCTCGGTCGTGGCGAAGTTCCCGTCGGCGTTGGCCAGCGTCCATTTCGGATCGGAGGGGAACACGACGCCGTTGATCAGAACGCCGCTGCCCGGCGACCCGACGGAGAGCGAGCCGAGGACCGCCGGGTCGGATTCCACCTGCTTCCGCAGGTCCGCGTCGCCGAGGGCCAGGAACGAGGAGGGAAGCGGGGACGGGGCGGGCGCCGGAGCGGACGCGGCGGTCTCCATCCGGCCCGCCGCGCCGGGCTCCGTGGTTATATTGGCTTGGGCCGGGACCAGAAAGGCCGCCGCGCGGACGACGGCCAGCCACAGGGCGATGGCTTTCCAGAAGGGAACCATGATTCTGAAATCCGGGTGTCATTGTATCCGAATCCGTCCGCCGGACCAAACAATGCCTTCTGGCCAGCATCGGGGAGTAGGGACTTGAGGGGGTTCGGGGCAAGCCGGGCAAAACACGCTCGTTTTCCCCGGCGAGGAAAACTCGCTCCGACGCTCCTCCTCGCTCTTCCCGCAAGAGCGGGAAACCGTGCCCGCTGCGTCGTCCTAGCCAAGGCGTAGGACTGCAAAGCCCGTCGCACGGGTTTTGCCCGGCTCGCCCCTCGCCCCCGTTTCGCTTAATCCTGCTTTCAATAGCCTCTTCCACTCGCCGAGCCGGGTCATCCGCGAGGCTGCGGCTTGCAATAACGGATGGGTTTATCTATGATTTTCCCAGGAGCAACGGCATGAAAAGAACGGCGGTGATCCTCCTGGCGGCCCTGGGACTTATGTCCGGAATCGCCGCCGGCCAAAAACTCAAATCCGGAGAGCAGGCGATTTTCCTGAAGAACGGCGATACGGTCTTCGGGTCCATCGTCGAGATCAACGCCGAAAAAGCCTCGCTCGAGCTCAAAGACGGGACCCGCCTTCCCGTGCGCGACCTGTGGCTGATCAATTTCGTCAACGAACAGTGGAACTTCCCCAACGAGCGCAATCTCATCGAGACGAACGAACACTATATCTTTCTCAAGAGCGGGGACGTCACCTCCGGACGGATCACGGCTTTCGCCGCCGATAAGCGCGAATTCGAATTCGAGTCAGGGGAGAAATTCCCCTTCGTGTCCGTGCGCCGGATCTATTTCTCGAAAAACGTGCCGCGCGGATTGCGCTGATCGTTCCGGTCGGGCCCGCCGGAGGGGAGAAAGAGGGTTTTATGCTTCAATCAATCGAGGCCTCCGTTCTCTTGGCCCTGGAAAAAATCGTCGGCGTCGACAACGTCATTGTCGATCCCGATCGGCTCGACAGCTATTCCCACGATGAGTTTTCGCTCCGGGATATTTGGCATCGGCCCGACGTGGTCGTCCGGCCCAAGACGGCGGAGGAAACCGCCGCCGTCCTGCGCTTGGCCGATGAGCACCGCATTCCGGTCACGCCGCGCGGCGGGGCCACCGGCCTGTGCGGCGGGTGCGTGCCGTCCCGCGGCGGGATCGTTTTGTCCCTGGAGCGGATGAACGCCGTCCTCGAAATCGACGCCAAAAACCAGATGGCGGTGGTCGAAGCCGGAGTCTCCCTGGTCCAATTCGAGAAGGCCGTGGACGAGGCCGGGTTCGATTTCCCGCCCCATCCCGGCGAGGAGAGCGCCCTCATCGGCGGCATGATCGCCACCAACGCCGGGGGCAGCCGGGCCGTCAAATACGGCGTTATCCGCAACTATATCCGCGGGCTCGAGGTCGTCACGGCTGCCGGCGACGTCCTCCAATTGGGCGGGAAACTGATCAAGAGCAGCACCGGCTACAACCTCATGCATCTTCTCATCGGCTCGGAGGGGACGCTGGGCGTCATCACCAAGGCGGTCATCCAATTCCGGACGAAACCGGCCTTGACCCGTTCTCTGGTCATCCCCTTCGAGACGCTCGAGGCGGCCATCGAGACCGTGCCCGTTTTTTTCCAGCGGGACATCATCCCCCTGGCCTTGGAGTTCGTCCCCTTGGACGTCCTCCGCATCAGCGAAGAACACCTCCAACGGACGTGGCCGTCGCATCTCGGCGACACGCATCTTTTCGTCGTCCTGGACGCCGTTTCCGAAGAGGAAATGGACCGCCTCTCCCAGTCTCTGGCCGAGGCGGCGCTGGAAATGGGCGCCCTGGATGTCTTCATCGCCGACACCGCGGCCAAGCAGGACAATGTGTTGACCATCCGGTCCAAGATCTACGAGGCCCTCAAGGCCTACACCGTCGAGATCCTCGACGTCTGCGTGCCGCGGGCCGAGATCCCCGCCCACGTCAAGCGCGTCCGGGAAATCGCCGACGCCCACGGCGTCTGGCTGCCCACGTTCGGCCATGCCGGCGACGGCAACGTGCACACCCACATCATGAAGGCTCGCTATAAGGACGGCCGGATCGTGCCCATGGCCGAGGAGGAATGGCGCTCCTCGTTCGACCGGATCCGCGATGAAATCTATGCCGACGGGATGGCCCGCCGGGGCGTCATCTCGGGCGAGCACGGCATCGGCCTGGTCAAGAAGCCCTATTTGGCCCTGAGTCTTCCGCCCGCCCAGATCGAGCTGATGCGGGGGATCAAGAAGGCCTTCGATCCGCACGGCATCCTCAACCCGGGGAAAATCTTCGATTGACGCGCCGCGATTTGGCTTGAGGCGCGGCATTCGTGATAAAATAGTCCAATCAAGCACATGGGAAGCCAAGAGGTCGGTCTGCCGCGCCTCCGCCGATTTGATCCCGCCGCGGGCGTTCCCTGCTTGTCCCATTACTACGGGGAGCAGTAAATATGTTACATAATCCTTACTGCTCCCCGAGTACTAGCCGGGCGGCAAAGACATCCGGGGTCAACTATATTCCGCCCGGCTTAGTAACCGCTCGAAGGAGGTTCCATGGAACGCATCACCGAGCTTTTCGTCATCCTCGAGAACAAGCCGTCCACGCTGGGCGACCTGTGCAGCTATCTGGCCGAGAACGACATCAACATCGAATCCATCGGCGTTTTCCACGACACGGCCAAAATCTACGTCAAGAACCTCAACAAGGCCGTCAAGCTCCTGGAAAAACTGAACTATATCATCGAACTGCGCGACGTTCTCCTGATCGATCTGGAGAACCGCCCCGGCGCGCTGGCCGAGCTGACGTCCAAGCTCGGCGACGAGGGCATTAACATCGAATATTGCTACGGGACGCTGAGCCGCAAGGGACCGAACCAATCGGTCGTTGTGGATGTTTCCAACATCGAAGCGGCCGTCAAGCTGCTGCAGGGCTGACGCGACCCCGGCTTGAATTTGTTGAGGAGGTGGCCATGAACTCTGGGATTTGCCGGCTTGCCCGGATCGCCGCCCTGATCGTCGCCCTCGCCTCCCTAGGCGCGGCGGCCGACGTGAAAGGGCTGATCAAGGACCTCTTTCCTATTCCATCCGCCACGGGCAACGAGCAGTTCCTGGCGGCCAAGATCGCCGGTTTTCTGCCCAAAAACGCCGCCCTGTCCGCCGACAACCTGGGCGGCGTCTATCTCAAGCTGGGAGCCGCCGCGAGCGGCCCGGCGATTCTGGCGGGCCTGGACGAATTCGGCTATGTCGTCAGCGGCTTCAGCCCGTCCGGCTATTTGAGGCTCGACCGCGCCACCCCGCTTCCGTCGACCGTTTACGACTCCTTCCTGCTCGGTCATCCGGTGGTCATCATGACCAAGACGAACCCGGCGTATGGAGTCGTGTCCCAGCCGGCCATGCATCTCCTGACGCGCGAGCGGAGAGACCAGCTGGCCAAAGACTTGACGCTCGACTTGATTTTCGTCGACCTGGGCGTCCGGACGGAGGCCGAAGCGAAAGCCAAGGGCATCGAGATTCTCGACCCGGTGACGTTCTGGCCGGACCTGACGCCGCTGGCGAATGAGCAGTGGTCCGGTCCGGCCCTGGGCCAAAAAGCGGTTTGCGCCGCCCTGGTCGCGGCGGCCCAGGAGCTGGCCAAGGACAAAACTTCGGCCGCCGATCTCGTCTGGCCGGCCCAATCGCGGTTTCCGGCGCGCGGGACCCGCGCTTCGCTTGGTATGACCCGGGCCAAAGCCAAACTCGGGGCGAAGACGGCGATCGTGCTGGACATCGTCGCCGCCGACTGGGGCCCGAACAGCCCGCTGCTCGGCAAGGGCATCGTCGTGGCCCAGGCCAAGGAAGCGCCCTCCAAAGTCCGCGAGGCCGTCGAGGCGGCGGCGCTGGAAAAGAAAATCCC
>Ga0315279_10000980_pt1 | contig 49859 bp, 39 predicted proteins | sample YL17G06_20_MG_FD_203694 | JGI IMG/M metagenome (GOLD analysis project Ga0315279, IMG submission 203694) | Sediment microbial communities from Yellowstone Lake, YNP, Wyoming, USA - YL17G06_20 | ecosystem: Environmental > Aquatic > Freshwater > Lake > Sediment | place: USA: Wyoming | collected... | reverse complement strand
CACATACTGAACCCTCTTCTTCGCCCTTAAATTCCCTCTCAAGAAATGACACTCCCCCTCCAAACACCCCGCCAAATAAACCCCATCCACCCCAGACTCAAAAGCATGAAGGATCAATAAGATATCCACCCTCCCTGTACAGGGAACCTTCACAATCTTCACACTCGTAGGGTAGTTGAGCCTCATCGAACCTGCCAGGTCCGCCGCACTATAGGCTCAATGCTCACAACAAAAGGCCAAAATCTCAGGCTCAAAACCCATCGCTGCCGCCGTAACATTCCCCTTCTCAATACTCTGCTGAACTGCTTCTGCCATGCTCACCTCGTTCCAGAATGTGGAAAGTGGAAAGTAGAAGGTGGTTTTAACCACACTCCACTTTCTACACTCTACTCTCTAATTTATGCTGCAACATTCATTATCAAGGCTTGGCACTTTTCTTCTAATTGATGACTCTGGAAATGCATCAACTCAATCGCCCTTGCCGGGCACTCTGCCGCACAACTACCACATCCCTTACACTTGACCAGATCAATCTCTGCCTCTCCTTTGGCATTGATCACGGGCACACTATACGGGCAGACCCTCACACAGGTCAAACAGGCTGCACACCGCTCACCTTCCACCACCGCAACTACTCCGCCGACCAACATCTTCTCCTTTGACAAGATGGTGCAAGCTCGAGCCACTGCAGCACTCGCCTGAGAGATGCTTTCACTGATTAACTTTGGACCATGTCCTGCTCCTGCCAAGTAGAGGCCATCTGTGGCAAAATCGACTGGCCTCAACTTCATATGGGCCTCAAGATAGAAGCCTTCCGCAGTTCGAGGGACTTTCAGCATGGTCGCCAATTCTTCATTCTCTCTTGGGATGGTGGCCGAAGACAAAACCAGAAGGTCAGGTTTCACCTCCACCTTTTCCTTTAAAATTCTGTCCATAAATGAGATGGAGAGATCTTGGCCATTCTTTTTTACCTCTGGTTTCTCTTCAGGATCATATTTGATAAATAGAACCCCTTCATTTCGGGCCTTTGCATAGTAAGATTCCAAAAGTCCATAAGTTCGCATATCTCGATAAAGGATGGAGATTTTGGCGTTAGGATTCAGTTCCTTGATCTTTAGAGCATTCTTTACGGCTGTTGCACAACAGGTTCGGCTACAGTAGGGGCGTTCTTCATTTCTTGATCCCACACATTGAATCATCACCACCTGATTGGCTCGGGCCACTTCATCTGGCTGATTAACGATCTTATTTTCTAAGTCAAGTTGTGTAACAATTCGGGGATCTTCACCATAGTGATATTCTGTGGGCTTCCATTCATCGGCACCTGTCGCCACGACCGTGATTCCATGTTCAATCTTTCGGTAGTACATGGTCGGTGCCACCATTACGCCTGTTGAGAAATTTCCTTTAGAGCCGCTGAAATCGACAACCAGTGCATTGGTGATGACATGGATAGAAGGATGGGTTGTTACTTTCCCGATCAAATCCTTCAGGAAGGCCTGGACATCTTCACCTTCGAGGGTATAGTGGAGGTTTCTCAGATTTCCCCCAAGCTGGGCCTCCTTTTCGAGAAGGAAGACCTCATATCCCTGTTCAGCGATTTTGAGGGCAGCGGTCATCCCGGTCACTCCACCTCCGATGACCAGCCCTTTCTGGATCACTGACACAGTCAACTCACCCAGGGGTCGAATCAGCCTGGCATTCGCCACGGCCATCCGGACAAGATCTTTGGCTTTGTGGGTGGCAGCTTCCTTCTGACGCATGTGAACCCAGGAGCATTGATCACGAATATTGGCCATCTCAAAAAGGTATTTATTCAATCCTGCATCCCGAAGGGTCTCTCGAAACATCGGTTCATGGGTTCTCGGAGAGCAGGAGGCGACGATCACACGGTTCAGATGGTGCTCCTTGATCGCATTTTTAATCTTCTCTTGAGTGTCTGTGGAGCAGGTATAGAGATTTTCATCAACGTAGACGACATTTTTCAATGTGCGGGCGTACTCTTTTACACTCGGCACATTGACCACTCCTCCAATATTGATTCCACAATGGCAGACGAAGACTCCGATCCGAGGTTCCTCTGAAGCCACATCCAATTCAATAGGATATTTTTTCTCGGTAGCGATGGTTCCCCTTGATTGAGCGATCATAGCCGTAGCATCAGCCACAGCACCGCTTGCCTGAGAAACAGTTTCGGGGATGTCTTTCGGCCCCTGAAACGCTCCGCACACATAGATGCCTGGTTTTGAGGTAGAGGTGGGCGTAAAAGGTTTCGTCTTACACCATCCATAGCTATCCAGTTCCACACCCATCCTCTTGGCCATCTCCATGGCCCCTTTAGAAGGAACCATCCCAACAGAGAGGACGACGAGTTCGAACTCCTCCTCCACAAAATTTCCTTCCTCGTTCAAATAGGTTATCAGGAGATTTTGCGTTTTAAACTGCTCCCTTACTTTGGAGACCATGCACTTGATGAACCGAACACCGTATTCGGATTTGGCCCTCTCATAATAGGCATCGAAGCCTTTACCATAGGCCCTCACATCCATATAGAAGATGGTGGGCTTGACGAAGTGCACATGCTCTTTGGCAATGATGGCTTCTTTCATAGCATACATGCAGCAGATGGATGAGCAGTAATCGTTTCCGCAATTCGAATCGCGGGAACCAACACACTGGATGAAGGCAATTCTTTCTGGAATCGTTCCATCGGAGGGTCGGAGGAGGTGGCCACGGTGTGGTCCTGTTGCACTCAACAGCCTTTCGAACTCAATACTTGAGACGACGTTGGGATTGACCCCATAACCGAATTCCTGTCGAAGATGGGCATCGAAAACCTCATAGCCTGGTGCCAGGATGATCGAACCAACGTCGATCTTCTCCTCGGTCTGAGCGTCCGCGTAATTAATCGCCTTTGCGAGGCAAACCCTCTCACATAACCCACACCCAATACACTTTTCTCTGTCGATGAGAAAGACCTTGGGGATAGCCTGAGGATATTTGATATAAATGGCCGCTCTTCTGCTCATTCTTTCATTATAAGTATCGATCGCAGTAACCGGGCAGTGCTTGGCACATTCGCCGCAACCTGTACATCGGTCGAAATGGATATATCTCGGTTTTCGAGTGAGGGTCACTGTAAATCGCCCTGGTTCGCCTGCAACACCATCTACTTCTGCATTAGCAATGATGCGGATATTCAAGTGTCGCCCGCACTCCACCAATTTCGGAGACATGATACACATCGAACAGTCATTGGTCGGAAAGGTCTTGTCGAGTTGGGCCATCACCCCACCGATCGTTGGGGAATTATCCACCATATAGACATAAAACCCGGACTCCGCCAGGTCTAAGGAGGCTTGCATTCCACCGATTCCGCCTCCGACCACCATGACTGCCCCTATGGGTTGATCCTTTTCTATCTCATCCATTTTTATCGCTGCTTCCATAGATTTAGATACTCCGAATTCTAAACTCCGAACAATGAACTATGAACAATGAACTTAAAAACTTGTAACTCAGGGCTTTAGCCCTGAATCATCAGCCCTAAAGGGCTGAGTTACACATTCCTCGTATATCTTGGGATCTTTCCCTCTTCAGAAGGATCGAATCCTACTTTCCCTTCTCCGACTAATGAGACCAGATAGGTGAGGGTTTCATTCAATTTTAGGTTCAATGTATTACTGATTTCTGTTGCTGCCAAGGGTTTGGATTCGACCAGTTGTATAATTCGGTTTTTGATCAACTCCTCCCGAATGGTTCCTTCGATCAACTCCTCCAGCCTCTCTGGAGGGACACGTTCTTGATAGACATTCTCCTTTTCCATGAGTTCAGGCCCTTTGCCTACCATCCACCGAATTTTCTCCCCCTCCAAGGAAGCGTGGACCGCCTGGAGTTTTCCTCTCATTTCTTGATTGAGAGGGAAGGGGCCGAGTTGATTCATCTTCTCAATAAATTGACGAACGACTTGGGAAAAACGTTCCCCTTCGCCTGCAGAGACCCAGTCCAGAAGAAGTCTTTCCGATTCAATACCAGCCATATTCAGAAGTTTTCGGGTAAGTTTTATCTTTCGCTCAGCCTGAATATTGCCGGTCAGATAATGGCAATCTCCCGGGTGGCATCCAAGAACCATCACCCCATCATATCCGGCCAGGAAAGCCTTTGGGATGAAGATCGGGTCGACTCTTCCAGAGCACATCACCCGAATCACTCGAGTGTTGGGTGGATATTGAAACCTGGAAATCCCTGCGAGATCTGCCCCTGCGTAAGCACACCAGTTACACAAGAAGGATAAAATTTTCGGTTCGAATGCCATCTTATTCACCCTAATTTACTAATCATTGCAAATTGCAAAATTAGCAACGATCATTTCAAATTGAATTCCGGAATACATAAACCATTTTGAATTGTTAATTTTTCAATGCCCATTTTGCAATGATCTTTAGCTAAGCTGCTTCTTTTTCCCTAACGAGTACAAGGGCCTCGATTTGGGCCGTCAATTGTTCATCAGAGAAGTGATGGACCATCGCTGCCTTTTGAGGGCAACTCGATGCACAGACCCCGCACCCTTTGCAGGAAGCTGCAATCGTTTCTGCCTTGCTTCCTTTTTCAGTTTCGACCACACGGATTGCGCTGAAGGGACAGAGCAATTCGCAGAGGCCGCATCCTACACAACGCGTTTGGTCGACTTCTGAGATGGTTGGAAGAACGCTGACATATCCTTTGGCAATCGCCGCAGTGGCCCGAGCTACAGCAGCATCAGCCTGGGAAATGGATTCGGTGATGCTCTTCGGAAAATGGGCCATTCCAGCCAAGAAGATGCCATCCGTCGCAAAATCGACTGGCCGTAGCTTCATATGAGCCTCGAGGAAAAATCCATCGGCCGTCAAGGGCACCTTGAGCATCTTTGCCAACGCCTCATTTTCATAGGGGATGATGGCACTCGCAAGAACGACAAGATCGGGTTGGAGGACGACCTCCTCGCCAAGGATTCTATCTTTGACTTTAAGTTGGAGAAGGCCTCCTTCAGCTCTTAGATCGGGTTTTGAATCGAGTTCGTACTGAACGAATTCAATTCCTTGTTTTCTTGCCTGAGTGTAATATCGCTCCATCAGTCCATAGGTTCGGATGTCCCGATACAGAATCGTGATCTTGGTATCGGGATTCTTCTCTTTAATCTTCAAGCCGTTTTTAACTGCCACAGAGCAACAAATCCGGCTACAATTGGGACGTTCCTCGGTCCGTGAACCCACGCACTGGATCATCACGATATGGCGGTGTCGTTTGATCTCCTCTCCCCGAAGGGCGATCTTCTCCTCCAAATCTTTTTGTGTGATGACTCGTGGGTCTTGGCCATAGAGATATTCAGTCGGGGTGCTCTCCTTTGCCCCAACGGCAACGATGACGACTCCATGTTCAAATTCTTTTTCGGAGCCATTGGCCGAGATCACAGACTTGAAATTGCCGACATACCCGTTGAGACTTTTCAATGTTGCCTTTGTAAAGACCTGGATGCGGGGATGATGGATCACCTCATCGATGGTCTTCCGAAGAAGTGCCTGAGGATCATTTCCTTCTATGGTGTGATAGATATGGCGAAGGTTTCCACCCAGTTCAGCCTCTTTTTCTACGAGGGCACAGTCAAATCCTTGTTGGGCCAATTCCAAAGCAGCTCTCATCCCTGAGAGTCCACCTCCGATGATCAGCCCTTTTTTGATGACCTCCACAAGAGGCTCTTTCAATGGTTGCAGAAGTTTGGATTTTGCCACAGCCATTCGAAGCAGTTCTTTTGCCTTTTCAGTGGCCTCCTTGGGCTGATGCATATGGACCCAAGAGCACTGGTCCCGAATATTGGTCATCTCAAATAGATATTTATTCAAGCCCATCTCTCGGATCGTCTCCTGAAACATGGGCTCATGGGTTCGTGGTGAGCAAGAAGCGACGACCACTCGATTGAGTTGGTTCTCTTGAATGGCTTTCTTGATCTTCTCCTGAGTATCTTGGGAGCAGGTGTAGAGGTTTTCATCGGCATAAGCTACGTCATCAAGTGTCTTGGCGTATTCCCTGACCTCTGGGACATTCACCACCCCTCCAATATTGATTCCGCAGTGACATACAAAGACACCGATGCGTGGTTTCTCGCCCTTGACATCTATCTCCTCGGGGTAGTCCTTTTTCTTTGTGAGGGTTCCACGGACATCGGCAAGGAGGCTGGAGGCGCTCGCCACTGCCCCACTGGCCTGGGCTACGGTCTCGGGAATATCCTTGGGGCCCTGAAAAGCCCCGCACACATAGATGCCTGGCCGGCTGGTTTGAAGCGGAGAGAACTCCTCGGTCTTGCAGAACCCATAGGAATCCAGTTGCAGACCAAGTTTTTGAGCAAGTTCTTTTGCCCCTTTAGAGGGTGTCAATCCTACAGAAAGGACGACGAGATCGAACTCTTCCTCCTTCACTCGACCTTCGGAATCGATATAGGTAATCATCAGATTTTTTGTCTTCGGCCTTTCTGCCACTCGGGAGACCATGGAGCGGATGAACCGGACACCGTATTCTTTCTTTGCCCTTTCATAATAGGCGTCGAAATCTTTTCCATGGGCACGGATATCCATGTAAAAGATCGTGGGTTCCACCTCGTGATGATGTTCTTTAGCAATGACCGCCTCTTTAATGGCATACATACAACAGACAGAGCTGCAGTACTCATTTCCGCCATCTCCGGTCATATCTCTCGAGCCTGCGCATTGGATCCAGGCCACCTTTTTAGGTGACTTTTGGTCTGAGGGTCTCAAGAGATTTCCTTGAAAGGGACCTGAGGCACTTAGGATCCGTTCAAACTGAATGCTGGAAATGACATTCGAGAAGCGACCATATCCGTAAGGGACCAGTCGTTTTGCGTCGTATTCGTCAAACCCGGGGCTCAAGATGATAGAACCCACCCGGAAATTCACAACTTCTTCTTTCATCTGGTGATTGACCGCCCCTGCCTTGCAGAGCGCAACGCACTGGAGACATTCAGAGCAAAGTCCACAGTTTAGGCATCGAAGGGCTTCCCTTTGTGCCTGTTCTTCTGTAAAACCCCTCTTCACTTCTGAAAAGCTCTTCTGCCTTTCCTCAAGAGGAAGTCTTTTCATCCGCTCTCTCGGGGCCTTGGTTTGGTTTGCATAGATCTCTTCAAATCGAGCCTTTTCGAGTTTGGGTTTTGGTCTTCCTTCATAGAGGTCAAGTCCCTGGAGATATCGGTCGATAGAGATGGCTGCTTCTTTACCCGCAGCCACTGCCTCAATCGCAATCCAAGGGCCAGAAACGGCGTCCCCTCCAGCGAAAACACCTTCCCTGGAAGTTTTAAGAGTAACAGGGTCCACCTTAATCGTACCTTGAGAAGTTGTCTCTACCTCCATTCCCTTCAGGAAGGAGAGATCAGAGGTCTGGCCAATGGCAGGGATGATCATATCCACTTCAACAGAGAAATCTGATCCCTGAACCGGAATGGGACGTCTTCGACCCGATGCATCCGGTTCACCCAATTCCATCCGAATACATCGCAGGGAGGTAACCTTCCCATCTTTGGAAATAACCTCAGTGGGAGCGGCCAGGAACTGGAACTTAATCCCCTCTTCGTCTGCCTCTTCAACGTCGTCCTCATAGGCGGGCATCTCATTTCGCGATCGACGATAAATGATGCTCACCTCTTTGGCACCCATTCGTAGGGCTGTTCGGGCTGCATCGATAGCCACATTTCCGCCTCCGATCACTGCAAGCCGTTGCCCCACTTCAACCTTCTGACCCAGATTAGCCTTTCGAAGAAAGATCACGCCAGGAATCACATGGGGATTTTGTTCTCCAGGGATATTCAGTTTTTGATCGAGGTGGGCGCCCACAGCGAGAAAAATAGCTCGATATCCTTGTTTGAAAAGATGATCGAGGGTGAGATTGGGGCCAATGGGGGAACTGGTCTTAATCTCCACACCAAGGGATTGGATCGTCTTAATCTCATTTTCTAAAATATCTCGGGGAAGTCGGTAGGAAGGAATTCCTGCGTAGAGCATTCCCCCCATGACTGGCAGGGCCTCAAAGACGGTAACAGGATATCCCTTCATGGCTAAAAATGAAGCGGCGGTCAACCCGGCCGGTCCAGAACCTACAATGGCTATTCGCTCCTCTTTCGCTTCATCTCGTAGAGTCGAGTCTTCGACTTTTTGGATCGGGATCTCTGCCTTGACCCCGTTAGAATTCCTCACCTCTTTGGATAGGGATGGATAAGCATGAGGTATTATTTCCTTAGAAATGGCGGGATCCAAAGCTCCATCCTTTTTAACGGGGTTGACCTGATCCGCAAGAAATCGTTTTAATTCACAGATGGCAATGGGTTCATCTAAATCCTTGCGATTACATTCTTTTTCACAGGGATGGGGACAGATCCGGCCCAAAACCCCTGGAAGGGGTAGATTCTCCAGGATTAGGGCAAGGGCTTCTTTATATTTACCAACTCCGGCTAGGGCCACATAACCTTGAGCATTGATTCCAGCAGGGCAGGTGAGGGTACAAGGAGCTCGGTCTCCCTTTTCGATTGTAAAGATATTGGGATAGGCCTGTGCATAAGGTCTGTAGATGGCCCTGCGATCGACTAACCCTTCGTCGAATTGACTTTTGATATGGACAGGACAGGCCTGTGGGCATTCCCCACAACCCGTACATTTTGTAGGATCAATGTAACGGGGTTTCTTCCTTACCGTGATCTCAAAATTTCCAGGCTCTCCTTCTACCTTTACCACCTCGGAGTAAGTGAGGGTCTGAATATTGAGGTGACGGCCTGCCTCGACCAGCTTGGGCGAAAGGATACACATGGAGCAATCATTGGTCGGGAAGGTCTTATCCAACTGGGCCATTACCCCACCAATGGCAGGTGAGGCCTCGACGAGGTAGACATAGTAACCAGACTCAGCCAGGTCGAGAGAGGCTTGAATCCCAGCGATTCCACCTCCAACGACCATCACTGCTCCCACTTTATCGGCCATAAATTCCTCTCAACAAATTTTCAATTTTGGATTTTCGATTTGCGATTTGAAATCAAAAATCGAAAATCGGCAATCGCAAATTTGGCTACATTAACCCTTTTGCACTCAGCGCCTTGATCGGATCTGTAATATGGTGGCTCAACCATTTCTTTACATCTTTGTGCCCCAAAGCCAATCCTATTAATTCCGTAAAATAGAGGATGGGAATATTAAAGTTTTCCCCAATTTCCTTATCTAATTCTTCCTGACGGGTATCCAGATTGGCATGACACATCGGACAGCCGGTCACCAGACAGTCAGCCTCGGCCTCCTTAGCCATAGATAGGAGTTTGCCGCTTAGTCTTCTGACGATATCCGTACGAGTCATCACGAGGCTCGCACCACAACAATCGGCCTTATAGGACCAAGGAATGGGCTCTGCGCCTAATAATCCCATGAGATAGTCCATGTGTTGAGGGTTTTCGTATTCCTTAATTCCCGTCATTTTCGGAGGCCGAACGGTAAGACATCCATAGTAACAGGCGACCTTCAACCCGGAGAGAGGTTTCGTCATCTTTTTCTTAATCTCTTCTAAGATAGGTCCCTCACAGAAAAAGTCCAAGACATATCGTATGGGGATATTTCCCCGGTACGAGAAATGGATTTTCTCCGGATGTTCCTTGGACTCTTTCTCAGCCCATTTGAATCGGCTGTAACAGGCGACGCATGGGACAAGAAGTTCCCGGTCGCTCTTCTCTGCGATGGCAAGATTTCGCGCGGCAAGGTCGATCGCCAGTTGCTCATCCGTGCAGTGGGCCGAACTGGCACCGCAGCAGGTCCAGTCATCCAATTCATGGAGTTGGATATCGAGGAGGTTCGATACGCCCCGAATCGAATCGTCATATTCCCCGGCAGTCCCATGGAGGGAGCATCCAGGATAGTAAGAAATTTCTTTCACCTTCTCTCCCCTTTCTCAAAAGAGCTCTAAAAAACTACAATACGCTCTCTTGATTACACTGATTTCAAAAAATGATTACACAGATTTTTCTTTATTATCTATGCATTTCACATCTGTGTAATCGCTCATAATCTGTGTAATCAGAGATTTCAAGATTTTTTCTGAAATCTCTCAAAAGCGTTGAAGATCTCCTTGATCTCTCTTCCTCCTCCGAACTTGGATGGAAAGAGCTTGATCTTCCCTTTCCGGTACATCTTCAATCCCAACCCAGCGTCTTTGAAAAAATCCTTGGTCTTAAACTTAAACTGAAGGATGAGGCTCAGTTCGTGGATCCGGCCTTTCGATTTGATGGTATCTAAGAAGACAGAGTGGAAAATAGGGATATCCTTTTCTCCTGGTTTGATCCCAGAATGAATCGCAAGACCCCTCAGGGTATCCATAATTTTGGCGATATCGATGTTGTTCGGGCATCGAACGCTACAAGTATAACAGGAGGCACAGATCCAGATGGTTTTCGAAGAGAGGACCCTTTCACGATGGTCATACTGAATATGACGGAGGATCTGATTGGGGAGGATATCCATAGCGTAAGCCACCGGACATCCTGCTGAACATTTCTGACACTGATAGCAAGCCTGTATGGTTTCACCACTGGCCTGAATGACTTCCGAAAGGAATGAATTCTGATTCGGGATTGTCTGACTGGTTAGATTCATCGTTTACCCCGTTAGAAAGCCCCGGTTTTTAAAGCGGGGATGGATTGTGTATCATAATTTTAACACCTTTCAGAAAGGGCAGGGTTTAAATCCCCGTCCTTTCTAACAGGGTTTACCCCGCCTCCAAGATGGGTTGCATTTCTGGGTAAGTGGGAAGTTCGATCGCAAAGGTGGTTCCTTGACTGACTTTGCTCTTTACGCCAATCTTCCCTCCATGGTCTTCAACAATACCGTAGGAAGTGGCGAGACCCAAGCCGGTACCTTTCCCCACGTCCTTGGTGGTGAAAAAAGGATCGAAGATGCGGGTCAGATTCTCTTGAGGGATGCCCTCGCCGGTATCTGTAAATTCAACGAAAACTCTTTTCCGATCTGGAGTCGCATTGGTTGTGATGGTGAGCGTCCCACTCCCATGCATCGCCTCTGCCGCATTGACAATGATGTTCATGAAGACCTGTTTTAATTGGCTCGCATTTCCCCGGACGAAGGGCAGGAAGGGATCAAGTTTCTTAACAATTTGGATATTGTGAAACAGGGCCTGGTTCACCAAAAAGAAGAGGCCGTCATTAATGGCTCGATTAATATCCGTAGGCTCCATCTTCGGCTCCGTCTGACGGGCGAATTCAAGGAGGCTCTTCACGATCTCCTTGCAGCGGCCGGTCTCTTGGACGATTCTTGCCAGATCTCCTCGCTTGGGGTCTTCCTCCGGGAGATCCTCCATCATCAGACTGGAATAGATGAGAATTCCACCCAGAGGGTTGTTGATTTCATGAGCAATGCCTGCTGCGAGCTTTCCGAGAGAAGCCATCTTCTCTGAGCTGACCAATTGAACGTGGGTTTCTTGAAGCCTCTTCTCCATCATCAGGCGAGGTCTCAAGTCTGTAAAAATACCGACACTGGCGACCTCCTTCCTTGCTCCGTCATAGATGAGGGCAGCAGAAAGCTGAATGGGGATTTCTTCTCCGGCTTTATTGACCACATTAAATTGGGTGGGATTGAGTTTTCCTGCCCCACCATATTCCGGGTTTCGGAGTTTTTTCATGACCTCCTTGGCCACCCCTTCTGGATAGATCTGTGTGATATGGATCTTACCGATCACTTCTTCAGCCGTATGCCCGGTGAGAGCTTCTGCCCCCTTATTGAAGATGAAGATATTGCCTTTCATGTCAGCAGCAATGATTCCATCGACAGAACTTTCAATGAGGTTCAAGAAGAATTCGTTGGCCTCCCGGAGTTCGTTTTCAATCCGCTTTCTTTCTGAAATATCTAAGTTGATTCCTTCGTACCCAATGATCTCTCCCTTCTCATTCTTAATGGGGTGACCGGTCAGCAAGACGGTGATCTTGTCCCCATTCTTCTTCTTGAATTCCACTTCCCAGTCCTTGAGATAGCCATCTCTTCTGATCCTCTCCTGAAGGGCCTTCCGGTCTTCAGGGTTCACATAAAGGTCCCGGGCGATATCAATGTTGAGAAATTCCTCCTTGGTAGCATATTCCAACATATCGAGAAGGGCTTGGTTGCAGTCCAAAAACTTGCCCTCCTTCGAGCTGATGAAGAGGCCGTGTCTCACTCTTTCAAAGAGGTTTCTTAGCTTTTCCTCCGAGCCCCTGAGATCCTTTTCAAATCTTTTTCGTTCCGTGATGTCACGGATGTAGGCATAGGTCCTGACCTCACCGGTATCAGACTTGGCTAAGGCAATACAGACTTCTGCATCCTTCTTTTGTTCTTGTGGGGTCAGAATGGTCATCTCCGTACAGAGCTTCTCGCCGATTCCCACCCCTCGGGTGACGGTTCCCTCAAGAAATTCCTTATCCTGTTTGCCAATGACGGTAAAGAAGTTTCTTCCGATCAGATCTTCCTTGGATATCCCAGTGATCTCAGAAACCATCTGGTTCGCAAAAGTGATCTTAAAGGCCTGATCGAAGACCATAATCCCGTCGTCACCCATCTCCGCAATCTTCTCAAACTGCTGAGTGGCTTCGCGAATCTTTCGTTCCATTTGTTTCGCTTCGGTGATATCCCGGATATAGGCATAGCCTTTTTGGGTTCCGAGAGGTGTCTTTCCTAAGGCAAAACAGACCTCCGTCTCTTTGACCTCTCCTCTGGATGTGAGCAGTTGAATCTCGGTGCAAACTTTTTCGCCGTAACGTTCGGGATGGACAAAGAGGTCTTCGAAAAGGGGTTGGTTGATCTTACCCAATAGGGAAAGAGCGGTCATCTTCAACAGTTCTTCATTCGAATATCCGGTGATCTCTGAGGCTATTCGATTTGCAAATTCGATCCCATAATGTTCATCGAATACAAGAATCCCATCGTTTCCCAATTCCGCAATCGACTGAAACATCTCGGCCTCTACCCTTTTTTTGAGAAGGGTGAGCCGGTCGATCGTTCTTCTTTTTTTCATCGACGGAGAAGGTTTTTTGGTCTGCATACCTTTCCCAAAGTAGCATATCTCCCTAGGGTTGACAAGGGAACCAGGCTCCATCATAGTGTTAGATATCTCGCCCTTAAGTTAAGGTTAAGGTTAAGACGCCCGTTTAGGTTTAGAGTTAAGTCACAGGGTTTTATATCTTCAGCCGTGACCCTTTGACCTCAAACTAAACTGGCCTCCTCACCCACAAACCATAGCGCACTTTTGTTTCACAACCCTACATGGTCGAGGAGGGCTGGGACCAGCTTCTCCCATCCGATTGGGATGATCTGAATACCATGGCAAAGGGGCCTCAGTTGCCGGATCAGGTCACCAGCGATTTTAATGCTTGCTTCCTGTTTATCCGAAGCCTTCATCAATTGATCGATGATTGAATCCGGAATAGAGACTCCTTCCACATGTTTATTAACATATCGGGCCATGCCGACCGATTTGAGAAGGGTGATGCCTGCGATGATGGGAACCTTGAAGTGGGCAACCTTTTTGACAAAGGGCTCAAAAAGGCTCACATCGTAGATCGAGTTCGTGAAGAAAAAATCGGCCCCCGTACGAATCTTTTTTTCCATATCCATGACCTCCAAATCGAGGACATGGCCTTTTGCCGCTGCATTGACCTGGGTACCCACGAAAAACTGAGGCTTCCCCTTCAAATCGTTGCCCATCATGTCATAACCCTCTTGAAGGCGTTTGACCGCCCCGAGCAGGCCCACCACATCGAGATCAAAGACCGGTTGGGCTTCGAAGTGATCTCCAATCGATGGATGATCTCCCAGCAGGACCAGCACGTTCTTCAAACCCAGGGCAGAGGCGTTAAGGAGTTCGGACTGAAGTGCCAATCGGTTTCGATCGCTACAGGAGAGATTGAAGATCACCTCCATTCCTTTCGCCTTCAGGAGGGTACACACAGAAAGAGAGCCCAGCCTCATGATCGCATTCTGAAGTTCTGGCACGTTGACTGCATCGACACGCCCTTTCAGTAGTTCCGCATATTCATGAACCTCGGAAAGGTCATTCCCCTTTGGCGGCTGGAGTTCAACGACGACTGCAAATTTTCCCGAATCCAAACGTTCTTTTAATGTCATGGCTCTTCTCCAAAGATCATTGCAAATTAATCAATTAGCAATGATCAATTAGGATTGACTCAAGGCATTGCTAACTTTGTATTGCTCATCTTCAAATTTGCATTGATATTTTATGGATTCCTTGTTGTTTGATAACCCGATATCCCTATCTTATTCGACCTTGGGTCGGGGTAACAATCCGGCCATCTCGGTGATCTTGCTCGTCATCTGCTCCCATTCGATGGCCATGATGTGAATCCCATGGACCCCTTCAATTTCTCTTAATTCCTGAATTTGTTCCACACAGATCTTGATTCCTTCCTCAGCCGGTTTTTTTGCTTTGACCACCCGATCGATGATCTCATCAGGGATGATGATCCCAGAGACATTCTTGGCCATATATCGGGCCATACCTCCAGATTTAAGGGGGGTCACACCTGCCAGAATGTGGACCTTCTCGTGGAGTCCTCGATCTCGGACCATTTTCATCCATTCCTTGAAGCGGTTCATATCGTAGATACACTGGGTCTGGATGAAGTTGACGCCTGCAGCCACCTTCTTGCCTAATCGGGTGGCCCGAAATTCAAAAGGATCACCGAAGGGATTCTCTGCCGCACCGATGAAAAGCTTGATCTCACCCTCGATCTTCTCCTCTCCCCCAAGGAGAGTCCCCTGATCCCGCATTGTCCGGACGCAATCGATCAGCTGGATGGAGTCGAGGTCGTGGACGTTCTTCGAGTCGACCTGATTTCCAAAGGTATGGTGATCTCCAGTGAGGCAGAGCATGTTTTTGATGCCCAGGGCAGTGGCACCGAAGATGTCGCTTTGAATGGCGATACGATTCCGATCACGGGTGACCATCTGCATCACCGGCTCCAGCCCCATCTGAATGAGGAGAGAAGAGGTGGCGATGCTCGACATCCGGACGATAGCGGTCTGGTTATCCGTGACATTGACCGCGTCCACATATCCTCTCAGGAGATCTGTCTTTCGTTTGATGACACTGACGTCGTTGCCCTTTGGAGGACCCAGTTCACCCGTAACGGCAAAAAGTCCTTTTTCCAGAATCTTTTCCAGATTGCTCCCTGCTTTCATACCTTCAGATCCTCCCTTACGATCCTTCTCGGTCCACTATCCCTCGATTCCACACCCCATCTCCTTGCCGGAATGATTTCCTCCAGTTTATAAAGTTGGCCTAAGGTCTTGAGCCGATCGTAGATGAGTTGCCACGCACAATCGGTCTCTCGTTTGATTTCGCATTTTCCTTTGGAGGAGCCACCGCAGGGACCGTTGAAGAGTTGTTTGGCACACCGTGAGATGGGACAGATACCTCCGGTCTTTTCAAGGATGCAGTTTCCGCAAGCCTGACAACGCTCCTCCCAGACTCCATGCATGACGGTCTCGCCCAGGAAGGTGGTATTGACACCTGGGAAAACAGGGGTTTTGGGAAAATGGCGGACGAGTGTTTGGACGCCAACTCCGCAGGCGATGGAGACGACGGCTTCCACTTTTTCGACCGTCTCAGCCAGCTCTGAGGCGAACTCAGGTTCGCACTGACGGGCGGGCGCTGCCTCGAGAACCTCTATCGTTTTTCCGATCTTCTTCCTTGCCATTCTGAGAGCGGAGGCAAGTAACCCCACCTCCTTCTCACCCCCTGCATGGCAGACGGCGACACAGGCCCCGCAGCCTGAGAGCAGGATCTTATTGTAGGGGTCGATGGATCTCAGGATTTCATCGATGGGTTTCTGCTCGGCTTTGATCATTCTTAATATCCTTTCTGAATCAGTCTAACTTTAATCTTTTGAATTTGAATTCCAGAATTTTCAATCTGCAATCCGCAATCTGCGATCTGCTATATTTTTGCCGGGTTGGGACCTAATTTCCTCAGCTCTTCTGTTTTTCGTTGAAGGGTCTCCGCCAATTTCGCACCGCTGTTGGTAGCGAGGTGGCAGATTTCCAGCCGTTCCTTTTCCAGACCGATCTTTTCCAACACCCGATGGGCATAAGACAGACGGCCTCTTGCCCGGAGGTTTCCCCGAAGAAACTGACAGTTCTCCTCATAACAGGCGAAGATCAGAACGCCGTCCGCGCCTTTCTCCAAGGCCTTTAAGAGATAGATCGTTTCGATGCGACCTGCACAAGGGACGCGGACGATTTCAACGTTCTTGGGAAGTTTCAGTTTCAAAGTTCCCGCCATGTCCGCGGCTACATATCCAGACTGATCGCAGCAAAAGGCCACAATTTTGGGATCAAAACTTGACATGAATTGTCTCCATCATCGGGTTCAACATTTATGGGATTACCGCTCCTGGAAAAATCCCAAATCCCAATATCCAAATCCCTGCCTTCGCCGAAGCGGCTTCGCGCAGGCAGGCCAAACAAATCTCAAATCCCAATTAACAATGACCTAAATGGCTTTGTTTGAGACTTAGAGTTTCATTCATTGGAATTTATTTGGTGCTTGGAATTTGGTACTTGGTATTTATATTTTCCCCTATCCCCTTATCTCCCTATCTCCCCATCCATCTGTTAGAGTCCCATTTGGGCATAGATCTGTTCGTCCGTTTCGTGGTGGAGAATGATGGCCTTTGCGGGGCACTCGGCAACACAGATTCCGCACCCATAGCAGGCCGCCGGGTCGACCTTGGCCGCACCCCATTTCGTCTCACCCCCTGCTCCGGGAGGAGAATAGATATTTCTCTCTGCATACTTCTCGACGGTGATCGCGGAATGAGGGCAGAGTCTTGGACAGGTATAGCAGACGGCGCATTTTTTAGGGTCCACCTCTGCAACAGAAAGATCGTAGGTATAGACCCCTTTTGCGAGAAGGGTGATCACCTCTTGAACTACTGCCCTCGCCTCGATCAGCGATTCTGAAACCTCCTGAGGGAATCGGCACGCGCCTGCCACGAAAATCCCCCTTCGATTCGATCTAACCCGAAGAAGTTGGGGGTTGTCTTCCATGAGAAAACCCCTGTTTCCTAAATGGAGCTTAAGAACCCCCGAGAGACTTTCTGTTTCTGGAGTAGGAATAAAGGCTTCGCTGACGACAATGAGATCAGAGAGGATGGAGACTGGCCATTGCTCCTTTTTTTGAATGGCAGCGGTGTCCTTCACATCGACCTGGATCTGGCCATTGACGATGGAAAGCTTCGGAGCTTCTTCGTATTTAAAAAAGAGAACTCCTTTTTCTCTTGCCTTACGATAGAGGCGCTCCATTCCATCCGCGGAGACCTTCACATCTTTACAGAGGATGGCCACCTGACAACCAAAGGTCTCTTGAAGAAGGAGGCCTTGTTTGACAGCATTGATCGAATCGATTTTAATATCCTCGTTCACGCCATCCAGAAGGAAGGTGACCATCTCAATCTTCTTCCCCTCCCAGAGGAGGGATGGACCTGCGGTCTCTGAAAGGAGCTTCTCCATTTCGGAAAAGGTGATCACCCTCTTGTGGCTATAGATGCCTTTCGCCTCACGTTGTGTCGTATACCCTGTGGCCACAACAATGGCAGAGGTGGAGAGTGGGGTTTCTGTCCCATCGTGTCTTTGAATTTTGGCTTGGAACCGACCCACGTGACCATCGAGACGCTTCAATTCTGCCTGAGCGATGACAGTAATGTTGGTCGTTTTACTAACCTCCGAAACCTTCTCGTTCATCCATTTCTGGACTTCTTCAGGGCGGTTATAAAACTTTCGAAGTTCTACGGCTTTTCCCCCAAGATTTTTTCTCCTCTCCAAAAGGGTGACATTCATCTTAGCTTTAGCCAATTCCTGGGCAATGGAGATCCCAACGATCCCACCCCCGATAACCAAAACCTCAGGTTTCAGAGGAAGAGATTGAGCCTCGATGGGTTGGGAGGTGGAGACCATTCGAATGGTTTTGGCAACGATTGTTTTGGCCTTCTCAATCGCTTCATCCTCGTCCCCCATCGTCCAGAAGGCCTGTTCTCTGACATTGGCAACAGCGAAGAGATAAGGGTTGAGAGGAAGGCGATATCCCCATTTATGGAATGAGGTTTCATATATTTTAGGACTTCCCCCAATGATGACAATCCTGTCCATCCCTCCTGCTTCAAGACGCTTGGCCATTCTGTCCAAACCCTCCGAAGAAGTGAGGTTCTCGTCCTCAAGGCAGAAAGCAATATTCGGGAGTCCCTGGATAAAGGTGGTGATCGATTCTCGGAAAGAGATAGGGATCGATCCCTGCAAGGCGTCGATAAAGATCCCGATCCGAGCCATTTAGTTCCTCCCTTTCAGATATTGATGGACATGAAAGGCTGTCGATTTCGCCTGAAGGATCGAACGGTCGATGTCCTTTGGTCCACTGCAGGCACCGGTAACGAAGACGCCGCTATTGGGTGGCGGTGATGCGATGAAGCCATCCTCTGTGAAACTTAAGCCGAGGAGTTTGGTCAGAGGCTTGGCATCCTTATTCAACACCATTCCTACGGAGAGAACGATCAAATCGAAAGATTCTTCCACCAGCTCTCCCTTCTGAGGATCGATGAATCTTACTCTCAGGGTATCGGAAAGAGGGGAGTAGTATACCTTGGAAGGGAGGCTTCGGATGAGACGAATCCCTTTATCCTCGCGACATGAGGTGAGGAACTGCTGGAAGGATGTTCCAGCGGGCTGGATGTCCATATAGAGGAAGGTGGCCTTTACTTCGGAGTATTTGTGACGGATCGCTTTAATCAGGCGGAGCGCATAAGCACAGCAGACCTGAGAACAGTAGAGGTTTCCGATCGACTCATCCCGGCTCCCCACGCATTGAAAGAAGGCGACTGTCTTCGGGAGTTGTTCGTCTGAGGGGCGGAAGAGTCTCCCCTGATATCGAAGCATTTCGTCGAGGTCCTTGGCGGTGATCACATTTTTGAACCGGCCATATCCATATTCTACCTTCTGAGAAGCTTCATAAGGATCAATCCCTGCTGCCACCACAATGGTTGAGACCTTCAGATCGACTCTCTGTCTCCCTCTTTTTAGCGATACGGTATAATCTCCTGGATTTCCATCCAGTCCGGTCGGTTCGGTTCCAGTGAGGATCGAGATATCCTGGCAACCTCGGATCTCGGAAATCCTCTTGTCCACCACACAGGCAAAGCACTTATTGCATGACTCTGAGGCTTTACAGCAGAAGGAAGCGGAAAGTCCCCCTATGGCAGATTCCCTTTCAACGAGCGTGGTGGGGATTCCCAACTGGGCTAACTCCAATGCCACCGTAATACCGGAAATGCCACCACCGACGATCAGGACATCCTTCTTTTGCGTCAAGTTCCCACTCCGTGGTCTCGTTAGGAATAACCTTATTGAGTTAAGAGAAATTATTCACAAAACTTTGTAATTTATTTCTCATATTTTGTCAAGGAAAATATGACTTTTTGAACAACGTCTTATACCCTATATTTTTCAAATAAATTCCCGAATCTTTCTAAGAGGTTATCAATGTGGAAGAAAAAGAGGAGGTGGTCTCTTTTTAGAGAAGAGATCTTTCATCAGGAGTCCTGTTTTCCAAGCGCAGAGAAACCGACCAACCAAATGGAGTGAGTCTTTTAAAAGGACTCCTTTTTAGAAGACCATACGTACCGGGAATCCACCCAACGGTTAAAGTAGGTAAAAATGTTCAGTTCTTCCGGTACTCGTGATTTTTGAATTTTACCTCACAATGCAACTTTTCAGATGGAAATCAATAACCTTTGTCCCAATCTATACCCATGCCTCTCCCTAAACCCACTAAAAAGATAATTTTCATAACTTCATTTTAGGGATGTTAGCTAAAATTTAAAACTGGACACCTTCTAATATCCTCTCCCCGTTGGGGAGAGGATAAAGGTGAGGGGGATTTCATGGATTCTACCCTCACCCCAACCCTCTCCCGCCAGCGGGAGAGGGGGATCTATTAGTCTTGATCATCTGATCCTCATATCGGAGTTAATCAGTGGGCAACGCTCGTTACAAGGGGATTAGGTGTCCACTTTTAATTCTTAAATGACAAACTTCATTTTAGGGATTGACAAAATATACCCATTGTGATTGTATTTTATATGCAAATGACTTCTAAGGGGGTGGCTGGCGATTATGATTTTGAGTTCAATCCGCTACGTAAGATTCTTTTCGAGAAGCCGCGCTGTTATGGCAAAAAGAATTCTTAATATTATCTTTATTTTGTTCCTTGTCCTGTCTTTCCCGTTTATCTCTTTTTCAGAGGAGATTTATGAATACGAACGGATGTGGCCTGTAGTAGAACAACAATGGAATTTTCTATTGCCTAATAACGTAGCCTTAGACAGCAGCGGTAATGTTTATGTCGCTGAATCGTATAATAATCGGATTCAGAAATTTACATCAGGCGGGCAGTTTGTCACCAAGTTGGGGAGTTTGGGCAGTGGGGACGGTCAGTTGAATTTTCCAGTGGGCATAGCCTTAGACAGCGGCGGTAATGTTTATGTCGCTGACACAGATAATCATCGGGTTCAGAAATTTACGTCAAACGGGCAGTTTGTCACCAAGTGGGGAAGCAAGGGGAGTGGAGACGGTCAGTTTAATGCGCCGCATGGCATAGCAGTAGACAGCAGTGGTAATGTTTATGTTAATGACTTAAATAATTACCGCATCCAGAAATTTACATCAAGCGGGCAGTTTATCACCAAGTGGGGTAGTCCAGGCCACGGGGATGGTGAGTTTAATGCGGCAATAGGCATAGTCTTAGACAGCAGCAGTAATGTTTATGTTGCTGACACATATAATCATCGGATTCAGAAATTTACATCAGGCGGGCAGTTTATCACCAAGTGGGGCAGTTCGGGCAGCGACGATGGTCAGTTTAATACGCCGTATGGCATAGCAGTAGACAGGAGCGGTAACATCTATGTTGCTGACACATATAATCATCGGATTCAGAAATTTACATCAGGCGGGCAGTTTATCACCAAGTGGGGTAGTGGTGCAAGCAACGCGGACGGTAAATTTTATGCGCCAAGAGGCATAGCCTTTGACAGCAGCGGTAATTTTTATGTCGCTGACACAGCAAATCATCGGATTCAGAAATTTGCATCAAGCGGGCAGTTTGTCACTAAGTGGGGAAGTTCGGGCAGCGGGAATAGTCAGTTTAATTTGCCATGGGGCATAGTCTTAGACAGCAGCGATAATATTTATGTTGCTGACGCATTGAATCATCGGATTCAGAGATTCACACCAGACGGGGGCTTTGTCGGCAAGTGGGGGAGTAAGGGCAGCGGAGACGGCCAGTTTAATAAGCCGTATGGCATAGCCTTAGACAGCAGCGGTAATGTCTATGTCGCTGACGCAGATAATCATCGGATTCAGAGATTTACACCAAGCGGGCAGTTTATCACCAAGTGGGGAAGTTCGGGCAGTGGAGACGGTCAGTTTAATGCGCCATCGGCCATAGCCTTAGACAGCAGCGGTAATATTTATGTTGCTGACACAGGGAATCATCGGATTCAGAAATTCACATCAAGCGGGCAGTTTGTCACCAAGTGGGGAAGTTTGGGCAGTGGAGACGGTCAGTTTAATTGGCCATATGGCATAACCTTAGACGGCAGTGGTAACGTCTATGTCGCTGACTCATTCAATAATCGCATCCAGAAGTTTACCTCAAATGGTCAATTCATGACCAAGTGGGGAAGTTTGGGCAGCGGAGACGGGCAGTTTTTTTACCCATATGGCATAACCTTAGACAGCAGCGGTGTTGTTTATGTTGCTGACACAAGAAATAATCGGTTTCAGAAATTTACATCAAACGGGCAGTTTCTCACCAAGTGGGGAAGTGCGGGGGGTAATGCAGGTGAAATTAGTTATGATGTGGGAATTGGAGTAAGTTCAGACGGAAAAGTTTATGTTTCCGAGACCGGTAATCACCGCATCCAGGTATTCAACAAGGGTACAGAACTTTCCAAAAACAAGGCGATCATCGTAGCCGGTAGTGGTCCATACAAGGGGAACAATCTCTGGGAAGATATTCAAAAAAACGCTAACCGTGCCTATCATACATTGACCTATCAGGGATACACCAACGACACTATTTATTATCTCTCCTGGGACATTAACATTGGTCTTGACCTCAACGGTGACGGCAAATGTGATGTTGATGCAGATGCAACGAACAGTAACCTCCAGTATGCAATTACAGAGTGGGCAAAGGATGCAGAGAGCCTTGTGATCTATCTGATAGGCCATGGAGGAGATGGGGCATTCAGGATGTCAGAAACAGAAAGCCTCAAAGCCGAGGATCTTGCTTCATGGCTGAATGAACTGCAGGAGACGATGCAGGGATTGATTATTGTCATCTATGAAGCCTGTCATTCAGGAAGCTTTTTATCAAAGCTTATCCCACCATTAGGTAAACAAAGAATAGTCATATCCAGTACTGCATCGACAGAAGTCGCCCAATTCTTAGAAGGAGGAGTGTCCTTTTCCTATTATTTCTGGAATGAGATCTTTGTTGGGACAAATATCTATCAAGCTTACGTCATGGCAAAAGACGGTTTAGAGACATATGGGGGTACAGAGAGGGTTCAGAATCCGGAAATAGACGACGACGGCAACGGCATATACGAGGGGAAGAAAGACGGGGAGTTAGCAAGGGGAGAATGCTTGGGCAAATGCATTAAAACAGCTGGAGATATCCCTACCATAAAGTCAATAAGCCCAGATCAGATATTGAATGGCCAGACATCAGCTACGATAACGGTAGAGGTAATGTCAGTAGAGAGAATAATAAGGGTATGGGCGGTAGTCTATGGTCCTGATTTTTCTACCACGCCGGGTAACCCGATCACAGATCTTCCGTATTTTGATTTTACGTGGAATGAACAGACAGGGAAGTATGAGGGAACTTATAATGGTTTGACGATCGGGGGTACGTACACGGTGACGGTCTATGCGATGAATGAACCGACGATCATCTCGTTGCCAAAGACAACAAAGGTAGAGCAGGTTATGCATACTCTGTATACTCTCACCGTAGTGAAGCCTGGAACAGGGAGTGGTACGGTCACAAGCTCCCCAGCAGGTATCAATTGTGGGGATGATTGTGGTGAGAGTTATTCGAAGGTTCAGAAGGTGAAGCTGACAGCCAAGGCCGATGTGAACTCGACGTTTACGGGATGGTCAGGAGGGGGTTGTTCAGGGACAAAGACATGCACGGTCACGGTGGATGCTGCAGTAACTGTGACAGCGGATTTTGCATTGAAAATTCCTGACATTTCAGTGGCTCAACCTTCCGTTGACTTTGGTAGTATCAAGGTAGGAAAGAAAGGAACGAAGACCTTAAAGATTATGAACAATGGTACAGGAGATCTGGTGATCACGCTTTCAGGGTTAGAGGGGACAGATTTTAGCATTCAGGGCAGTAGCAGTGTTACCATCAAGGCCAAAAAGAGTTATAGTTTGAAGATCCTATTTACGCCTAAATCTGCAGGGTTAAAGACACCCACCTTGAGAATAACCTCCAATGACCCCGATGAACCAACAATTGACATCCCGTTGATAGGGACAGGGTTTTGATTTATCTTGGCTAATTTTTAATCGAGTAATAAAGGGGACGTAGGTTCTAAAACAACTTGACACTTAGGGCAGAAGGATGTAATGTGGCTGTATGGCGAGACAACCAAGGCTGGATGCTCCTGGAGCGTTGCATCATATCATGGGCCGGGGCATCGAGCGGACAAGAATATTCCGCACGGATCAAGACCGGGAAGATTTCCTGAATAGGCTGGCGGATTTGTGCATCGATGGGGGACTCATTGTATATGCCTGGGCCCTCATGCCCAACCACTTTCATTTATTGGTTCGGACGGGTCGGCAGTCTATTTCCAAGAGTATGCGAAAACTTCTCACAGGGTATGTGGTCAATTTTAACCTGCGACACAAGAGGTATGGTCATCTCTTTCAGAACAGGTATAAATCTATTATTTGTGCAGATGACCCTTATCTGCTGGAATTGACGAGATATATTCATTTGAATCCATTGAGAGCGGGTATGGTCGGTGATCTGAAACAATTGAGCCATTATCGTTGGGCAGGTCACTCTGCAATTATGGGGAGGGTGAAGCGGGATTGGCAGGATATTAAGACTATTACAGCCTATTTTGGCAAGGGGCGGCGGGCTGTTGAGAAGTATGAGCAGTATGTGAGAGAAGGGGTATCCCTTGGGAAGAGGCCGGAATTGGTAGGAGGAGGGTTAATACGGAGTTTAGGGGGATGGTCGCAGGTATTGTCTTTAAGGAGGAAGGGGGTCAAGGTTGCCTCGGATGAGAGGATTTTGGGGAGGGATAGGTTTATTCGAAGGCTGATGTCTGAAGTTGAGGAGAGAGAAAAGAAAACTTTGAGACTGGGTCGTGAAGTGCCAGATTTGCTGACGTTGACAAAGAGGGTCGTTAGGGGAGAGGGGATACAGGAATCGGAATTACGTTCAGGGATACGAAAGAGAGAGGTGGTGAGAGCAAGGAGGCTGTTTTGTCAGTTGGCGATAGGAAAGATGGGTTATCCTGGTGCAGAAGTGGCTCGTTTCCTTGGGGTGACGACTTCCTCGGTTAATCGGTTGGCTGTTTCCGAGGAACCAGCAAACTTGAAGAAATATCTTAAGTTGTTTTAGAACCAGCGTCCCCTTTATGCCTATAGTCTAAAACCCCCTTTTTGGTTTTAGATTACCGCAATCGAGGTGTGCACTTTTAATTCTTAAATGACAGCCTTTTCTTTTGTCCTTGTAATTGATGGCTGCAGGGTGTATACTTATCCAAAAGAGGAAGGCAGGTTTATAAGGCCCTGACCTTTTTAAATTTACAATTAATGAAAGTGAAAAATGAAAAGTTTTAGCCGTGATGGTAAGTTTGGCAAAAAGGATTCCAATAGGTCCGATAGAGGGGATTCAAAAAGGCCCTCTCGGGGAGGTTTTAGCAGGGGCGGAGGAAGGGATTCCGGAAGGCCTGCTTTTGACAAGCAGGTGCACAAGGCTATCTGCGATAAATGCGGGGCCACCTGCGAAGTTCCGTTTAAGCCTACCGGAGGTAAACCCATTTACTGCCGGGATTGTTTTAGGACAATGGAAGGTTCCGAACCGCCGAGGCCAAGACAGTTTGGAAAACGCGAATATCCCGGATCAAGGCGTCCCGACAATTTTAAGAAAAGCGAATATTCCGAATCAGCAAAGCCCGATCAATTCAAGAGGGAACTGGAGCAGATAAACTTAAAGCTGGATAAGATTTTAAGAGCACTGGAAGGCGAATAAATCTTATTTTATAACCAAAAAGGACTAAAGATAAGACCCTCTCTCCCCAGATAAAAATCGTTTATCCAATTATTTCAAGTCCTGATAATGGGGAAGCCGCTTGACGGCTTGTTGCCCAAACCTATCCATAGCTGTATTTGGTCTGGAAGGTATTCCCGGAGGGAGCATTGCGTAAGCTCCGGGGAACCATCTTGAGTGCCTCAAGCGTTCTCCCGCATATGCGGGAGATGAATGTGCGAATGCATCTCTGCCTGAGCCCCAGGGGCTGGGAGGGTGGGTCTCACATTCAAGTGCAGATGGACTCTCAGAAGGGTCGGAGATGGAGCACCAGCGAACAGAGAGAATACCTTTCGGATCGAATGGGGTAGGTTTTGACGAAAAAGGAGGTCAATTCTACTTCAAAGTGCACCACCTGAGATAAATAGGACTGAGGGGACGTAGGTTCTAAAACAACTTGACACTTAGAGCGAAAGGATATAATGTGCCGAATAAGACATAGGGCCAGGTTTGAATATTGACTTAAAATCGGAAAAGGTCACCCGCCTAACAAACAAATAAGACTCATTTGACAGAAACAAGAATTATCTTTATTATATGAAATGAATACAAAAGGCACACGTTTAATGAAACATTTTGACTGGAATGATGGAAAGAATGAGGGACTCAAGAAATTGCGAGGCGTGTCATTTGAGCAAGTTGAATTGGCAATCGCGTCAGGAGATTTGATTGACCGAGTAAAACATCCAAATCCAGCAAAATATTCGAATCAGAAGGTTTTTCTGGTAAAGATTGAAGATTATATTTATTCGGTGCCTTATGTTGAGGATAACGAGAGAGTATTTTTGAAAACAATAATACCAAACAGCAAAGCGACAAAGAAGTATCTGGGAGGCAAAAAATGAAAAAACCAGCATATTTGGATAAAGACGAGAGGGCATTGGCAAAATCACTGGAAAATGAGGAATGGGTTTCTGACCTCACTAAAAAAGAAAAAAAGCAATACCAGGAACATGCCCGCTATAGCCTTAACAAAAGAAAGCGTATCAATATCCGAATGACTGAACGAGATTTGAAGAAAATTCAGGCGAAAGCAGTTGAAGAGGGCATACCGTATCAATCCCTCATCTCGATGTTGATTCATAAATACAATGAAGGGAAAATATTGATTAATCGATGACCAGCCTAACACTTCAGGATAATGGGAGGGAATTATACCTTCATTATAGTTTGTATTTTTCTTTCATTATCTGTGAGATCTCTTGCAAGAAACTGAACGCCTTTTCGACGATCTTCTCCTCCACATTAGGAATCTCGCATTTCCCGGTTGTTTCAGTGCCAATATCTCTCAGACAGCATCTTGCCGGCGCGATCAACGCCTGCTCGGCAATTTGTCTCAAGGCCAGTCCCGTGTTGTCTGAAATCACCTGCCAGTAATCCGAAAGAATGGTGGCCAGCCTTTCAGGTGTCTGGGTCGATAGAATTGAGGATTCGGTGGGGACAATACCCCAGGAGATCACTCCTCCCTTCTTGAGGAACTCGGAAACACTCCCAGCATACTCCTTAGGCATGAATCCAATTTGAAATGCATCGAAGGAAAGGATTTCTATTCCTAATTCTAATAAATAGGGTAGGTTCACATCGGCGCAGAGGTGTAGCCCTTTAGGCCCTTCTAATCCTTGAATAAAGTTATAGTAATCTTCCTTAGCCTGTTGGTCGTTATATCCTGAAAGACCACTGAAAACATATCCCAACCCTGGCTCGTCTACCCAGACGAAGGCGTTTTGATTTCTGGCCTTTAGCTCCTGATACTGAACATTCACCTTCTTCTGAATAAAATCGAATAGAATTGTTTTTGCCTCTTCATTATAGATGATGGGTTTGAAGGTTTCATCCAATACCTTAAAACCAAAGCTTACAGGCCCGGTGATCTGCCCCCTTATCGCCTTGTAACCCTGGAGGTCTCTGGAGAGAAATTCTTTGAATACCCTGGAATACTCTGTGGTGAGGGCATATGTTTCCGGGTGCTCCATTTTTGTGAAGTAATCTTCAAGTTCCTCCTGAAATCTTGCAGTACTGAAAACAAGCCTTCCCCTTTCGAAATCGATCGTTATTCCAGGAAAATGCTCCGAGGTCTGAACATACATATCTTCATACAAACTCACATTGGGAAGTTGGGGCCAAAAGGGAATATCCAGGCTCAAGGCAAGCTCAAGGGCCTGCTCAATATCACTATGGGGCATGATGCCCATCGCCGTGGTACCACACCTCGCTTCAAAGATCATGGGGAAACCTCATGAGGAGGAAGTTTTCGCCAGATCGACCAGTTTCCAGGTCAGGATTTCAGTCAGAACGCAGACATCTTCGCTCGCCAAATAATTTGGGATATTTCCGTCAAATAAGATATTCCCCCCATGGGGGACTTCGTCATCTCCTTTCCAGATGATGATGAAGATCCGCACCATGGGAAAGGCGTCAATGCTGACGGAGATATCCCCGTAGGTTGCGCTTTTCCCGCCCATTTTTTGGGCAACCTCAAGGAGCAATTTGGGTCTATGACCGAAGCACTTTAGAATGGGATCCAAATTCCTTTTCACAAATACAGGAGAATAGAACTTCCCCCCCTCTATCTGCCCGTAAGTGATGAGTTTATTCTTAAAAGGCGTGCCTCTTGCTTGGGTGAGGTAGTGGAGGATCAATATCTTATCTTTGATGGGAACATCCTCTTCTTTGTCCTTCAGCGAGATCTCCCCGGTGGAAATAGCGACCTGATAAGGACGGTTCAAATATTGGATAAGGATACTATCGTCATCTATTCGAGAGGCCCCACTGTTTCGGCATATTTCTTCAGCCTTCATGCTTGAAAGCTTTTTAGTAGCCAAATTAAGAGCCAGTTCAAAGCTTTCCTTGGAGATATCCTCATACGAGCACATAACCCGCCTCCCGTAATATTTTTTTAACAGATGCGGAAGAAGGGGAATCTTCAGGAATCTTAAGTAGGGATTCACCTCTTAAATTGTGTTCCCTGACGAGGGGATCATAAGCAATTCTTCCCAGATATTTCTCCCCGCTCCTTAATAGATACGTTTCTATCTCCTCCGTGAACCTATAGTTCCCTACCAGATAAAATTTATTATAGCTGATGTTGACACCCTGGGTGACATATTTGATTCTGTCTATGTGTTTTGCAGATTTTTCAGACGGATCAAGCACGACGAAAAGGTCGTTGATGTCAGGTGTCACTTTTCGGTTAAGATGCTCTAAACCAGCAGGGGAATCGACGATGACCATTTCGTAATTTTTGTGAAGATTCCTAATCATCTCTTTAATCATCTCGTCAGGCAAACAGTAACAGCCCGCGGCAAGCTTTGTTCCCAGTGTGATGAGATCGAACTTTTCATCCTTGTACAGGATGGCCCCCTCTTCGATTTTACGCTTCAATAGATCCGGTACGTCTTTTGTGTCTTTTCCCTTTCCGATGACCTCGAAAAGTGCATCGGCGACTGTCCATTTCCCCTCTTTTTCCAGATCGACACCGAGCATTTTAGCCAGACTTCCATCCGGATCGAGGTCAATCAGGAGGAGGGGCTTTGCTTTGATATATTTTGTAAACAGGGTGGTAAAGGTCGATTTCCCTGTTCCCCCTCTGCCGGTAATCACATTTATCTTTCCCATTTCAAAATACGCTCCACAATTAGAATAAGCGAATAAAACGAATGACACCGAATAAATCGAATATATTATAATTCGTGAAATTCGATGCCATTCGCATCATTCGTTGACTTTAAACCAACCCCGCTTTCTCTAAGATCTTCTTCACCGAGCGACATGCAGGCGAGTCATCGGGTAGTTCCCGCAAGGATTCTCCCTTCACATTGTATTCTTCAACGTTCTTATCATAATCTATCTTCCCTAAATAGATTTCACCCGTATCCTTGAAATACCTCTCCGATTCTTCATCGAACATATAATTTGCCAGGACATAGAAATGATCATACATCGTCCCTACCTCTTTTAAAATGGCCCTGATCTTCTTTATGTGGATCAGTGACTTGTCGGAGGGATCGAGGACAACAAACAGGTCATCCACCTGGGAGACAATATTACGGTTTAGATGCTCCAGACCTGCTGGTGAATCGACAACGACGTTCCGATAATTTTTAGAGAGCTGGGATATGATTTTCCTCAAGAGGTGATCGGGAAAACAATAGCACCCTTCGAGATCTTTTGTCCCGAGGGTCAGGACATCGAAACCCTTCCCCTCATACAAACAATCACTCCAGATCAGTCCCTGGAAACGATCCTCCACCGGGGTGAGAGGACTTCCTCCACGTTTTCTCTCATCCACCGCATCATAGAGCGCCTCCACCACAGTCCGCTTTCCTTCTTTATGAAAATCTATCCCTAACATATCGGCCAAGCTCAGGTCGGGGTCAAGGTCAATCAGCAAGGACGGGGGCTTAAGATATCGACTCATCAAAGCGACAAAGGTTGATTTTCCTGCCCCCCCTCTCCCTGTGGAGACGATATTCCTTGCCATTCTATCACCCTCCTTCATCCCTTCGGGTCATTCCTGCCCCTGCCTTCGCAGGGGTAAACTTGTCCCCGCGAAAGCGGGGAGCAGGAATCCAGTTTTCTTTTTCTACTGGTTCCCTGTCTTCACAGGGACAAGTCTGGACTCCCGCCTTCGCGGGAGTGACAGTTCGTATTTTTCAGACGCCCCTTCGATATTTTTTCAACCACCTCCTGAAGCTTTCTTTTCTTTTGAACTTGGAGGAAGTTTGCTAATCGGTGAGATCTTTGTTACAGCATGATATTCAGGAGGGCACACTTCGCGACAGGTGCCACATTTAGAGCACTTCTCCTGATCGATCACCTTTATCTCTCCCTTCCCACCTTTGATCGCTTCTGTCGGGCATACAAGGACACAATGTTCACAAGCTCGATCACATTTGTCAGGAAGGATATAGTAGGCGATGAGGTCCTTACATACCAGAGCAGGACAACGTTTCTCCAAGATGTGAGCTCTGTATTCATCAGCAAAATAACGCATCGTCGTAAGGAAGGGGTTGGGAGCTGAACGTCCCAGGCCACAAAGGGATCCCGTCTTGATATCTTCAGCCAATTGTTGAAGAAGCCCTATGTCTTCCATCTTGGCTTTCCCGGTAGAGATGTCTTCCAAGATGCTCAGGAGTTGGAGCGTACCCATCCGGCACATCGTGCATTTGCCACAGGATTCTTTGGTGGTAAAGTCGAGAAAGAACCGTGCCGTATCTACAGCACAATCGTCCTCGTCCATGAAGATCATACCACCTGAACCCATCATCGAACCGGCTTCACGGAGGGAATCGAAATCGATGGGAATGTCGAGGAGGCTCTCAGGAATACAACCACCCGACGGACCGCCAATCTGCACCGCCTTAAATTTTCTCCCGTTCCGCATACCTCCTGCAATATCGTAAACCACTCTTCTCAGTGTTGTACCCATAGGCACTTCAGTGAGACCAGGGTATTGGATCTTTCCAGCGAGGGTAAATACCGCAGTCCCTTTGCTATTTTCTGTCCCAATCGAAGCAAACTCATCGGTTCCATGTCCCCCATCTCGTCCAATGATCAAAGGGATATAGGAGAAGGTCTTCACATTGTTTAGAAGGGTAGGGCTGCCCCATAAACCGACTTCCGTAAGGCGAGGAGGTCTTACTCTCGGTTCGCTCCTCCTTCCTTCTATGGCTGCGACCAATGCCGTTGCTTCGCCAGAGATGAAAGCACCCGCCCCTTTTGCAATCTCAATATGAAAACTGAAGCCGCTATCGAGAACATTCTCTCCTAAAATCCCTATCTCCTCTCCCTGTCTTAAAGCATTCATTATACGTTCAATGGCTAAGGGATATTCGGCACGGACATAGATATAGCCCTTCTGAGCTCCTACTGCATAGCCAGCGATGATCATCCCCTCAATCACCTCTTGAGGATCGCTCTCCAAAATGACCCTATCCATAAAGGCGCCAGGGTCACCTTCATCCGCATTACAAACGACATACTTCGTTGTGCCTTCAGCTTTGCGGCATAGCTCCCATTTAGGCCCTGTAGGGAATCCAGCTCCTCCCCTTCCCCGGAGTCCCGACTTTTTTACCTCTTCGATGATTCCCTCGGGCGTCATCTTTAGAGCCTTCTCTAAGGCGCCATAACCCCCATTCGCTATGTAGTGATGAATATTTTCAGGATCAATATAACCACAGTGTCGTAGTATGAAGCGACATTCGTGTTCGAATCTTGATAGTTCAGGGATATAGGGAGTTCCCCATTCATCTGTGTCGAGAGTACCTAAGGCAAGCTCAAGGCATGGGTCATCACCGACGATATAACCTTCTACAAGACGGGGAACTAAATCCGGGGTGATGTTGTGATAGACAATACGGAGGGATTCAGGTTTGGAAATGATTACCAGGGGTTCAGCATAGCATAAACCAATACACCCTACCTGAATGATGGGTGCATCGATGCCCCGTCGTTCAAATTCATTTTTAAAGGCATCAATGACATCCAAAACACCTGCTGCTCTGCCACAGGTCGCAGTACCAACCAAAAGCTGTACGTCATTCTCTAAGGCTTCCCACTGGGCTTGAGCCCTATATTTAATCTCTTCAAATGTCAATTTCCTCTTTACCCCGTTAGAAAACCCTACTATTTATAATGAGGACACTACAAATAATTTATTAATTTTCCGTTTAAAAGGACAAGGTTGAAGCCCCACCCTTTCTAACGGGGTTTACTCTTCCTGTCGATATGGGATTAAGGATTCCTCCACCTTAAAAGGAGACATCTTGGGATAAATCTTATCCTTTATCACCGCTACGGGAGCCAGCATACAACAACCGATACAGGCAACCCTCTCGAGGCTGAAATGGCCATCTGCCGAGGTTTCGCCTACTTTGATGCTAAGCTCCCGCTCTAAAGCTTCTGAGACTAATCTCCCTCCTGCGAGATGACAGGCGGTACCCATGCAGACTTTAACATGGTTCCTTCCCAGGGGGGTCAATCGAAATTGATTAAAGAAGGTAGCGACCCCCCAAACATCAATGGGCTTCATCCCCAAGAAATGGGCAACTTCCTTCATCGCCTCTTTCGGAAGGAATCCCAGCTCTTTCTGAATCTCAAGCAGAATGGGGATTAAACCGTTACGCTCTCCTCGATGCTTTTTAAAGATATTGGAGAGCTGCTCTTCTCCTTTCTCTGTCATTTCTTTAATGTCTTAATATATTCCGGTAGGAATGCTCCAATGCCTGCTGCTTCTCTTGGACCGACCACCACTTCCCAACCAGGCAAAGCGTCTTCCAGCTCCCCTTTAATTCTTGCCACCCTTCCTGGGAGCACTATCTTTTTGTTTTTGACCTTATTTTCGATACCCGATTTTTTCACCATTGCACCCACTGAATCGCCACTAAACTTACCGGCTGCCCAACCCGTGAGGACACCCAGTCCCTCTGTATCCTTGACAACCAGAAAAGAAGGGACCTTCGTTGCCTCAATCGCTGAGGAGACAATAAAGTAGGTGAGTGCCCAGTTCGAAGTGATGAGAACCGGGGCATTCTCGTCTGGCTCTCCAACTTCATAATATTTCTCTTCCACCGCCATCGGAAAACGAGGATCGGTGTAGATGTTGAGGCGTTCCACCAAGAGGGGGAGAAGGGAATACTGATCGAAATCGGAAAGGACGATCAGGGCAGCAAATTTGTTTATGAAAACAGAGGCAGCGAGGGCTTCCTTTAAACCATCCTTTGCCATGAAGCAGGGAAAGGCGATGGTTGGGTAGCCCAGGGGTCTAAAACCTTGTTTCAATGCTGCCCTTCTGATGAAGGTCTGGTCCCTTATTGCATCCATCAGGTTCTTAGATCCTGGATCTAATACGGCCTCATCAACTCCAGCCTCCTTCAACTTGGTCGTTAATGGAATCAGTTCTTCAATGCTCGCTCCCCGAATACCTACAGGGGTTGGCTTTGCCTTAATTTTTGGGATGGCCTGATCGATATTTTCCTTTGTGATCGGGTAGAGCAGAGGCTTTTTGTCAGCGCAGAGATCACGAGCAGCAAATAGGGCATCCAAATCCTCAGAGATGAGAATCATCCCGAGGTTTGTTGCAGACGCCTTTTTAACCAAGGCGAGGAATTTGTTCTTGTCTCCGGATTCGAATTGAAGGGCGAGAAGCTCTGCCTTGAGAGTTAAACCCACCCATGGAAATTGGAGCTCTTTTAGCTTTTTTATCTTCTCATCAACCTTGGCATCGCTTTCTTTGTCTGAAATAAGAATGGCGAGACCCGGTGGATGCACATAAGTCTTTTCATGCCGGTAGATCACCTCTTCATTTCCAATTTGCACCTTTTGATCCCCTGTGCCGATCGTAACAAGTTTTATTGCCGGTGCCAGTAAATCTTCGAGCTTAGCCTTCACCTCTGCGGAGAGATAAGGACATTTCTCGACCGTTGTACCACCTGTGGCCAGCTTCATCGCAAAAGCGAAACATGTGGGAAATCCACAATCCTTGCATGGTTTTTTTCCAGGAAGCATCTTTACAATTTCAGAACCTGATATTGGCATTTTGCACCTCCTATTTTTGTGTTGGAAGCTCTACGTTGGAAGTTCCACTTCACCCTTTAACCAGGGGTGCCCCACTTTTTCTAAAAATGCAGCAAGTTCATCGGGGTTCTTGGCATCTTCCTCTGTGGCGATCTTATCGTATAGTCCCTTTGCTTCTATCACATCTCGGTACCTTTCTTTTATCTCTTTAGGCATCCAAACGATCCTCGCCAATCCACCATCTGCCTGGATGAATTTTACGGATCTCAGTTGCTCCAGACCGGTTCCGAGCCTACCCTCGATCTGTTTTCCTCCTGACGTTTCGCCCGCCATACGGGAGAAAGTCGTCCCAATGACCGTCTCCCCTTTATACTCCCTGTTCACGATACCAAAGGCATCCACTTCAGGGATGTAGAAGACGATCGCCTGGAAGCAGCCGCATGAGGTATGGGGATGCTCAAAGGCGCTGTAGAGATAAACTTTATCATAGGTGCCTAAGGATTTCTCCACTACGACTTTATTTACTCCTTCATATTCACCCTTGGCAGGATTGATCAACTCCCCTTTTTCTATGGCGAAGATAGGACCTTCGGGATCGATTTTCGCAGCAGCCCTACCATCAAACCAGTTGATGGCGCCACAATTTGCGATCCTATTTGGAGCGATGATAGAGCAGTGGGTTGGGGCAAAGCTCTGGCACAAGACACAGCCATAAAATGTATCGACATCCTCGTCCTTGATCTGCCTCGCCCTTTCATCTCTGGCATTATATACCTTGAGAGCTTCTGGCAAAAGTTCCTGCACTTTTTTAGGATCCGTAATGATGGTTGTTTGGATCTTTTCAATGATCGGCATCTCTGAGGTGAAGAGGAAATTAAAGATTTCACCCAATTCTTTTAAAGAGGTAAAACCTTTTTTATAGGCATCCTTGCTTATTCTCATCCACATATCCTGTCTCTGATTCATATGATACCAACCCTGAATAAAATTGGAATACATATGGATCTTTCTTTCGATGATGGCCTCCGCATCCTTATCCAATTCAGATCCGGCAACATCGATTAAAAGAGCGATGGGATAAGTACCGCCTTTATCCGTCTCAGGGTTATAGGGTTCCATTTCATTCAGGTCAGGGCCGATGATTTCGACCTTTTCATGCTCCACTTCGTCGGGACTCTTCACCGTTGCCAGTTCAAACTTATACGGTACCTTTGGTCCTCCGAACTCGATATACAGATTCTCCTTCCTTATCACTTCACCTTCATATTGCGGTCCGAGGTCAGCATGAAACTCCATTCTTATTCTCCTTTCTTCAGATTATCTATTAGACTTTCTAAGAAATTCTTCCATTGTTCATCCTTCCTGAAATTGGGAAGGGAAAAATCGGCATGGGGATAATAGTATTTACACATGGTCATTGTCTTCAGATGGGGAGCAAAATGCTTGAGAACAGAAAGTCCCTGTTCCCCGAGATCGGTTCTAAAACCGAAGAACATCACCAGGTCGTGATTCCCTTCTTTCCTCACACCTTTCCATTCTGGGTCTTTCAAGGCATTGATAATCTCAACGACGTCATAGACACTGTCGGGTTTTACCCCCAATTCCACCATCTTTGATTTAACCGTTGCGGTGGCACAGATAGGGATATTTTTGGCCTTCGCAATGTCCAGAGCATATTCGATGAGCAATCTTCCACCGAGGGTTAACTTAAGCAAACGCGGACCGAGGACGAGGAGGGGGCGCTGTGATTTCGTGATCTGTTTGGCATACTCTGCGGGATCCTCCACTTGCCTTGCAGTCCTCGTTCCCGTGAGGATATTGACTCTATGATATGGCATTAATGGTGCTAACTGGCTCATCTCTCCTTCCTCCTTTTTAGTGTATGACCGAATCCAGCGGGACCTTCGTTGGATAAGTTCCAATGAGGGTGGGAAGTCCGACGGGTTCTTTTGGTTTCCAGCCGATTTGGGTTAAATAAGCCTTTACCTCCTTTTTGTAAACGATAGGGATGTCGGCATCTCTTCTCACATAGAGGGGGAGGTCTTCCGGGAGACCGCCTCCCATGTACTTCTTGTAAAGGGAGATATAGTGATTCAATTTGATCGCCCTTCCCTGAGGCGTATCATTCTTCCGGATACACAGTTTGGGGATCATCACCATGGCCTTCTCTTTTGTTTCACAGACATAGGCGAGGTGCTCTGGTGAAGGTTCATTGGTTTCTACAATCTGCCTCTTTCGCGCATCCATGACCTTCCACTCATCTTCATCCTTCCTTGAGAGATAGAGCCTGCGATATTTAGAAGAGTGGGGACCGAGGATGACCGGAACCCCCAACCTGTTAAAGCCCGTGCCAATGGAGGCTGCCTTTTGAGAATAAGCTCCCCATGCAACACCCACCGCTCCTACTCGGTTGAGGACATAGTCAGCCATGACTTCATAATTGGCTCTCAGAGGCAAAGCGGCAAAGATATTGGCGATCTTAATAGCTGCTCCAGCGATATGGCTATTTGCTACACAGGAGCCCACATTGACCACACATCCAGCATCGAAATCACCTGGATACTTCTCATAAATGGTCTTTCCCTCATCATCCTTCCACATTCCAACAGCCATAGCGGTGCAACCTGAAACGACAACGATATACTTCCTACGAGCGAATTCATCTACGATTTCGGCCAGGTCTCGTATATCGGGGAAATTAGAACAGCCCACTAAGGCCACTACGCCAGGAATGGTGCCAAGGGTGATCGGTGCGCCAACCGTTCTTATTTCGGTGTCCATAATCGGACCACGCCCTGCTCTTATCTTCCAGGTCTCTTTGCTTGCCCCCACCTGCATGATCTTAAAAATAGGAAGATTTCGAGGACATTCCTCCTCACATTTGCCACAGCCGACGCATAAATTGAATATTTCCTTTATCACATCGAAATTGCCTTTGGCAACTTCACTGATACCCTTTCCGATATCGAATAAGTTAGGACATACCTGCTCGCACATGCCGCAGCTGCTGCATTTTTTCGCAAGCTCAGTAGCCTCCTGTTCCGTAATCCATTCCTTCCTTCTCTGAGGTGCAATGGCCATTGCAACCTTTGTTGCCACCTCAGCCGCCTTTTTTGGATCAAGAATGGCATAATGCTTCTTCTCCTCCACCATCTTCTTCACGATCTCATCCGTATCCATGTCGGTCGCATCTTCCAGTCCATACATGACCTTGTCGAGGGTGGCGATAAGGGCAGAGCCAGCCTTTGTCGCCTCAATGGGCATATCGGTCCTGATGCATTGTTCGTCGGTCATGATCACATCGGCGATGCCACTTCTTACAAAAAAGAGCTGTCGAGAGAAGGGGCCTATCACCTTGGCCCTTGCAGAATACCGGGTTGTCTCTAAGGCAGTGCAGCATACCCCACATAATTCAACCTTGTCATAAAGGTTGTTATCTTGCAGGTAATCCACAACGACCGTTGAGGTCGCAGGATTATGTCCTACAAAACAGATGATGGGCTTTGTTTTATCCACGGAATTCCAGCCAAGGTCTACCAGAGGCGTATTGGCAACGGAAGTAGGATAATTAAATCCTACAATCTGGGCGATATCGCCCGCCTCCATGGCCACATGGTCAAGCATGCCGGCATGCAGGGATTTTGATTCATAATCCAGGCAACTTCCCTCCTGACCCATTGCAGTGGAGTCAAGAAGATGGGTAACCTCTTTGTAAACATATTCAATGGCTGTTTTCAGATCACCCAGAGTTTCTGGCTTTAAGCCGAGAACCGTCCTGATAATCGGTGCCTCGAGTTCTATGGAAGTGCCTAAATTGATCTTCTTATCCGGGCCATGCTTCTCAATTAAGACCTCCAGAATATGTCCTGCATGGGAAGCATGGGCTGAACATCCCATGAGGCAGGCCAGAAGAACAAATCTTGCCTGTTGAGTACCAATATCTATCCCACATGCCCCTCTCCGTGTCTCCGTAAGATCGCATTTACCGTATGTGCAAAAGCAGCAGAGGTCACAGAACGGGGCATAAAAGGGTTTGTAAGTCTGAAGAAGTTTCATATCCCAGCTTCTAAGGTCAGGGATCTCAGGCATGGGCGTATGCCCGATTGGCTCCCAAGGGATCTCGGCCTTGATCTTTTCATGAACCTCCTTTAACTTTCTTGTTAATTCCTTTATTTCCGCCATTTGCCATTACCTCCCTATGGTTTCTCTTACTAATTTGAGTGTCTCAGGATGCCTCAAGATAAGGATATTCGCTCCAGCCAGATAAAGGGATAGCGCAGTGATTCCCTCCCAGAGCAATCCCTGTGTCTTATTCTCTTTGGCCTGTTTTGTTTTCCAGCATTCATCGCCGAGATTGGCGATGATGGGCATCATGGTCATACTATCCTTCGTGATGACCCCAATCTGTTTCACCCTTTCTATCAGGGAAAAGCTATATTCAATACCATAACCCAGTGCTGAGGAGAGGGGATCGATGACGACCCTCTCCGGGGGCAAAAATTTGCAGAGCTTGACACTTAATTCCTTAAGAAGGTTAATGTCGAGGGGACTCTGAGCAATCGCTACATGCCCATGCTCCAATATCGCTTTGCCCACGACCTCAAAGTTTTCTTTCTGAACCGGCCCTATCAAAAGGTTCTCGCCAGCGCATACTTGGGCCACTTTAGGAAGAACCTCTGCATCTTTCTTTTCGTCCCCTGACCCATAAACGATCAGAGGTTTTTTGATTTCTCCGACCATCCGCTTTACCAATTGAGCAGCCGCATCGGAAGAAGAATCCTTCTCGGCAGGATCGGTACTGGCGAGTGTAAGGCAGACGGCATCGACACCAAACCCTTCACATTTTTTTGCCCATTTGATCGGGTCGGAAATAACATCTGCAAAGGGCTCCATGAGGTGTGGGGTTTTATCCGTGGGTTCCATATCGAGCACTTGTAAAACAAGCCTTGGTGGATTGGGTAATGAACCCTCGTCAAAGAAATGAAGGGGAAGGATATTCTCCCCTCCGACCTTCAGGGTCTTATCTCCTTTTCCAATAGTTACTTCTCTTACCACTCCCTTGTAAGCTTCTTTAGGTGCCTTATATTCCATCATCTACCTCCTTATCATTAGGTCTTAAATAAGTTCACTTTAATTGTGACATGAGAGTTGTTAAATTTCCAGCCATGCATCTGAATAGAGTGATTGGGCCATAAGAACTCTCGCTGTCTTCACATACGCAGCCTCTTTCTGAGATAAAGGAGAGAGGTCGATTTCCTCACCATCCATTGTCCTGTATATGAGGTCGGTGATGTGAGGGATCTCTCCTTTCATAAATGCCATCAATTCTTCATCGAGCGGATCAGCAATCGCTGAATAGAGTCCACTCTTCCCAAGCATCACAAGGTAAGTACGGTTGAGGATCGGTCTTAAGTGAGCGGGTACTCCATTGGATATATTGGAAAGTCCTACGGTTGATTTTACGCCGGGAAGGACGTCCTGAAGGATCTTGATAAATTCGAGATTTCCCACAGCGATATTTTGACCTTCACCCGCCGTGCTCACAGGAAGAATGATGGGATCGACCCAGATATCTTCATTCGGTATACCCAGCTCATTGGCATGGGCGACCGTCTCCATAATACTCTCTATCTTTGACTCCATCTCGGGGGGCATCCCTTTGTCGGTCATGACCGAAACAACCACATCGCAGTTATATTTTTTCGCCAGTGGGAGCATCTGTGCTTTGGAGTCGGTCTTGCCTGACGCGGAATTGATGAGGGCTCTTTTTCTGCAAAACTTTAGCCCCGCCTCCATCGCTACCGGGTTCATGGTATCAATGGATAAAGGTAACTCGGTGGCCTCCTGGACACAATTGACCAGCCATTTCATAGTCTCCTCAGTATCTTTCTTCATGGGTCCCACATTCAAGTCGATATAATTAGCTCCTGACTGTGTTTGTTCCTTTGTAAGACCCTGGATCACTTTTCCATTCCTCTCTCTAATCGCCACCGATACGTCTTTAGCAATCACATGGATATTTTCGCCTATGATTATCATGACTCATCCTCCTATTTCATTTGCAATATTTTTCTTATTCTTTGAAACAAAAGCACCCACAGGACAGATCTCCACCAATTCGATCCTGTCCTTGCATTCTGATAATCCTACTGGTTCATCATCAAAAGTAGTGACCCATCTTTGAAAGCCACGGTAAGCGAAGCCGATCGCTCTTGTATCGAGCTTCTTCTGACATAACCAGACGCACTTGCCACAAAGGACGCATTTGTTCGGATCATAGGTAAACACAGGGCTCGTTTCATCGATGGGTAGATCCCTCAAAAATTTCCTAAATCTTTTTGTGTTCAGTTTGATACCTAAGTGTTTGGCAATCTTCTGCAACTCACATGAACCACTCTTAAGGCAATGGGCACAGTCCACCGGGTGGTTACTCAGGGTTAGCTCAAAGGCAGTTCGGGCAAGTCTTAAAGCCTTTGTTCCTTTTGTGTTGACGACCAGTCCCTCTTTCACTTTTATAGTACAGGCGGTGATAGGCATGCCCTCATCTTCAACCTCGACAAAGCATAACCGGCATGCTCCGTAAGGCTCTGCCATCTCCTTCATCGCACAAAGATGGGGGATATAAATCCCATTATCCAAGGCCACCCATAATAACACTTCACCTTCATCACATTCGATCTCTTTCCCATCAATGAAAATATGCGTCGTTTTCATGCTACCATGGATTCAGGAGCTTGACTCGTGCCTTCCTTGACTCCGAATTCCTGTACGGAACGGTTTCAAACCGTTCCCTACCGAACTCCTGTACGGAACGGTTTGAAACCGTTCCCTACCGAACTCCGAACTTTTAACTGATCCCTGCAGCCACTTTAGCCGCCTTCACCGTATTCATCATCAGCATCGTAATCGTCATCGGTCCAACTCCACCGGGCACAGGGGTGATGGCGCTTGCCTTCTCTTTCACCCCATCGAAATCGACATCCCCGCAGAGTTTTGCCTTTCCCTCAGGTGTCATTCCAATCCGATTGACGCCCACATCGATGACCACGGCTCCTTCCTTCACCATATCCGCAGTGACGGCCTTCGGTTTTCCTGCAGCAACGATGAGAATATCTGCCCTCTTGGTATGAAATGCCATGTCTTTTGTTCCGGTGTGACAGATCGTTACCGTTGCATTGGCCCCTTTCTGCTTTTGCAAAAGGATGTTAGCAATGGGTTTTCCGACAATGTTCGACCTTCCCACCACCACGACCTCCGCGCCATCAATCTTTGCGCCCGATCGGATCAGAAGTTGTTGGATACCCGCTGGTGTGCAGGGAAGATAATCGGCCTCACCGATCATCAATTTTCCTACATTGACCGGATGGAAACCGTCCACATCCTTTTTCGGATCGATGGCGTAAAGAATTTTTGTTTCATGAATATGTTTGGGAAGCGGAAGCTGAACCAGGATTCCGTGGATTTTGGGATCCTTATTATACTTATCGATCAGTTTAAGCAATTCTTCTTCCGTGATCGTTGCAGGCTGGTTATCCTGAATGGAATAAAACCCTAACTCTTTCGAAGTTTTTTGTTTTGCAGTCACATAACTGACTGAAGCAGGGTTTTCACCCACCAGGATGGTCACCAGTCCTGGGATAACATTATATTTTTCCTTTAGTTGAGTGGTTTCCTGTTTCAACTCCTCCCGAATCTGTTGAGCCACTTCATTTCCATTAATCAGTTTTGCCGTCATGTTTTTGATCCCTCCTTCTTTAAAGTAATTAAAATGACGTGATCCGTGTCACGTGTCTCGTGAATGGTACGATATGCCAAACCATTTATTGAATATAATCCTCAAAGATACGTCCGGCGGCTTGAACCGCCTTTGACTCCAAAGGCAAACCAATGGTAGGTTTTCCTTCGAGATCGTATCGATAGACCTCTTCATCCACAGGGATGGTTCCTGCTAACTCGAGGTTCTGCCTTTTCAACTCTTTTAAAATTTCTTGATCCAGTTCACCTTGAACCCGATTGATGACCAAAACCTCTCGGACGATCCGCAAATCCAGTTCATGAATCAGGTCCCGAATCCGCGATGCGGTCAAGATGGACCTCCGGCTGGAGTCGGAGAGGACGAAAAGGAGATCGACATCACGCGTAGTCAGACGGCTGAAATGTTCCATCCCCGCCTCATTATCGATCACGATATAACGATAATTTCCCGTCAAAAGATCCAAGCATTTTCTTGCCAGGGTATTCGCCGCACAATAACAGCCTGGTCCCTCTGGACGGCCCATTGCGATGAGGTCGAATCCCTTCGCTTCCGTTAATGCTTCCTGAACCTTATACTCGAACCAGATGTCCTTGGTCATCCCCGTGGGGACATCCTTTTTCATCATCTCGCGGGCTTCGCCGATGGTGGACCGGACCTCCACACCCAACACCTCATTGAGGTTCGAATTCGAATCCGCATCCACAGCCAGAATCGGGCCTTTCCCTTTATCTAAGAGATGGCGAATCATCATCCCAGCAAAGGTCGTTTTGCCCGTGCCTCCTTTTCCTGAAACCGCAATCGTGAAACTCAAAGCTGTCCTTCAACCATTCTCTCCGATCGATATCCCCTTTTCACCTGGTAAAGCCTTTTCATCACCTGGGGGAAGGCGGAGGAATCCGTATGGGGAAGAAACATCGCTGCGACGAATTCGTTCATAAAGGTCGGGTGATTGCTCAATTCGAGGTTCGTCATCATCAGAGCAATGCGCTCCGTCTCTTTCAAGAGATTCTTGGAGAAGGAGAGGAGCCTCGCCCCCAATAGGGAACCATTCCCGACGAAAATAAACTTTTCGATGTCGATCTCTGGAAGGAGACCAATGAAAATTGCCTTTTCCAGATCGAGATGGCGACCAAAACCACCGGCAATGATAAACTGTTCAAGATCTTTAAAGCTCAGTCCGAGGCTATCCAATAAGACTTTACAGCCGGCATAGATGGCTGCCTTGGTACGGATTAGATTTTCAACATCAATCTCAGTGAGGACGATGTCCTCATGAATGATGGTCTCTTCTTTTCGCGCGAGAACATATTCATAACCATCCGGTCCTTTTCGGACCCGATCCGTTGGAAGGTCTCTTCGGAGTTTTCCATTCTGGTCAATCATCCCAGTTTCCAAAAGTGCAGCGACGGTATCAATCAGGCCGGAACCGCAGATGCCGATGGGTTTGGCCCTTCCGATCGTGAGGATCATGGGTTCATAAGTCCGATGGTTAATGTTAACCTCTTCAACGGCGCCACGGGTGGCCCTCATCCCGAATTTAATCCCTGCTCCTTCAAAGGCAGGGCCGGCCGAGCACGAGACACTGGCAAGCCAGTCCTTATTCCCGAGGACGATCTCTCCATTGGTGCCGATATCCATGTAGAGGGTGAGGGTTTCCCTTTGAAAAACCCCTGAACCCAAGATCCCTGCGACGATATCCCCTCCCACGTAGCTTGCCACCATCGGAAAGATATAGATGTGAACATGATCACCGATATCGATTCCCAAATGGACCGCCCTCACCGGAGGAATGAAATTGGCCGTGGGGACATAAGGATCTTCTCGAATATATTTTGGATCCAGTCCCAAAAGGAGTTGGGTCATGGTCGTATTGCCAGCGATGACGAGATGGGAGATGAGAGAGCGATCCATCCCACTCATCGCAAGCAGTTCTTGAATGATTTTGTTGATGGTCGAGATGACCACTTCCTGTAATTTTTTCAGTCCCCCGGGCCTCTGAGAATAGACAATCCGGGTGATCACATCTTCTCCGTAACTGATCTGAGGATTGTAATCGGAAGCCTCAGCTAAGGCGAAGAGGGTTGACCCATCACACTGGCCCTCCGGGCAGGCAACGACCACGCATCCATTGAGGTCGAGAAGCTGACCAAAGATCGTCGTCGTTCCGATGTCCAAAACGATAGAGTAGTTTTGTTTCGTGTTATCCCCGGGTTCCACATTAGTCAGTTTGTAACCCTTTTTCGTCAAGACCAGTGTGGCCGTTACCTTCCACTCCGATTCCCGAAGGATGCGACTCAGCTTCATAATGACACGGAAATCAGCGGAAATCCCCTCAATTCCGTGTTGTCGATCTAAGGCGTTCATCAGACGGGTTAAGTCGCTTACGTTGTCCTTGAGCGTTGCAGGATCGAGCTGGACATATCTTTTGAATACGGCCGGATCTACCTCCCAGCCCTTAACCAGTTGGTAAATATCCTGGGGAGAGAGGAGGTATTTGTGCGCTGCTCGATCACCTTTCAGTGCAAGTACCGATCTATCAACCTGGGATTCAAGAGGAATTTCAACATCCATATCACTCTGAATGGATGTCAAGCAGGCGAGGCGATATCCTTGTTCATATTCCCACTGGGTGAGTTTTGGATGTTTTGGAGAATCAACCGATCCTTTCAGGAGTTTGACTTTGCACTTCCCACAGGTCGCACTTCCCCCACAAGATGCATTGATATGGATTCCAGCCTCCATGGCAGCTTGAAGGAGGTTCTCCTCCTCATCCACGGAAATTTTTCTCTCGCTGGGGTAGAAAGTTACATTACGCTTCGGCATGAATTGGTTTAATTATAACCCAGTTCCGCCCCGGTTTCGATCGAGGCGGAACTGGAAATTGTCTGAAACGATCTGATAAGGAACGGTGGTTCTTCTTAGAAGAGTCCCATTACCTTGCCGGTATTGACATCGACATCGACTCTTCGATAAGCCGGATCAGAACTGGTTCCTGGCATCAAGCTGATCATTCCGGTCATCGGGCAGAGGAATTTTGCCCCAGCAAAGATCAAAACGTCACGAACCGGCAGTATCCAACCTTTGGGTACTCCCTTGATAGCTGGATCATGAGTCAGGCTTAAGTGGGTCTTGACCATCATGGTGTTAAAGTCTTTCAATCCTGGATCGGCCTCAAACCGTTTGGCTTTGGCCTCGGCGTCTGGAGTCCAGGAGACACCAGCGGCTCCATAAACTTCCTTGGCAACTGTTTCAACCCTTTGTCGAAGTGGCATTTCAAGCGGATAGAGGAATTTAAGATTGACTTTATCTTTACAAGCCTCCATAACCACATCGGCTAACTCAAGTGCTCCATCCCCACCTTTTAGCCAATGCTCAGAAAGGGCGCAGCGGGCTCCTGCCTTCTCCGCATACTTTCGGACCATTGCGATTTCATCCTTGGTGTCGGTGTGAAAGGAATTGATGCAGACCACAGGGTTGATTCCTGATTTCTTTATCACCCCGATGAGGTGCGTCATATTTTCAATCCCTTTCTCCAGAAGTCCCAGGTTCTCCTTAGAGTATTCTTCTGCAATGGGAAGTCCTGCCACGACTTTGGGTCCACCGCCATGCATCTTTAAGGCTCTGATCGTAGCCGTCAGGATCGAGACATTCGGAGTGAGACCACTCAATCGACATTTCACGTTCCAGAACTTCTCAAAGCCAATGTCCGCAGCAAAACCGCTCTCAGTGACATGGTAATCGAACATCTTTAGACCAATGCGGTCTGCAATGATGGAGGACTGACCAACAGCGATATTGGCAAATGGGCCAGCGTGGACCATGCACGGCTGGTATTCTGTCGTGAACATCAATGTAGGATTGATGGTATTCCGCATCCAGGCACACATGGCACCTGCAACTTCAAGATCGGTGGTGGTTACGGGCTTGCCTTTCTTATCATAGGCGACGACAATCTTGCCCAGCCTCTCCCGCAGGTCTTTTAGATCCCTGACGATGGAAAGGATAGCCATAAGCTCCGAGCTCACCGTAATGCCGAATTTGGATTGCATCAGAAACCCATCCATCTTGCCGCCAATTCCCATGATAATGTTTCGCAAACCTTGGGCGCAAAAATCCATGACCCAGCCCATCTCAACATTGGTAGGGTCGATGTCGAGCCGTTTGAGTTTCCGCTTGGCCAGTTCAGCATCGTCGTAGTTTCGTTCATGTTGCATCCGGGCATTCAAAGCAACCATTGCCAGGTTGTGGGTATTGGTAATGTCGTTGATGTCACCTGTAAGGCCTAAGGAGAATTCAGTCATCGGGATGAGCAGGGCCTTACCGCCTCCTGCTGCAGTACCCTTAATATTCATCGTAGGGCCGCCTGAAGGTTGGCGGATACATCCACCCACATTCTTGCCCCTTTTACCCATCCCCTCCATCAATCCCATAGCGGTCGTTGTTTTTCCTTCTCCTAATGGAGTAGGGGTAATGGCTGTGACCTCGATATACTTACCATCGGGTTTGCTTTTCAATCGTTCCATAATTTTCATGAAATCGAGTCTGCATAACCTTCCCATGGGAATGATTTCTTCCTTTTTAAGTCCCAGCATCTCTTGGGCTTGCTCAACCGTGGGCATATTCTCTTCCGCGATATCCGCAACCTGCCAATCTGCTAATTTTCTTGGATCAGCCTCCATATACTTTTTGGAAATACTTGACATGTTTTTTACTCCTCCTTTCTTTTTCAAATTTGTTTCAAATCTTTCCCTTCACATTCTAACCTATTTAAATATCAAGTGATTTTAGCCTTCAGTTTCGGAATCCCCCCTTTCTCTTCATATAGTTTTCTGGAGGTTGTTTCTGGTGCTTCAAAAAACAGATTCTTAAATGATATTTTCCATGTGACAAGAGTCACAATGTAGATTCGGATACTAAAATAACAGAGTTTTTTTGTCAAGTGAAATTTTTCGCTACAACATTGGAGCCTTATATATAAGTAAACTTATTGAAATTATTAAAGATTCTAAAAAATGGATCTTAACCAGGGCGGGGTTATAAAACTTGGATACTGGATACAAATAAATACGGCTAATGGATTAATACTAACTTCTTTCGGGTTTGGTTATCAAACTCATTGTAATTTATAATGAAATTGGTTCCCAGGTGCAGGCTAAAAATCAGACCCTCCCTTCTCAGGTCAATTGTCTACTTTTCTATTTTTTTCCTTCAATGAGGAATTTTTTTAGCCCCTGTTTATCGAATTTTGAAAGCCCCAGTTCCTTTATTCCCCTGCCGGTTTTCCAGTAATTCGTGCGGTTAACGACAGAGGCTAATTGAATCACAGCATCATGCGTAGGGGTGGGGATTCCAAGGAGGTCTCCCAGTGTGGAGAGGAGGACCATTCCGTATGGAACATCTTCGGTCACAAATCGATCTTTTAAATGCTCGGGTCCTTTCATCTTGATCCCTGCGTAAATTCCATCTTTTCCAAAGGCGGCATCCATGCTGGTATTGAGGATCCGATAACGGCATTCCTCTTCGGTCTCGCCCAGGTTGTAATCCTTAAATTCCAGATTGTCCCAATGGTAAAGTTTATATCCTAAGGTCTTACAAATGGCGAGCCTCTCCTCATTCAAGGATTCAAAAGTTCTTGCAACGGAAGGGGTCATTCCTTCGGCATAGAGGTAGAATTCACCTTTTGAATGTTCAATTCGAGTGGCACTGAGCAGAGTAGCGACTGGATGGACAATAGGGTTCGGGTTATTGATGGCTGCCTCCAAAACATCCTTTGCAGGCATGATCGCAGGGTAAAACTGCTTCAATTTTGGAATCACATCGGCTGTCCTTTTCGAAGGTAAGATCCCGGTGGGGAGAACAATTGCATTAATGAGCACAGAGACATGGCCAGACCCTTTGAGCCGAGCCCCATAGGGAAGGGTACAACTTTCACCAAAGACGATTTCTTTTTTTACCTTCTTTTCCTTGAAAATTTTTGCAAATTCAAGACTTCCTCCCGAACCGGGCATGAGAACGATGATCTGTCCATCTTGAACAAAAGGGGCACACACTTCAGCCATGACCTTGTGGCCAAAGGCAGGGGTGATCACGAAGATGACCTCCACATCTTTGATGGCCTGTTTAATATCGGTGGTGGCTAAATTCAACTTGGCCACCCCATCGATCGACACTCCCTCGATTCGAACCTCTCTTGTCCGCAGGACCTTTTCAAAGGATTCTGCGAACCGGGGAAGTTCAAAGAAGTTGACCTTAAACCCTGCACGGGAGAGATTAGCGGCCACAGCATGACCGCCATTTCCACCACCCAAAACCGCCACCACATCTTTTTCCATGAGATGCCCCTCCAAAAACAAATTGTATCTATTGTAACCTACAAATTACTCCATCTTAGGGAAAAAGACAAGAGAGTTTTAATGATAGGTTAAAAATGCATTAGGTATGTCGTGGTATATTTGTTAGGAGAATGCAGATGTCTGAAGAGTGTTGTAAAGAAAAGAAATGTCCATTGACGGGGTAGGGGAAAGGGGTTAAAATTTTTATAAAAAATTCGAACAGAAGGAGAAAAGATATGAAGATCAGTGTTTTTCTTGGTATCTCTTTGGCATTGGTTGGGGTTTTGGGAAACAGTCATGTGGTCATGGGCGAAGAGATTTTATTTAAGGACTATAATGTGGCAACGGTTAAGGAATTTAATGTTTCCACCAACGTCGCTGTTCCTGATACGGCAGGTTCACAGATCGCTGAAAAGATTGTCTACCAAATCCGCAGGTATTCTGAGAAATTCAACCTCTTCGAGATGGTGGTTAAGGAAGGAACCAAGGAGATACCTTCCGGAAAGAAAGTCCTCATCATCAAGGGGGAAGTCAAGGAGTACACCCAATCTTCGCCGAGGAAGCGTATCGTACGCAGTTTGATCCCCGGAGGGGAATGGACTTCGACGACTGCCTTCGCCGCTCACTACCAGTTCATCGACCAAGAGAGCGGAAAGGTCCTGTATGAGACCGATCTCAGAACCACCGGGCACTTTGATCAGGATACGGTGGAATACGCCATGGAGAGAAACGCTGAGGCTGCAGCCAAGGTCATTACCAAATACAAAGTAGGGAGATAATTTCCTCTCAGCGAAAGAAAAAAAACAGCATCATGGTTTACGAAGGTGAGTTTATATGAATAGATATTCCCATCAATTTGTGGAAATATACCAGGGACCTGTGGCTTTTGGACTCTCCCGGGAATTGGACGAGTCTTCCCTGATTGTCTATCTCCAGAAATTTTCGGACGATCGGTTGATGGAGGTCCTCCGGAGTCGCCTTTCAAATGAGGAGATCCTCCACACAATAGATTGGATAACGGGCCTTCTTCGAAGGCATTTCACTGAGGAAGAATATCATCGCCTCTTCCTTCGTGAGCAGGGATGATTAAGCTTTTATCAGATTTAAGGATTTTCCCGAATATCTTTTATCTTGTTTTATCCACATTAGATATAGTGGGTTACCCGGGAGGAGATATTTCAATTGGGAGAGTTCCCTATATTGAGACAGGAGGGGTGATGGATATGAAAAGATGGGTTCATCTCTTTTTAGCATTAGTCATTCTATCCGTTTTTTCCCTTGGATGTGTTGGGGCATCAAAAGAGATAAAGACGAGGTGTCCGAAATGCGCCGGTTATTATGAAACAAAAGGGGGCGAAGAGGAGTTTCGATGGATGCATGGACGTTAGGAACCAGAGGAGGAGGGGCACCTTCAAACCTTCAAAAATCAATTAGGGGGCGGATAAGGGGACATAGTTCAAACCATTCACAGAAAGGCGTCGGAGGTGAGGACTGAGATAGCTTGTTTTTTGAGCCGAGAGATGGGAATCTCGATGGCTGAGATGGCAAGGAGATTGGGAGTGGGGACTTCAGCCATTGCCATGGCGATAAGGAGAAGAAACTCCGGAGGCTGAAGACAATTTTGATAATTGTGAACTACGTTCCCCTAATTTCCCCTTATTTCTACTCTTAGAGCTTATCCGTAAATAGTGATTATTTGTCGAAAGGTGATTAACGAGCATGCAAGCTCCAGCAAGCCTTGGTAACTGGCAGTCATTTTTTCATACCGAACGAGCAACTTTCGGAATCGGTTC
>Ga0315279_10000979_pt1 | contig 49971 bp, 47 predicted proteins | sample YL17G06_20_MG_FD_203694 | JGI IMG/M metagenome (GOLD analysis project Ga0315279, IMG submission 203694) | Sediment microbial communities from Yellowstone Lake, YNP, Wyoming, USA - YL17G06_20 | ecosystem: Environmental > Aquatic > Freshwater > Lake > Sediment | place: USA: Wyoming | collected... | reverse complement strand
AAATGAAAGATATTGGAAATTTTTTAAAAGAGAGAAGGGAAGCAAGAGGCGTCTCTTTAATTGAGGTAGAGAAAGATTTAAAGATACGTAAAAAGTACTTGCAAGCTATCGAAGAAGGCAATATAGACATAATTCCCGGTAAAACTTATCTTATAGGATATTTAAGGAATTATAGTAAATATCTTGGTATAGATGAAGAAAATATTAACCAGATAATTCAAACTTATAAGAAATTAGAAAAAAGTAAAAGTAACTTGGGAGAAACTGGGGAAAATATTATTTTACCTAAAAAGCAAAAAAGAGATAAATCTATATTTGAGAAAAAAAAGTTTTTCTTTCCTATTAAATATGTTTATTTAACCAGTTTTATACTTATAATCTGTATAGGATTATTATTTTTAAGTCATTCTCTTAAAGAAGCACAGAACTTTCCGATTCCTTCACCTGAAATTGCAAAAGAAACCGATATAAATATCGAGGAAAAAATCAATAATGTGAGTACTTTAAATAAAGAAAATATTGAATCAGAAACAGAATCTATTATTGCAGAATATCCGAAAGAAAAGGATATTTCAGATAATACATTACCTATTTTAAAATTACTAGCCAATGATAAATCTTGGATAAAAATTATTTCTGGAGGCAAAATAATATTTGAAGGAATATTATTTACAGGAGAAGTTTTTTCCTGGAAAACTGACCAAGCTTTAGAAATTATAACTGAATATCCAACTAAAATTGAAGCATATTATAATGATGAAATAATTGAAATTAATAAAGGGGTCATTAATAATTACATTTTAAAATATAATTTTAATCCTACACAAAATATTTAATATTTTTTAAGCATCAATAATATAAAAACAGTAAGGAATATATTGTAATTGTGGGGAAGATAATTTTTCCAAAACCAGCTAAACTTATTATAAGTGCAATTACTTCAGATATATGTTTATTTAATCTATATAAAGAGATATTAATAAAAAGGTTTGGTAAAGTTGATATCGAAAGCAATGTTCAACCTTTCATTTTTACTAATTACTATGAAAAAGAATTTGGCAAAAACTTAATGCAAAAGTTATTTTCTTTTTTCACCCCAATTAAACAGAATAGGCTCCCAGAAATTAAAAGAATGACCAATAACTTAGAAAATAATTGTATGAATGAAAATACTAAGCGAAATATGACCTTTCATAAAAGAAAAATAAACCTTGATCCAGGATATGTTACTCTAAATAAATTTATTTTAGCAAGCACTAAAAATGGACCAACAAGAATTTACCTTAGCCATGGAATATATGCTGAAATAACTCTTAGATTTATAAATAAATCATATGTACCTTGTGAATATACCTATCCTAATTATAAAACCGATGAATATATAAATTTTTTAAACAAAGTTCGACAAAAATATAAATTACAATTAAGAGAGTACTTAAATAAACCTAATATTCTTAATTAGCAGAAGAGGGGGAATACTTTTTATTCTGAATAAAAAGTATAAATAAAACGAGAGGGAGTTAATTAAACAAATTTGGAAAAAATAAGAACCTTTATTGCGATTAATTTAGATCCGGAGATGAAAAAATATTTAACTTCTCTTCAGAATAACCTAAATGTACCTGAATCCAAAATAAAATGGGTCGAAAAAAATAATTTGCACATTACTATTAAATTTTTAGGATTCATATCACTAAAACAAATAGAATTAATAAAAGCAGGACTAAAAGAAATAACCAATCAATATAATCCCTTTTTAATACAATTATCTTCAGATATTGGAGTATTTCCAAATTACAAAATGCCCCGAATAATTTGGGTAGGAATTAGAGAAGGTATGAACGAATTAAAAGAGTTATATAATTATATAGAAGTAAACTTATTTAAAAAAGGCTTCCCAAGAGAAAATAAAGATTTTTCCAATCATATAACAATTGGAAGAGTAAAGTCTATTAAAGATAAAAACAATTTTATCCCTCTTTTAAAAAGCATTAATATAAAAACCTTATCCCAAAAAGTTAATAGTATCGAAATCATGGAAAGCAAATTAACTCCAAATGGACCCATATATAATATAACAGCTAAATTCTCTTTATTAAAACAATAGAAAATCATAAATTTTACTGAAATATTTATTGAAATATAAAATTATTAAAGGAGTAATCAAAAAATGACTGACAAAATACCACAAAATAACCCAGAAAGAGAAAAAGCATTAAGTACAGCTATGCAAAATATTGAACAAAGATTCGGGAAAGGTTCCATAATGAAATTAGGAGATCGCCCCAAGGTTCTTAATAGTGACTGTATTTCAACTGGTTCATTAGGTTTAGATATCGCTCTTGGAATAGGCGGAGTCCCGCGTGGAAGGGTAATAGAAATTTATGGTCCTGAATCTTCTGGAAAAACTACACTTGCTCTACATATTATAGCTGAAGCTCAAAAAAATAAAGGTATTGCTGCTTTTATTGACGCTGAACATGCTTTAGACCCAAATTATGCTAAAAATATTGGTGTTAATATAGATGAATTAGTTATCTCCCAACCGGACACGGGCGAACAAGCCTTAGAAATAGTGGAATCTTTAGTTAGAAGTAATGCGGTTGATGTTATTGTAATAGATTCAGTAGCTGCCTTAGTACCTAAAGCAGAAATAGAAGGCGATATGGGAGATTCTTTTATGGGATTGCAAGCAAGATTAATGTCTCAAGCTCTCAGAAAACTCACTGCTATTATTAGTAAATCAAGAACAACTACTATATTTGTAAACCAAATTAGAGAAAAAATTGGTATCTTTTTTGGTAATCCCGAAACTACTCCTGGTGGTAGAGCACTTAAATTTTATTCTACTATCAGAATGGAAATTAGAAGAAAGGCATCAATAAAAAAAGATGAAAATGATATTGGAATTTCCGCGAAGGTAAAAGTGGCAAAAAATAAATTAGCTCCTCCCTTTAAAGAAGCAATATTTGATATAATCTTTGGTAAAGGGATATCTAAAGAAGGAGACATTGTAGATCTAGGTATTAAATATAATATATTACAAAAATCAGGAGTTTGGATTTCTTATAACAATATCAAATTCGGGCAAGGACGTGAAAATTGTAAAGTATATCTAGAAGAACACCCGGAAATTGCTAAAGAAATAGAAGATAAAATATTAACCACAGTCGGACTTAATAAAAAAATTACTAAAGAGGATTCTGAAAAATAAATAAAATTACTTCCATAAAATATGATCAAAAAGACATTAGTCAAGTAGTTATTTATATAGATAATAAAGCAAAATATAAACTTAACGAAAACTTATTTAAATTATTAGGTCTTTATGTGGGCAAAGAATTATCTATTCAAGAAATTGAAAAAGTAATTTTAGAGAACAAGATTATTAAAGGGAAGGAGTATGTCTTAAGACTTTTATCCAGAAGAATTTATAGTAAGTATGAAATATCAACAAAATTAAAAATCAAAGGATATTCCGAAAATATTATTTCTGAGGTTGTTTTTTGGTTAGAAAATAAAAAATATATTAATGATGAATTATTTGCTACTATGTGGGCTCAATTTCGATTAAAAAATAAACCTATAGGAAGATATAGATTAAATCAGGAATTAAGAATAAAAGGTGTTAACCAAGAAATCATTCAAAAAATTATAAATAAAACATATAACCATATAGATGAATTAGTATTAGCTCGGAATCTTATTGATGAGAAAAATGCTTTTGCTAAATTAAAAAATGTTTCATTAACTCCCCAAAAAATATATAATTTTTTATTAAGAAGAGGTTTTTCAAGGGAAGTATCTAAAAATATATGTGATGAACTAAATAATACTCAGATATAAAATATAATTCTTTAACAATTTTTAACCAGCCTTTAGTTATTTGACTTTTCATACTGGACAGGTTAAAATATTTTAAGTAATTTTACTATAATTTTTTAGTAATCTCTTATTCAGATATTACGGTTTCTAAATTTGAAAATACATATTTAGTTCTATTGAAATTACAATGTAAATTAATATACATAAATTATGTACCTTGTAAATTGAATATTAGGAGGTGAATAATATTAGAGTTTACTATATTTTTATTCTAAACATTTTTATTGGTATAATAATAGGCTATTTCATTACTAAATATATTGCTAAGAATAAAATAGCATCAGCTGAAATAAGCTCTAAGAATATTATAGAAAATGCTAAAAAAGAAGCCTATTCTCTTAAAAAAGAGGCATTACTACAAGCAAAAGAAGAAGCTTATAAAATTAAGAGAGATGCTGATATTGAAATTAAAGAAAAAAGAAGTGAAGTGCAAGGACTTGAAAATAATTTAATTAAAAAAAGCAATAGCTTAGTTCAAAAAATAGAAACACTCGAAAAAAAAGAAAGATCTCTAAATTATAAAGAACAAGAATTAGAAAATAATCTACAAAAAATTAAAAATTTATACCAGGAACAGAAAAACGAATTAATAAAGATTTCAAAAATGAGTGTTGATGAAGCGAAAATAGAGCTCTTAAAAAATTTAGAAAAAGAGCTTACTCATGAAACCGGTAAGATGATAAAAGAGATTGAAGATCAAGCAAAAATGGAAGCTGATAAAAAATCAAGAAATATAATATCATTAGCAATTCAAAGGTATTCTGCTGATCATGCTATAGAGACAACAACATCTTTTGTACCTTTACCTAATGAAGACATGAAAGGAAGAATCATTGGAAGAGAAGGTAGAAACATTAGAACTTTTGAGATGCTAACTGGAGTTGATTTAATTGTAGATGATACCCCAGAAGCAGTGATTATTTCTGGATTTGATCCTATACGAAGGGAAATTGCTCGTATAGCTTTAGAAAAATTGATTGTTGATGGTCGTATACAACCAGCAAGAATTGAAGAGATAATAGAAAAATCTAAAATAATTGTTAACAATAAAATCCAGGAAGAAGGCGAACAAGTAGTCTTTGATACAAATATTAAAAATATCACTCCAAAATTAACTAATCTATTAGGAAAGTTAAAATATCGAACCAGTTATGGACAAAATGTTTTACAACATTCAAAAGAAGTTGCGTATCTTTCTGAAATTATGGCCGCAGAGTTAGGCGTAAACTCGCAATTAGCCAAAAGAGCTGGCTTACTTCATGATATTGGAAAAGCTGTTGATCATGAAATAGAAGGTCCTCACGCTATAATTGGGTCTGAAATAGCTAAAAAAAATGGGGAAAGCTATGAGGTAATTAATGCAATTGCTTCCCACCATTCAGATGTTGAACCTAAAACCATTGAGGCTGTATTAGTCCAAGCTGCTGATGCAATATCTGCTTCTCGACCTGGAGCCCGACGTGAAATGTTGGAAACTTATATAAAAAGGCTTGAAAAATTAGAAGAAATTGCTAATTCTTTTGAAGGAGTCGAAAAAGCATTTGCTATACAGGCAGGTAGAGAAATAAGGATAATTGTTAATCCGGAAGAAATAGATGATTATGTAGCAAAAAAAATGTCACGAGATATTTCCAAAAAAGTAGAAAAAAATATTGATTATCCTGGCCAAATTAAAGTGATAGTTATTAGAGAAACGCGTTCAGTAGAATATGCAAAATAAATAAAGTGCACTTTATATTTAAGGAGGTAATTTTTTAAAAGTTACCTCCTTAAATATTTATTATATTTCATAACTATTAAGATCACCAAGAGATATTTTTTTAAAAGATTTAAATTTTAAGCGTATATATGCTAAATAATAATATTTTTATTAGAAAATTTAATAATTATGATAGAGAAGATGTTCGTAGAATAAGTTGTGATACAGCTTTCTCAGAAGGATCAAGAAAATATTTTTTTGATGATGATGAAATATTAGCTGACCTTTTAACTCTATATTTTACTGATTATGAACCAAATTCCTGTTTTGTTGCTGTTAAAGGTGGCAAAATTATCGGATACATTATGGGAACAACGGATGTTAAAGTAATGCGTAAAATTTTTATTGCAAAAATTATTCCAAATCTAATTATTAAGGGATTGAGTAGAAGTATTATTTTTAAAAGAAACACCCGGAGATTTTTACTACATATACTACTGAGCTTATTAAAGGGTGAATTTGTTCGACCGGATTTTTCAAAACAATACCCTGCCACACTACATATTAATATTGATAAAGCTTTTAGAAGGCACAATATCGGAAAAAAATTAATTGAATATTATTTAAAATTTTTAAAAGAAAAAAAAATATCAGGAGTTCATTTTGGTGTAACGTCAGAATCAGCCAAAGAATTTTTTATAAAACTTGGTTTCAATATATTATTTGTAAGAAAAAGGTCATATTTAAAATATTATTTAAGGAAGTATATAACCTATTACATTTTTGGTATTTTATTAAAATAGCTAAATATAGTTCTCTAATAAAGGAAGAAAAAAATTATGAAAATAGTACGTAATATTATTTTAGGCATTATCTTAATTGGAATTATTTATAGGTTTATATATATAAATCAATCGAAACAAGTAGCTCAAGAATTACCATGGCAAAATGTTACTCTTACTCCTCAGGATCGCATTCTTATTTTAGCTCCACATCCTGATGATGAAGTTTTAGGATGTGGAGGAATTATCCAAAAGTCAATAAAGTTAAATCTTCCTTTACGTATTGTTTTTTTAACTTATGGAGATAATAATCAGTGGTCATTTATGATTTATCGTAAACTTCCTGTGGTGATGCCAAAAGCAGTGCAGACTATGGGATTAATACGTCACGACGAAGCAATAGCTGCTGCTAAAGAGTTAGGTGTTTCATCAGAACAGTTAAATTTTTTAGGTTATCCTGATTTTCGGACATTAAATATTTGGTATTCGCATTGGGGAGATCGTCCACCAGCTAAGAGTATGCTTACCGAAGTAACAGCTGTGCCTTATAGTAATGCATTTCGTCCTGGAGCATTATATAAGGGTGATGAAATCTTACAAGACTTAAAGAATATAATGCTTGAATTTAAACCTACCAAGATATTTCTTTCTCACCCTAGCGACCATCACCCTGATCATAGGGCACTTTATCTTTTTGCTACTATTGCACTTTGGGATCTTGATAATGAATTACAAACAACCCTCTTCCCTTATTTAATACATTATAAAAAATGGCCTAAACCAAAAGGATATTTCCCTGGTGAACTAATAGAGCCACCTCAGCTTTTCCAACAAGCAATTATTTGGCAAAATAATAAATTAAATAATGAAGAAATTACATTAAAATACAACGCTATAAAAAAACATAAAACCCAATATAATTCTAACGCTAAATATCTTCTTTCCTTTATACGAACTAATGAATTATTTGGTGACTTTCCAATTATTACCTTAAAACCAAATATTTCTGGTTCATTTCTAACCTCCGACCGTCAGATAGATCTTACTGTATTTCCAGAACAGTTAAATACTGAAGAACGAACATCTTTTGTAGGCATTGAAGAACGTTATGTAAGTATCGAGGATAAAGAAATTGTATTTTATATTAAATTATCGCGACCAATTTTAAAAACAACGGTAGGAATATCAGTATTTATCTTTGGATATCGCCAAGGCCGACCATTTAAAGATATGCCAAAATTACACATTAAGTTTGGATCAATTGAGCATCAGGTTTTAGACCAAGATAAAGTGCTTTCTTTAGAATCAATAAAAGTTGAACGTAATCTAAATGAAATAAAAATTAGGGTACCACTTGATTTATTAGGGAATCCTCAGTATATTTTAACTAGTGCAGATACATATTTAGGAACCGTACCATTAGATTGGATTTCATGGCGGATTTTAGAGATATCCAATTGAAATAGGAGAAATTAGTTCGAGTAACAGATTAGAGAATAAAAAAGGAGGTGAAAAAATGGGAGCTAAAAAACACTTTAATGTAAGCGAAGCAGAGAAAATTGGCAAAAAGTTAGGGATAACCTGGGATAAGTTTGATCTAGAACAGTTTAGAATGGGAATGGATGTAGAATTAGAACATGGTTTAAGTGATCCAGCAACAAATGTTACGAATGATGACCCCTTAACCACCGGGAAAATTGCCTTAGCGCATCTTACTGAATTTCCTGATTATTATACCAGGCTCGCAGAGATGGAAAAAGAAGCAGAGGATTTTTGGAATAAAGATTAAATATATTGTTTAAAAAATCAAAGGAGGTTTAATATGACTGTAAAAAAAATAGGTGAAAAATACCGTTGTAATATTTGTGGTAATGAAGTTATAGTCACTAAAGTTGGTGGTGGTGAACTAGTTTGTTGTGGACAATCTATGGAGAAAATTGAAAGTTAAAAAAAGTTGTAATGAATATTACCAACTTAAAATTATAACATAATTCTTAATGTTTTAATTAAGATCAAAAATAAATTAAATAAATAAATTGATCAAGGTTGAAGCATTCATTTTTTTCTTTTTTTATATAGGATAAAATCACAAATGTTGGATAAATTAAATAATTTTGCTCAAAATCAGCCGAAAGTCTTAGTTAAGACTTTCGGTTGCCAAATGAACGTTAATGATTCAGAATATATTATTGGTCAATTAGAACAATTAGGTTATTCAAGAACAAGAGATATTTTCAAATCTGATTTAATTTTATTAAATACTTGTTGTGTGAGAGAAAATGTTGAGCAAAAAATATACAGTCTTATTAGTAAGATAAAAAAAATAAAAGAAAATAATCCAAGTTTAATATTAGGCATCTGCGGGTGTATGGCTCAAAAAGAAAAGGAAAATATATTTAAAAGAGCACCTTATGTCGATTTGATATTTAGTCCTTCTCAAATAAATAATTTAAAAGAAATTATTAATATTACAAAATATAGAAATAAAAAATATATTTCATCTAAAAATCCAACTGAGTTTATATTGAAACATACTCCAATTAGCAGAGAAAGTAAGGTATCTGCCTGGATCCAAATAATGAGAGGTTGCAATAATTATTGTTCTTATTGCGTTGTTCCTTATACCAGGGGACCGGAGCAGAGTAGGGGAGTTTCTGAAATATTAGCTGAAGCAGAGAATTTAGCTCAAGAAAATTATAAAGAAATATTTTTATTAGGGCAAAATGTAAATTCATATGGAAAAAATCTACCTGAATCTGTAACATTTTCCAAATTATTAACACTACTAAATAATATCAATGGCATAGAAAGAATAAGATTTATGACCTCTCATCCGAAAGATTTAAATTTTAATTTAATAAAAGTGATAAAAAATAGTGACAAAATTTGTGAGCATATACATTTACCCATTCAATCTGGTTCAAATAAAATTCTAAAGATTATGAATAGGGGATATGATATTAATCAATATAAAAGTATTATCCAAGAAATTAGAAATAAAATAAATAATATAAGTATTACTACTGATATATTGGTTGGTTTTCCAGGAGAAACAGAAGAAGATTTTCAACAAACTTTAAATATTTTTAAAGAAATAGAATTTGACAATACTTATACTTTCATCTATTCAAATAGAGAAAATACCATTGCTTCTCTAATGCCTAATCAGGTTCCTTTACAAGTTAAAAAAGAAAGATTAAGTAGGCTTAATAATTTACAAAAGGAAATCTCTATTAAAATTAATAAAAAATTAGAAGATAAAATATTAGAAGTTTTAGTAGATAAAAAATCTCTAAAAAAAATTTCCAATCAACTTTCCGGTCGGACAAGAACTAATAAAACTGTTGTCTTTGTTGGCGAGGAAGAATTGATTGGGCAATTAGTAAAGGTTAAAATTTTAAAATCAGATACCTGGACCTTATATGGAGAATTAGTTAGATGACTGGCAATAAGGAAGATTATAATTTATTAATATTATTAGGTCCAACTGGGGTAGGCAAAACAGATATTTCCTATCAATTAGCTCAAAAAATATCTAATATTGAAATAGTGTCTGCAGATTCTATGCAAATATATAAATATATGGATATTGGGACTGCCAAACCTAATAAAAATATCTTAAAAACTATTAAACATCATATGATAAATATTATTGACCCAGCAGAGAATTTTGACGTAATCCAATATAGTAAATTAGCTACCAAGATAATATTAGATATCTTTAAAAGAGGTAAAATACCAATATTAATTGGTGGCTCTGGACTTTATATTACTTCAATAATTGAACCAATCTTCTCAGGACCTAATAAAGATAGTATTTATAGAGAAATATTAGAAGAAGAATCAAAGATTTACGGTAAAGAGTATTTATATAATAAACTAGTTAAAATAGATCCGATTTCTGCTTTAAAAATTAATTCAAATGATTTAAAAAGAATAATTAGAGCTCTGGAAGTGTATCAATCTACCGGTAAAACCATCTCTTATTTACAGAAAAAAGCTTATAATAAAAATGCAAAATTCAAATATCAAATTATAGGACTCAAAAGGAATAGAGAGAATTTATGTCAAAGGATTAATTTAAGAGTTGATAAGATGATTGAAGATGGTTTTATTGAAGAAGTAAAAGCATTAAGAGAAAAATGGTACGATGAAAATTTAAACTCTATGCAGGGGTTAGGTTATAAACAGATAAATAAATATCTTGATGGTGAATATGACCAAGAAACAGCCATTAACTTAATCAAAAGAGATACTCGCAGATATGCAAAAAGACAAATGACCTGGTTTAATCATAAAATAAAAAATATTGAATGGATAAATTTAGATAAGTATAGTGAAAATGAAGCAATATCGATGATAACAAATAAAATAGAAAATAAATGTAGAGGTTCAATTCACTAAATCCGCCTTTTCCTTTGTCATTGCGAGCTTTCGAAGAAAGCGTGGCAATCTCATTATTTCCTTTATATCGTTCAACCTCATTCTGCCTAGACTTCTGTCATTCCCACGAAAGTGGAAATGTATATTTCCCCTTCCATCCAAAAACCAGAAACCTTTTCTTTTAAAAAGAAGGATTTTTTAAAACCTTTGTCGTATTATTATTAAGAAGTAGAAAAATTGAAAAAGACTAATTCTTTTAACCGCTGGTGGCGATTTAATAAGATAAATATATATTCATGAAGTGTTACAAAAAACCGTTGTACTAGCTTAATAATTCGGTAACTTTTTCTAACCGATAAAAGAAAATTCTTGGGTTTTAATCTGTACCATTATCACAAACGTATCCGTATTCGTATAGCACCTCAAACCATTAAAAGATTTAAGATTAAAATTCGCGAAATAACCTCAAGGAGCAATGGACAAAATATAATAAAACGAATCTTAAGACTAAATCTCTACCTAAGAGGTTGGATACAATACTTCTCTCTATCTGACACCCCCTATATTTTAAAGATGTTGGAGGGTTGGATTAGAAGAAGACTGCGAATGTGTCTATGGAAACAGTGGAAGAAGAGACGCACTAAATATCGTAACCTTATTAAATTAGGGTTTCCAAATTGGTTAGTTTTTAGTTTAGCTAATACCCGGAAAGCTTACTGGCATATTGCAGGTGACTCTTTAAACAGCGTACTACCAAATGCCTATTGGGCTAACCTTAATCTTATGAGCCTGACAAATCGTTATTGTGATATTCGTAGTACTTTGTGAACCGCCGTATACTTGACGGTACGTATGGTGGTGTGAGGAGACGGTAGATAAATTAATTATCTACCTCTACTCGATCTTGTTCCGTTCAAATTATTTATGGGCGTTTTATTACGCTCTTCCTCTCAATGAGGGTAGTGTTTACCTCTATTTTTATTGTTTCGGCAGGTGCCTCATCTACTCTTTCAACAAGGCGTTTTAATGCAATCATACCCATCCTCTGTTTATAGACCATTACAGTGGTTAATGGAGGATCAATCATTTTACAAAACGGCATGTCGTCAAAACCAATCACTGAAACATCTTGCGGAATCTTAATTCCAAATTCCTTCATAGCTTTAATTGCACCGAAGGCTATTATATCGTTATCTGCAAAGACGGCAGTGGGCAATTTAGGTTTTTTCTCCAGAATTTCTAACATATTTTTGTAGGAACCATCTATAGTTGACTCAAGACAGAAGATGAAATTTTTATTGAGCTTTAATCCCTTATCATTAATAGCTTTTTTAAATCCAGCCATTCTCTGATCAAAATTGTTTATCCACACCGAGCTATGCAGATAGCCAATGTCTATATGTCCTAATTCTGCAAGATAGCATGTGGCTTTATAAACACCTTCTATGTTATTGATTATTACAGTATCAAGGTTTTCACTTTCGAAATAACTATCTAATAATAGCAGTGGAATATTTAACTTTTTGAAAGGCTTGAGATCTTCTTTAGTCATTTCAGTGGCTAATAACATAATTCCGTCGGGAGATGTTCTCTTAATCATATGAAGTATTTTCATTAAGTTATCTTTGTTTTCATCCATATATGTTACAATCAGGTTGTAACCAAGGCTACGTGCTTCTCTATCGATTCCTTCCATCAACGCAGAAAAAAATGGTGTGTCAGATACCACAAGGCCATGTTTTTTATAGATTATAAAACGTATGTTGCGGTTGTGGGCAAGAGCAGATTTTGAGAGTATATTAGTATTATATCCCATTTGCCCGATTACCTTTAAGACCTTTCTGCGCGTTTCCTCGCTAACACCAGGTTTGTTATTTAGTACAAGTGAAACTGCAGAAGGTGATATAGACAATTTTTTGGCGATATCCTTTGCTTTTAATTTCATAATTTACATACCTTTCTTACGAAAATTAAAGTTAATTTAAACTTTGATAAATATATTTTATTGCATATCGAGAATAAAATCAACTAAAAATAAAAATATTATAAATATATTTAGTTTGTGATTCAATTTTATACAATACAATGGTAGAATATCGAGGCATAAAAGTGTTAATTATTTACAAAATATAGAAAGATATATGAGCTTTTAATCTCATAAAAAAAACAATATCTTAGAACCATAAGTTCGATGTGAAACTTTATACATATAACACTTTTGATTATGATGCAATAAAATATTCTGATAAGGGTCTACAAGCATTTAGTTTTTTAAATTCATTCTATGTTTGTATAATTTAGCCTTAATAATATTAAATGTTTATTAGGGTTTACTTATTTTCATATATTCTATGTTTAATAAAGAAAATCCAAAATAAATATTTAAATATAAAGGATTACATCCAATTTCTAATAAGGTAACTCAATAAATTTAAATATTTCATATTTTATTATTGACATAAATTATTAAAAATGATATATATATAATTAATATATTTAGTAAAAAACTATATTTATTTATAAAAAATAAAGTAAAAGGGATTGATTAATAATATAAAATAATAAGCCTTAATACTAATGAATATGATTCGTAAATTCTGTGAACAAAGATCTTTTTTCTATTAATACTCTTTAAAATATAATATAGGGGATTTCTCCAATTGTAACCGGATCTATCTTTCGATTAATTGTTCTTCTTTAATACTGGATAGAAAAATTATCGGGATCTTTTCAATGTCTGTTCAGTAATTTAAAAAATATACTTCTTTTGATTCTAAAAATTTGTATATAAGTCAATAGTATTTTTTTCAACAAAATTTGATTAATATGATAACCAATAATAGGATTGAGGATTGGATAATGCGATGTGTAAATTAGCGACTTGGGGGAAAACCGTTTATCCTATACATCGAGAACAGAGGGAAAAATATGGAATACAAAAAAAGCAAGATTAAAATCTTGATTATTGCCATATCGATTGTTGGTTTAGCAATTGTGTCGTGGCTTTATGGCTTTACCGTTGTTCAAATTAAGCAAGTGGAGGAGCTGAAGATCAGCGAAGAATTCGATCCGAAAGCCTTCGTAGATGAGATATGGGAGAGCAAGCTTATTCCCACCATTAAGGAAAAAGCGGTTGATTTGTCTGCAGTGCTGGGAAAAATAAAACCTGATGATAGTGGTTTTACCTCGAAAGATAGTCTTATTCCAATTGTTGAGGAATATGGCCTGAACACGGTAGGCGAAGCCCATGTGTATATGGTTAAGGGACAAGGCAAGGTGATCAATGTTAACACCAAGACTAGCATCGGGACACTCGAACTCTTGCTTGACGGATATACAGGTCCTATCAAGGTCATATTTTACATTGGTCCGCGGATCCCAAGCGATGAGAGTTCGGTTCGAGATGCCGTGGGCTTTATCAATTTTGGAGATTTCAAAGAACAAACCGAGTATGGCAAAGTCGCTGCTGAAATCAACAAGCGCAGCTTAAGTCAAGTTGACCTTCCATCTGATAAAGATAGCTTGCAAGGTAAAACAATTAATTTCTATGGGGCATTCACAATCCGGACATTCAACTTGGTTGAAATTGATCTGAAGGAGATCAAAATCGTCCCAATCCGAATAGATATCGTGGAGGTAACACAATGACTGAACCATCCATTGTTAGTAATTCTGTTGCAGTGCCTGTATCTGGCCCTAACGGTGATGTGATCCTGCGTACCGAGAGTATTACCAAGGTGTTCCCTGGCACAGTAGCATTGGATCAGGTGAATTACAACGTGTATCGTGGCAAGGTAAACGTCCTAGTTGGGGAAAACGGAGCTGGTAAGTCAACATTGATAAAGATCCTGGCTGGTGTTGAGCAAGTTACAAAAGGTAAAGTCATCCTAGAGGGGGTAGAAATCCACCTAAGGTCACCTCAGGATGCAATGCGCCATGGGATCGGCATCATCTACCAGGAATTTGATTTGTGCCCCAACATGAGTGTAGCTGAGAACATTTTCCTGGCGCGTGAGTCCATCCGCTATGGCATGATTAATAAGAGAACTCAGCAACAACGCACCAGCGAATTAATCCAGCGCCTGGAGCACCAAATTGACCCAAACACCTTGGTGGGCGACCTGCGCATTGGCGAACAGCAGATTGTTGCAATTGCCAAAGCACTGGCACAAGATACGCGCATCCTGGTTATGGATGAGCCTACCTCGGCTTTAAGTACTACTGAAGTCGAAGTGTTTTTTCGTGTCATTAACGAGCTTAAGTCACATGGAATTACAATAATCTATATTTCACACAAGTTGGACGAAGTGCTGCAAATTGGTGACTACATTACTGTTCTGCGCGACGGGCGCGTGGTAGGTAAAGAAGTTGTAAAGAATGTCGATCTGCACTGGGTTATTGAAAAGATGATAGGTAGGGAGCTAGAGACGTTGTTCACACATAAAAGGCACGAGATAGGTAAAGTGCTGCTACGGGTGGAGGACCTAACTTTACCCAGGGTTGGTGGAGGCTATATGGTTAATCATGCCTCTTTCGAGTTGCATAAAGGTGAGATCCTAGGCATTTATGGTTTGAAGGGCGCCGGCCGGTCCGAGATGTTAGAATGCTTGGTAGGCGCTAATCCACGAGCGACTGGTAAAATCTGGCTCGGAGGTCAAGACATTGGGGGCAATACGACATTGAAACGTATTGAGGCAGGACTTGCGTTGGTGCCGGAAGACCGACAGCGAGATGGTCTTGTGCTAACGTTATCTGTTGCTCATAACATGATCCTGGCTAGCTTGAAAAAATACCTCAACCGTTTTCGGTTGTTTTTGGTCAGGAAGAAAGAGAAGAAAGCTGTCAACACCTCGATCAAGGAATTGTCCATCAAAGTTGCTGATCCTAGAAATCTCATTGTATCGCTCAGCGGCGGCAACCAGCAGAAAGTTGTTGTGGCCAAGGGGCTACTCACAAATCCCAAGGTACTAATGCTGGATGAACCGACGCGAGGCATCGACGTCGGCGCAAAACACGAGATCTTCGAAATTATGGGGAGTTTAGCCACTCAAGGATATGGAATCCTGTTCGTCTCATCCGAGTTGAAGGAGATCCAGGCGATGTCGGATCGCATCCTGGTAATGTCGAAAGGTATAATTACCAGTAATTTTACGGGAGAAGAGGCGACTGAAGCGAAGCTGATTAATGCATCAGTTGTTGATAATGGGTTAGAAAATAAAGGTAAACAATAACAAATAGGAGGTAAATCAACAATGGGCGAAGGTAAAGCTACTAAGACGAAGCGATTGAAGCGTATCACTAAAACGGATATCCTAGAGTTCGTTATGAAGGGACGTGTGTTCTTTGCCCTGATTATAGTTATTGCAGTGTTTACAATAGCCTCACCTGGATTCCTGAACATAGCGAACATCGTTATCATGTCGAAACATGTAGCAATCTTTGCAATATTGGGCATCGGTATGACATTTTTAATGATTGGTGGTGGCATCGATCTATCTGTGGGCTCACTTGCTGGCCTGACTGCAATGATTGCCGGTGGATTGATCAAAGAGGGTATTCAACTGCCCCAGCTTGGAATAATCGTATTCCCACATACCTGGATGATTATTGTTATTACGCTGTTGGTAGGAATAGTAATGGGCGCCATCAATGGTTTGGTGATTACTCGTTTCAAGGTAGCTCCCTTCATTGCCACCCTTGGGATGTTGTACATAGCACGCGGTTTTGCCGGATTGCGCAACAATGGTTACACCTTTCCTAACTTAGTTGGTAAGCCTGAATTTAGTAACACAGGTTTCGAGCGATTGGGCGCGGGTAACTTTTTAGGTATTAGCTACTCTATCTGGATTATGGTGGTCTTTGCGCTGGTGGCTTTCTTCGTCACGACGCGACTACCTTTTGGCCGCCATGTGTATGCGCTTGGTGGCAATCGGCGTGCCTCTGAGCTCTCCGGTGTGCGTACCAATCAAACCGAAACCATTGTTTATGTGATCAGCGGTTTCTGTGCGGCTGTGGTGGGGCTGATTATCGCCTCGCAATTGGTAGCTGCTCATCCGGCAACTGGTACAGGCTTTGAATTGACCGCCATTGCCGCAGTTGTTCTAGGAGGAACTTCCCTAAGGGGTGGTCGTGGCAGCATCGGCGGTACAGTAATTGGCGCCTTTGTCATAGGAGTACTGAGCGATGGGCTGGTCATATTAGGTTTTTCCACATTCTTACAAAATGTGATCAAAGGCGTAGTGATTGTGGCAGCAGTGGTCATTGACCAGAGCCAGATTCGCCTTGAGGAGCTTATTGCGTTGCAGCGACAAGAGTTAAAATAACCACCTAAAACCCGCTATCTATAAAGGGTTTTGGAGTTGGAGAGCAAATTAAAAAAAGGTGTCCTTGAAAATCGTTGGTAGATAAGGGTTTCAAAATTTTGCGAAGGACACAATATTAAAAAGAAGAAGGGGGTGATCACGAAATAAAATGTATTTAGTTTATTTGCAAATGATTAAAATAATTTTATTAAATTAAATGGAGGTACAGAAAGGTGATAAAGAAATGTTTATTAATAATTCTTGTTGGTGTTTTGTTAGTAACTATAAGTTCGTTTGGAATATTTGCAAAAGAAGAGCCTAAAGTGATAGCTGTAATTGTGCCACCGGTGGAAAATCCCTTCTTTGGAACGATGCAGGAAATAGCGGCAGCCAAGGCTGAGGAGCTGGGTTACAGAACAATCAAGCTGGTCCATGATGACGATGCCAATAAACAAATGGAGCTGTTCGAGACCGTTATTGCCCAGGGCGTGTCAGCGATAATTCTAGATAATGCCGGGGCTGATGCTACCGTGGCAGCGGTTCAGAAGGCCAAGGATGCCGGTATCGGCTGTTTCCTGGTGGACCGAGAGATTACCAAGGAAGGTGTGGCGATATCCCAGATTATATCAAACAACTACCAGGGTGCTACCATCTTGGCAGAGTACTTTGCAGAGTTAATGGTTGAGAAAGGCAAATACGTCGAGCTAACAGGGAAAGATACTGATACCAACGCTCACATCCGCTCACAGGGTTATCACGCCGTTATCGACCAGATTCCGGGTATGGAGATGGTTGCCCAGCAGACTGCCAACTGGAGCCAGACGGAAGGCTACAGCGTAATGGAGACTCTTCTGCAACAACACCCAGAGATCAAGGGTGTGATCTGTGGTAATGATACTATGGCCCTAGGCGCCCAAGCTGCCTTGTTGACAGCTGGAAGAGCCGATGTGATTTGTGTTGGGTTCGATGGCAGTGATGACGCCATTGAGTCCATTATGAAAGGTGAATTGAAGGCTACATCGCTACAGCCAGTGGCTGAGATGGCTACGCAGGCTGCTATCCAAGCCGACAAGTGGATCAAAACTGGCAGCACAGGTAAACCTGAGAAACAGTCCATCGATATGGTATTGCTTACCCCTGAGAATGCTGACCAATATGAGAAATTTGCCCCCAAGCCCAAGCCGAAAGAATAAGCTGAGAAATAGGAATTTCTGAGGATGGAGGTGGTGCAAATGCTTTGAGCAAAAGTGTGCGTTACCACCTCCATCATGGGTATCTTCCGTTGCGGGTGCATTTATTATCGGCGTGTTGATTGATGGAAGTGTTTAAGGAAGGAGAAAATAAAATATATATGAAAGATAGTTGTATTACCTTCGGCGTTATTATTGGAACAAGAGGCATTTTTAATCCTCAGCTGGCTCACGGCGATAAAAAGATACTTCTAAAGACTTTAGATTCTCTGGGATATAATAGTATAATACTTCCCGAAGGTGAGACTTCTTCAGGAAACATTGAAACTTATCAGGATGCAAAAAAATGTGCCTCTCTATTTAAGAAAAACCAAGATAAGATCGACGGTATTCTGATAATTCTTCCAAATTTCGGAGATGAACTGGGTATTGTGAATAGCATTGTGCTCTCAGGTCTTAATGTTCCCATTTTGGTACAGGCTTCCTGTGATGAAATAGACAAGGTATCAGTTAGCGAAAGACGAGATTCCTTCTGCGGCAAGATCTCGGTGTGCAATAATTTTATTCAGTATGGAATTTCCTTTACTGATACGACTTTTCATACCGAAAATGTTGATAGTCCCGAATTTAAGACCGACCTGGATAGATTCGCTCGGGTATGTAGGATAGTTAGTGGACTAAAAAATGCTCGATTAGGGGCAATAGGAACACGTCCTGCTGCTTTTCAAACTATGCGTTTTAGTGAAAAAATATTACAGGATTTTGGAATTACCGTTGTTCCTATAGATCTTTCAGAGATTTTAGCTGTAACTGGTAAAGTTGATGCAGCAAAGGTAGCCTCAAAAGTAGATGAAATAAAGAATTATGGACAGATTCCTTCAAGAATCCGAAGCGATAGTATTTTAAAGCAGGCTCGCTTTAGTCTTGCGGTTGAAGAATTTATTGAAAAAAATGAGCTTATTGCGGGAGCTATTCAGTGTTGGGATAGCCTGGAATATAATTATGGTTGTGCAGCTTGTCTAACAATGAGTATGCTTAGTGAGAGAGGGATTCCTTTTGCCTGTGAGATGGATATCACCGGTGCTTTAAGCATGCTTTGTTTACAATTGGCATCCGGTAATGCCTCGGCCCTTCTGGATTGGAATAACAATTATGGGAGTAATCTTAATAAATGTGTCTGTACACATTGCAGTAATTTCCCCAAGAGCTTTGTGGATAATGACCTAGAAATTTCTGAACTGGATATTCTTGGCGCAACTATTGGTCAGTATAGATGTTTTGGCGCCATTAAGGGGCATGTTGCACCGGGAGATTTTACATTTTTTAGGGTCTCTACAGATGATAGGAAAGGATATATAAAGAGCTATACTGGAGAAGGGATCTTTACAGATGATCCATTTCCTATGGACGGGGGGATTGCAGTAGTAGAGGTAAAAAATCTCCAAAAAATAATGAAGTATATTTGCAGTGAAGGATTTGAGCACCATGTTGCCATGGTCAGGGGTAATGTTGCTGATATCCTTGAAGAATCTGCTAAATATTTACAGTGGAAAACTAATAACTTCCAAAAATAATTTTAATTAAATTTAGTCTTCTTTATATTTATTTAGAACATAATCAATCAGGTGGAAATATTCTTGGATAGAATAAAATTTTTGAAAAATAAAGCAATACAAATACGTAAAGAATTGTTACAGATGATTTATGATGCTAAGACAGGGCATACGGGCGGATCTCTATCATCAGTAGATATATTGGTGTCACTTTATTATGAAATTATGAAAATAGATCCTAAAAATCCGAAATGGAAATCTCGTGATAGATTTATTCTCAGTAAGGGGCATAGTGTAGAAGGATATTATACTATTCTTGCAGATTTAGGTTTTTTCCTAAAAGACGAGTTAAAAAATTTTTGTAAATTTAATTCAAGGTTAATAGGACACCCAAGTGTAAAGATACCAGGAGTAGAGATGAATACAGGAGCCCTTGGGCACGGTTTATCAGTTGCTGTTGGGATGGCTCTTGCAGGAAAGATGGATGAAAAAAATTATAAGGTTTATGTGCTTATGGGAGACGGAGAATTGGCAGAAGGTTCTATATGGGAAGGAGCTATGGCAGCAGGACACTATAAATTAGATAACCTTATTGGAATTATTGATAGGAATCACTTACAAATAAGTGGAAATACCGAAAACATAATGAGTTTAGAAAATCTTAAAGAAAAATGGAATTCATTTGGTTGGAATGTTTTGGTCGAAGATGGTAATAACATTAAAAAAATGATAGATATATTTAAAAAAATACCGATAGCAAAGGAAAAGCCCCATTTAATAATAGCTAATACAATTAAAGGTAAGGGAGTACCCTTTATTGAAAATGATGCAAAATGGCACCATAAAGCACCTAACCAAGATCAATTAAAAGAAGCGTTGGAGATATTAGATTCCTTACTAAAGAAAGGTTTAAATATATAAATGAACACTAATATACCATGTAGAAAGATGTTTACTAATACACTTCTGGAGCTTGCAAGAAAAGATTCAGATATTATTGCCATAACTTCTGATGCAAGAGGATCAGTAACTTTGGAGGATTTTGCAATACAGCTTCCCCAGCAGTTTGTTGAAACAGGAATTGCAGAGCAAAATGAAGTGAGCATAGCAGCGGGACTTGCTGCATGTGGCAAAAAGCCTTTTGTATGTGCGCCAGCATCTTTTTTATCTGCAAGAAGTTTAGAACAAATTAAAATAGATGTTGCCTATTCAAATACTAATGTAAAGATTATTGGAGTAAGTGGAGGAGTAAGTTATGGACCTTTAGGGTCTTCGCACCATTCATTACACGATATTGCAGTTATGAGAGCAATACCGGGAATCTGTGTTATTCTGCCATGCGATATACACCAAACAAGAAAAATGACGAAGACTCTTGTAGATTATATTGGACCGGTTTATGTAAGAATGGGAAGAAGTGTTGTACCGGATGTATATACGAAGAATAATGCTCCATTTGATATAGGCAAGGCGAATACAATAATGGAAGGAAAAGATATAACAATTATAGGGACAGGAGAAACTGTAAAAATTGCATTTGAAGCAGGTATTTTACTTAAGGAAAAAGATATAAGTGCAAGGATAATAGATATGCACACAATAAAACCTCTTGATAAAGAGGTTATAATAAAAGCTGCAAAAGAAACGGGACATATAATTACAATCGAAGAGCACAGTATTTATGGAGGATTGGGAGCAGCAGTATCCGAACAAATAGTGCAAAACTTTCTTGTTTCTATGCGAATAATAGGGATACCTGATGAACCAGCAATTACTGGAACCTCACCCGAAATTTTTAAGCATTATGGATTAACAGCAGATAACATAGTTAATATTGCAGTAAAAATGTTAGATTAATTATAAAAAAGATAAATATAAAATAAAAGGTTGTAAGTGGAGGTCATAATTGGAAGATAGATATATTTTAGCTATAGATCAGGGAACATCAGCAACGAAGACAATACTCTTTAACAGAAAAGGGCAGGTTGTGCATCGCTGCAATAGAGTACATAAGCAGTATTATCCTAATCCCGGATGGATTGAACATGATCCTGAGGAGATTTATAAAAATACCCTGAAAGCAATACATGACATACTTTACGAAGTAAAGATAACAGGGCAGCAGATTATAGCTTTGGCTATTACAAATCAAAGGGAGACAGCATTAGTATGGGACAAACAAACAGGGAAACCGGTGTATAATGCTATAGTTTGGCAATGTAAGAGAGGGAGTAGTCTTTGTAATAGATTAATTGAACAGGGTTATGAAAAAATAGTTAAAGAAAAAACCGGGTTAGTTTTATCTCCATATTTTTCAGCAGCAAAGATAAAATGGATATTAGATAATGTTGAAGGAACCAGACAAAAAGCCGAAGAAGGAAAACTATTATTTGGTACTATTGATTCATGGCTTGTATGGAAACTTACTAACGGGAAAGCGCATATAACCGATTATTCAAATGCTAGTCGAACGCAATTATTTAATATAAAAGAGTTAAAATGGGACGAAGAGTTATTACAAATATTTACTATACCAAAAACTATGACTCCCAATGTTAAATATTCAGATGAAATATTTGGCTATACCACGATAAACGGAATATTGGAAAAGGAAATACCAATAGCTGGAATTATGGGTGACTCCCATGCAGCATTATTTGGACAGAACTGCTTTGAAAAAGGTATGGCTAAGGTAACTTATGGCACTGGGTCCTCTGTTATGATGAATATAGGTAAAAATATATTACAATCAAATAGTGGGCTTGTAACTTCCATAGCATGGGGAATGGATAATTACGTAGAGTATGTATTTGAGGGTAATATAAATTGTACTGGAGCAACCATTAAATGGCTTGTAGAGGATTTAGAGTTAATCCCTAATTCAAAGATATCTGGAAAGATAGCTGCTTCTATAGATAGTAATGAAGGTGTATATTTAGTTCCAGCATTTGTAGGTTTAAGTGCCCCATACTGGGACAGTGAAGCTAAGGCCTCTATTATGGGTATTAGCAGGGGGACAAAAAAAGCTCATATTGTAAGAGCTGCAGAAGAGTCAATAGCTTACCAGATAAGGGATATATTGGATTTAATGGTTAGGGAATCAGGAGTTAAACTTAAGGAATTACGTGTTGATGGAGGACCAACAAGAGATAACTTTTTAATGCAGTTTCAGGCTAATATACTTAATATAGCTGTTGTTCGTAATGAAATAGAAGAATTATCAGCCATAGGTTCCGTTTTTATGGCAGGGCTTGCAATAGGGTTTTGGAATAGTAAAGAGGAAATAAAAGCATTAAGAGCTCCTGATGTAATCTTCAATTGTAAAATGGATAATAGAGAGCGAGATAAATTGTACAAGGGTTGGAAAGAAGCAGTAAGAAGGACTTTGTTTAATTATTAAATATTAAATTTTCCTATTTTGGAATTTTTTCTTTAAAACTTAGTTATAAATTATGTCTTTCTGTATCGGTGGAGCAGGTGGTAGATACCACCGGAGCGGGAGATTGCTTTATCGCTGGTTTTTTGTATGGAATGATTCAGTGGGGAGATATTCCGCAGGCGATTAAGATAGCCAACCTAACTGCTTCTTACTCTATCCAGAAGAAAGGGGTAGCAATATCTTTCCCGAACAAATCTGAGATAGATTGGAAGAAATTGGAATGAAGAAAAAGAGTACTATTTATGATGTGGCAAAAATAGCAGGAGTTTCTCCTTCAACAATATCAAGAGTAATGAATACCCCCGAAATAGTGGCAGAAGACACTCGCCAGAAAGTTATGAATGCCGTAAAAGAATTGACTTATATTCCTAATATGATGGCAGCAAGCATGCCCAGGAAAAGGACAAACTATATAGGTTTAATAATACCGGATATAACTAATATATTTTTTTCTAATTTGGTAAGAGGGGTTCAGGATGTTTGTGAAAAGCATGGATACAGCGTATTGGTGGTGAATTCAGACGATATTCAGGAAAAGGAAGGTCGTTATTTAAAACTTTTATATTCCCGACGGGTAGATGGAGTAATTTTGACAGTAGCTGGTTATCGGGAGGAGGAGTTTCCTAAAGAAGAGCTGTCCTTGCTTAAAAATATGAACATAGTGCTTATTGATAGAGAAATAAATGGAATGACAACTCCCATCGTTAAGGTAAATAATTTTGGAGGGGCTTATTCTGCAGTTAAATATTTACTCACAATGGGGCACAAGAAGATAATGTATTTAGCCGGAATAGAAGGGACCAAAACTAATCAGGAAAGAGAAAAAGGTTACCTTGTTGCCCTGAGAGAAGCCCATATAAATTGGAAAAAAGAATTGGCCGCTGATTTCCGTTTGGATACTGCTTATCAGAAAATAATACAATATTGGTCTCAGCTAAAGAATTCAGATAAACTACCTACGGCTATCTTTGCAGCCAATGACCTGATGGCTATCGGGGCTTTAAAAGCTTTTGCCCAATTAAAGGTCCGGGTACCAGAAGATATATCCATAATCGGTTTTGATAACATATCATTTTCTGATTGCACATATCCGCCCTTGACCACCATTGCTCAGCCTACTTACCTGATGGGTAAAAAAGCAGCTGAGACTTTGCTCAAAGTGATTGATAAGAAGAAAATAAAGAAATCTGTAGAGCTTGAAACTGAGCTTATTGAACGGGATTCAGTAAGCAGATGGGAAGTTTAAAAATGAAAAAAGGAGGCATTTTAAATCCTCAACTTAATCGAGTTATCTCTGAGATGGGACATCGTGATATGTTAATCATTGCTGATGCCGGTTTACCTATTCCTAAAGAGGTGGAGAGAATTGATTTAGCTTTAAAATGCGGAATTCCTTCTTTTGCAGAAGTCTTATCAGCAGTCTTTTCCGAATTAAAGGTTGAAGATGCCTATGTAGCTAAGGAAATTAAAGAAAAAAATCCTCAAACCTTAAATTTGATTTCCTCTTTAATAGGGGAAGTTAAGTTTATTACTCATGAAGAGTTAAAAGAATTATCTAAACAGGCCAGAGCGATTGTTAGGACGGGAGAATGTAGTCCTTATGCCAATATTATTCTAATCTCAGGAGTGATATTTTAAATGAAAGCTGTCAGGGACTGTCAGGGTGACGGTTGTACGTGCTCAATATTTCGGTAACTTTTTCTAACTTTTCGTAAGAGGTTTGATAAGTCCAGATTCCCATCTCCGTTGACTTGTATTGATTTTTAGATTACAAAATAAAAGAGGGTAAGCCGAAGAAGATGATTTTTTTATAGCTTACCCTTTTTTATTGTATTTTTATTTCTACTCAATTCTTTCACATGTAAATAGAAATTATTTAACAGAGTCTGTCCCGTATAAATACGAAAATTTAACGGGGCGAGCCCAACCCTACTTTTACTCCTGCTAATTCTTTCTGCACTTCCGAAAAGTGAAGAGAGTAATACTCTCTATTCTGCTGGTTTAAGCTGGTGAGCGTACTGTGTATTTCTTTGGTGTTTTCCAGAATCTGACGATAACCTTCCTTTTGTGCTGTTACTATTTCCTGCATAAACCTGTCGATACGAAAGATTAGAAGAATGGAAAGGGCGATAGGGAACCCTTGATTGGCGATGACTTCTAATAGTGTTTCAACATTCATTATTTTACTCCTTTCTTATGCCCGCCACCTTGCCCTCTTGGTAGGCCGGACATCCAAGTGCAGGAAATTCTTCTTCTCATAAAGCCCGATGCCGGCAAAATCTATATTCTCACATATCTCCAGAAGGGTAATCAGATTGATATCTTTTACCTTAATATCTGCCGCCAGCCCGATACAGTGATAACTGTTGACCACCCCACCTACTTTCCGGTTATATTCAAAGCAACGGTATCCGGAGTTAATATACACTGGCCTTTCCAGGGTATTTCTTAATTCTACTAATTTGGCAAGCAGCTTGGGATGTAGCATAACCAGATTACAGCAGGGACAGGCAAATTCGGATAAGTTGAAATGTGGGGAGATAATTACATTATTAATTTTATTTAGCATCTGCATGGCTATTCCCTCCTTCTACAAGGATTATAAATGTGGGTCTATCAGGCGTGAATAATTTACCAATTCACCGATTGACCAATTACAATTTCCTCCCCCTTGAGGGGGAAGGATTAAGGTGGGGGTGATATCATAGACAGGTGAGACGCCTGTCCTACGGAAGGTTATTTAGCCATGAGTGACTGCTGGACAATTCCTTTATCTTCTATTAATTTTTTCTTCAGCAGGACATCATAACTTTGCTGATTGATCTTTCCCACATTGGCCTTCATCATAGTCTTTACCGCTTTCTCCTCACTCTTCCTTAAGCTAATATTCTTATCTTTCAGTATCTCTATTAACTTCTTCCAGGCTATCTCCCATTTTTGATTACCATTTCCTATTCCCAGCTCTTCCTCTGCCCAGAGCATGGCAGCAAGAATAGCCTCTTTGATAGTACTGGCTCTGTCTTCTCCTAATTTGTTCTTTAAGAATCCATATCCTATAGAGACGAGAGCGATAAGTAAGGCATTGAGTAGATATTTACTTAAGATTGCTTCTAACATAGAACCAAACTCCTTTCACCTGTCTGCGTGCGTACCTGTCTGCGTGCGTACACGCACAGGCAGGCACGCACAGGCAGGCACGCACAGGCAGGCACGCACAGGCAGGCACGCACAGGCAGACTCGTTTGTTAATTTACCACTTCTTCAATTGACCACTCGATCAATTAATTCATTTATCAATTTCCTTACAGGGGGACAGGCAACTTTTTATGTTAAAAAACTACCCGTCCCCTTTACCAAGGAGTCATTAGCTAGCCGCTAATTGATTATAGAGTGTCTTAATTCATTAGTCTTGGTTTTTACCAGTTAACTAGCTAACTAACTAACCAGCTAACCGCAAAAAGGCAGTTGCCTTTTTGCTACACATCCATAACATCAGTAGACTTGTAATCAAGTATCCGAGCATTAATTTTGGCTACTAAGTCATTACCATTATTATGGAAGATGTTCTTGGCGATGATAGTATCCATCACTCCTTCAACAGCGGCATCCTGTGCCGCAAAGTCGGCATAGTCTCCATCATCTACGTTCTTGGGGTTATTTAAAGTTATATTAGTAGTCTTTCCGACACTATCCCTAAACTGCATATACAGTCTTTTATAACTGGTTACTTCTCCTAATTCGGTTGCCATTTTATTTTTTCACCTCCTTATCGATTAACCAATTTACCGATTCACCAATTGGCCAATTCATACGTACGGATATTAAATGTTCTGGATTCCCGCTTCCGCGGGAATGACAGAGGAGACCGCAGAAATGACATCTGCCAATCTGGAAAGATTAATTGATTAACTTATTTTTAATTTTTGGTTTATAGTTATTAGCCTGCTCCTTTGCTTTTTCGTTTTTTCTGGCTAATGACTATTCACTAATGACTACTCCGTTAATTGGGATTCTTTTCCGAATCTGATTTCATCTACAGTGTACTTCTGAAGACCTACTAAAGCGGTAGCCGCATCATAGACATCTTGATCTAAAGCAGCAGATTTAATATTGCTAAAAGACTTGCTCTGGATGATAGGTGCTCCGGTATCCGGATTGGTGCCTACTACCAATCTAAATTGTAAGGCCGAATCACGGGGGACTGTTACTACTGTGGCCATTTATTTTTCACCTCCTTTCTGGCTAATTGGCTAACAGCCAATTAGCGTAATATGTAATAAGTAATGAGTGATTAAAGATTTTTCAATTTGTCATTGCGAGGAGTGTAATGACGAAGCAATCCCATCAAATTAAGGGATTGCCGCGCTCCCTTCGGTCGTTCGCAATGACATTTCAACTTTTAAACTTGGCAGTATGTTACATATCACTAATTACTCATCACAGTTTATAGCTATGCTAAAAACTCCCTCTATATATATAGATCCAAAAAAGAAGTGATTTTACAAAGGAAATGAAAAAATATTTTAAAATATCTTTAATTTATTTATCCCTTTCTTTCTAATATAATTTATAGCCTGTTGTGTAAGACCATAAAAGGCAGCAATCTCTTCATCTTTATATCCTTCAAGATAATAAAGATTGATAATATTCTTTTCTCTTTTCGTTAAGCGTGAATATCCTTCTTTTAAATCTATTTCTATTAAAATATTTTCTAATCTATTCAAGGGTATTATTCTCCTTTATGAATTATTCTCACTAAATAGCAACATTTGCTAACGATGGTTAATTATTGGATTTAAACCGGAAGGAACTTCTATTTTTTTCTGCATATACCGGCGATAATAATGATATAATCCCCAATTGATTTTCTTTTTGATATATCCGGAAAAGGGAATATCTTTTTTTTCTTCAAAATCATAAACGGCAATGATGAAAATTATCGAAGCCTGCTGAAAAACATCGTCATATTCCATACCATATCTGTAATATTTTTTGGAATTTGATTTCAACAAAGGTTTATATTTTTTGAATAATTCTTCCATTGCTTTAAAATCTTTTCGTTTAGCTTTACTAATCAGTTCTTTTAATTCGAACATTTGAATCTCCTTTCGTAAATTAGTATTAGTATTAGTTTATGGTTTTTGTAGGGGGCGGATTTATCCGCCCCCTACGGTTTAGACTGAGAGTAATTCATTGCCTTTAATTTTTGCCCTAGAAGGTGAAACCGTCTTATTAATTCTTCCCTGGAGAGAAATTTTTTATCATTATTTCCGCTCCCTTCTACACTTGCCTTGTAAAGCCTTGCTTTACCAGGGTCATTCCCATCATCTTCTCTGTCATTCCCACTCCCCTTTATGTCATTCCCGTGAAAGTGGGAATCCATCCTTGACAGGTGAGACACCGATCCTGCTGGTTCTTCATCATATCTTTCCTGTTCCGGGTCCTGGTAATCATTCTTCAGGGCAGCTACCAGCCAGCCGGCAGGGTTCTGGATGTTCCTCCTGTTAAGAAGTAGGTCTAATTTTTTTTCGATCTTTTTAGGGGAATACTCTTTAAGTAATTTCTCAATCAAGCTCTCTTTAAAATCCAAATCAATTAATTGTTCTCTAATTGCTTGCATTTTTTCTTCTGCCGGTGCGTTGCACCTGTCTGCGTGCGGATACGCACCGGTAGACGCAGACAGGTCTCCTTTCTTTTTTAATTTTTTAAAATCAACAACAACATCTTTCTCCTCTTTTGTTGTTGTTATATTGTTATGGTTAATATTGTTATTGTTAGAGTAGCGTTTCGCTACTATCCAAGGTATCGTTTCGCTACCATCACTAGTAGCGTTTTGACACTCTGGTGGTATCGTTACGCTACCACCTATTGCATTATTTTTAGCATCTGAAAAAATAGATAAAAGTATCTTCTCAGGAGGAAGGATTTGATAGACATTATGATGATAATAATAATTTTTAGAGGATTTATACCTGGCGATATTTTTAATGAAATTTAGTTTAATCAAAATATTTAAATTTCTAATTATCGTCGTTTTTGCCATTCCCATCTCCTGGCTCATGGTATTTAAAGATGGCCAGGCAATATATTTTTTCTTGTGACAATAAGATAAAAGGGTAAGATAGACCAAACTGGGCATTGCCCCCATCACCTTGATCAACTTTCTGAAAAAATAATCAGGCACCATGGTAAAACTATAATTACTTGGTTCATATTGGTTGTTTGGTTTTTCTTTTTGCATATATTTTTTCCTTTTAGCAATTAACCTGCGAGTTAATTGCGTATTAATTACATCATAAAAAAATTTTTCTGTATCCTGATTTCTGCTTGTTTTCTGCTTGTTTTCTATTTGATTTCTGCTTGGATGATGTAAATAGAAAATAAAAAACCCAAGTAACAAAAAATATTTTTATTTTTGCTACTTGGGTTTAATTTAAATTTCCAATTCGAATGATTATTTATTTTTTTAAAATCAGATGATTAAGATGAATGTAAATATATTAAAGAAAGCATCCGGAGGATGTTATATATTAAAAAATATTTAGCATTTTATTGATAAAACAAGGCATAATATTTAAGAAGCAGGAGCATAATTATGTTGTCGATTTATTATTAACTCCTTATCCTTTAGGTTTAACATTATACCTCTTCCGGGAACTACCACTAAAATATTTTTAATTTTTTCTATATTGTTTTTATTTTTTCCAATTGTTTTTAACATGGCTTTTTTAATATTAGAAACATGATAGTTTACTCGCCTATAGATAGCATCCTCTTCATCTTTCCAAAGCTCATCCAAGATTGTATCATAACTTATAACTTGACTATTATGTTGAGCTAAAAAGTAGATTAAAGAAAATTCTGTAGAGGTCACTTCTATCTTTTTCCCTAAAAAGATAATTCTGTCAGATCGCCGCTGTGAGATTTCTAATAAAGGTTCCAATGATGCGACAGGCGAAGCAGTTGCTGATTGCCGTTCGCTAATATTCATTTTTTGCACTATACATTTTTCTTTTGCCATTTTCTGATGATTATTTTCTTCTTTAATTTTTTTCTGAATTCTTTGAACTAATCTTTTCGGAAGCAATTTATCTAATTCGACCTCACTCGCATCCCTTAAGGACTTCTCATCCCCATAACCCGCTTCAACCAACTTTTTAATATAGTATCGGCTTAAACCGGGTATATATAGCAGGGCTAAATTTAATCCCTCTTCCTGTACTCCTCCTACTAACCTGTTGGACAACATCCTTATTTTATTCAAATCTTTATTTATTTTTTTCTCCCAGCCTACACTTTCAGCTATCGCTGACAGACTATCTGCTAACCAGGAAAAACCTTCCCCCAATCTATAAATACAACCCCTGTAAAGATCATATTCCTGTTCAATTGTCTTAACACTCTTTTTTCCCATTATCCAATCATATAATAAATGGGTCTTCTTAAAGGTGATATATTCTTCTAAAGAGGTGATTTCTTCTTTCTCCTTTTTCATTAGAATATTATCCCGAAAAAGTTTCTTTTCTTCATCATCCTGTTCGAAGATCAGATGAAAGAGTTTATTCCAGTAATTTTTTCTATCACCGTATTGATGAATTCCTTTTTTATAATCATCTCTAATATCTTGAGAAAAGGGGATAGGTAAAGCTTTACCATCCGGGCTTAAAGCCAGTAGAAAAAGAATCTCCAGAATACTAATATCTCCATTTTTACAATATCTCAACCAGGATTTAAAAAACAGAAAAGTTTCAACTTTAATTCTCTTGGCAGCTATTAAAATACCGCTGTCGGTGGGAGATAAAACACCATTTCTATTTATCTTAATCAATCGGTTTCCTTTTAAAATATTCAGACAATTTTCTATTTTTTTATCGATATTCGCCTTATCAAAAGCAAACTGCCAGTAACCGGAAAGGAATTTTTTATCATCGGATTTACTCTGATTTTTTAAGGAAACGAAATCCTCTTTTTTAAAATGACCTTTTAATTCTTCATAATTAAGTTCTACATTCACCACTAATCTTAAAAGATAAGTAAGCAAATCATTATCTATATTTATTAACTGCTTATTTGCTTTATGATTGTAATTATTATCTTTTAAAAATTTAAAATAAAGGTTCTTGTAAATAGTCTGAAAGAGTAGGGAATGAGCCAAAAAAATGACCCTTCCAAACTCCTGTCTATTCTGAAAATTAAAAGAATTACCATCTTTTCTCATTTCTTCTATATTTAACATCCCGGCTCTTCCACCCATATTTTCAATAGCGGCAAAGGTGAGGCTGTTCCGATAATTGGGAGGGTAATTTCCTTCATCATTATATATTTTATCCAGGGCAATAATCACATTCCTAAAATTAAGATTAACACCCATTGCCATGATATTAGTAGCACAGATAACCTTTATTTCTCCCTCTTTTAGATAAGTCTCAATCAAATTTCTTTCTTCCCATGAGAGGTCCTGATTATAATAAGCAATCCCTTTTTCCAATGTCTCTCTCAATTCGTCACGGGATAAAGTTTCTTCCATTTCCTTCAGTTCTTTTAATGCGCAAGAAGCGGCGGGGCTTTCTAATTGAGAAGCCAGCCACTTAGCCCATTTTTGTGTTTCGGTACAGGTTGCAAAAAATATCAAAGTCGATTCTCCCTGTTTTACCAGATACCTGACTGTCTCTAACAAATAATCCTCAAAATAATTTTCACGAACTGCTTCCGGTTTAAAAAATACTTCTTTTTTGCAATTTTCCTTCTTTTTTGAAGTAATATATTCAAAGACACCGTCTCTTACTATGCCTTTTCGCAGTTCCACCGGACGTTGATAGGAAATAAGAGTTCGTACAGGAAACCATCTTAAGAGAGCTTCTTGCCCTTCAATAAATGCTGAAAGGGCGATGATTTTAATGTTTTTATTTTTTTTATCGATATGGTTTACGATACTTTCCAGTAGAAGACCCCATTTTGAGTCATTAATCAACTGCATTTCATCGATGATGACTAAAGAAACAATATCTAAAAATTGAGGACATTTCAAACAAAAGTAATTAAATTTTTCATAGGCCATCACCGCAACATTATAATCTCCGGAGATGATATTATGGTCATCTATATTGCGGTCACGGGTAGAGATGACTATATACATTCCACAATGACTGTAGAGGTTTTTAAAGTGTCTGTATTTTTCATCAGCCAGTGCTCTTAAAGGAGCTAAAAAGATGATTTTCTGAAGGTGAATGACCTGTGCTATTGCAGCCATTTCTCCGATGAAGGTTTTTCCTGAGGAGGTTGGGGCGATAACCAAAAGATTTTTATCTCTGTCATTGCGAGCATCCTCTCGTTTGTCATTACGAGGAGCGTCTTTTTTGTCATTGCGAGGAGCGAAGCGACGTGGCAATCCCGTACTTTCTTCTCCACAATTCAAAATCCCATAATTCCTTACCGCATCTTCCTGCAGTGGCAATAAATAGGGAGAGTAATGTTTTTCCCAAATGTTTAAAATATAAGAGGGGATACCATAATTCTTCAAATTTTTAATCTTCATTGCTTTATACATTAATACATTCCTTTCTTTATATCTTTTTTAACTAAAACTAAAATAGATAATAGAATGATCTTTATTACACATCAAAGATGAAGAGTGAGAATTTGACTATAAAATCACCTCCCCGGTTAAGATGATGTTAAGTTAAATGAGTTGGTAATCGATAAAATATAACAAGTTCCAGGTAAGACACACTTTTTGATTATACATATAATAAGTTTATATTTCAAAAAAATATAACTTTTCAAAATATGTTTCTCAAAAAAGAAGGATTTTTAATTTAAAGAGTCGAATATAATATTAAAACTCTCGTTATTATCCTAACAATTATATGTAAAATAGAAATAAAGAAAAAAATTCTTAGCTTTAAAGGTAAAAAAGTAATAAGTAACATTTCTTGCTAAATTTCCTATTATAAGGAACAACTTCAAAATTACTTGAGGTTGTCTTAGAAGAAAAGAGAATAGAAATAATAAAAAAATGGATTAATTCCGGAAGGATTAAAGTATGACAAAGAACCGTCCCCTGCCATATTGAGATTTCTCCTCTTATCGAGGTAACCATACCTGCTCTTTCCGGACCAGATCAGGGCAAACCTTGGGTGGGTGTTTTACGAAAACTCTTTAAAGCAGGATATTATAATTAATTAATCAAAAAGTATAAGAAAGTTGATACCGATGTATTATCATAACCTAAATAAAATAAGGACAATTATGCTTATTTATCCAAATAATAAGCTATAATAAAACAAGGGGTAGGTCTACCCAAAACCAGAAGAATTTTTTTCACTAAAGAAAACTACCCCCAAAGTATTGACATAGACAACGCACAACAAATATTTGACAAAAATATCATTATTATATATAATAAGAGCATAAAAAATCATATTATTATCATTAAGTATACAGGAGGCCAAGATGTTTAGAGTAGAAAGACAAGCTAAAATACTCCAGATGATAAAAGATCGTGGTTTTATTGAAACCAATACTTTAATAAATTTATTTAAAGTGTCTTTAATCACTATACGAAGAGATTTAAAAAGTTTAAGTAAACAGGGATTAATAAATGTTGAGCGTGGTGGGGCATCTATAATTGATTATCTTGATAGTAAAATTGAACCACTTTATGAAATGAAAGCTTATATCAATGTTGAGAAGAAAGAAGCGATTGCCGAAAAAGCCGTGGAATTAATTAAGGATTCGGATACTGTAATTCTCGATTCAGGAACTACCAATTATCGCATAGCATGTCAAATAAAAAAAATACGGCTGAAGAATATTACAATATTCACTAATGATATTATGACGGCTAAAGTCCTATGTACTATACCAAATATTAAAGTTTTTATTATAGGGGGACTCCTTAGGACTTCATTTTATAATACAAACGGTCTATTTACCGAGGAATGTCTACAAACACTTAAAGTTAATAAGGTTTTTTTGGGTGTTGATGCTGTAAGCCCAAAGCGCTGCATTTCCAACCTTCAGTTTGAGGAAGTTGCAGTAAAAGAAAAAATGATTGAGATTAGTGATAAGGTAATCATGGTAGCAGATTCTTCAAAATTTGACATCGATGCCCCTTATAAGGTATGCAATTGGACAGATATTGATGCTGTAATTACTGATGATAAAATTCCTCGTGACTATATTGAGATATTTGAATCTAATGGAATTCAGACTTATATTGTGACCCCGTCAAAAACTGAGCAAAAATACAGATAATAAGAAGGTTTTATAATAATTAATCATAGTTCAATTTAAACTAATATATTCAAAAGTATAGAGATAAAATAAAGAAGACATAGACTAAAATATAATTTGTAAACACTTAGGAGGTATTTAAATGGAAAAGTTTAATTTTAACGAAAAATTACTGGAAAAGAACAAACAAAGTGAAATTTGTTCTATTTATTCTGCTGCAGACAACATCGAAAGATCGCTTGAAGAAAATAAAGAGTTGATTAAAAAATTGGCAAAAGAAATATATAACTATAACCCTGAACAAATTCTATTCGTGGGAAGTGGTGCTTCATATTGTACTTTATATACAGGCTACTATTTTTTAAGAACAAATTCATTAATACGGGCGATGCATGCATTTGGTCCTGAAATTTTATCTGATAATTGTTTATGTTTAGAGAAATCACGTACTTTTGCAATTCTTTCGTCTTATTCAGGTAAAACAGAGGACACACTTTTGGCAAGCCGTTTTTTAAAGCAAAAAAATATCCCCATACTAGCGTTAACAAAAAGTGAAGATACTCCACTTGCTCAATCTGCTGATTTTGTTTTAGCTTACCATGATGAATGTTTGTATACATCAGCCATGGCAAATCTCTTAATGTTGCTCTCACATTATATGGTACTAAAGGGTGAGCCAGATAATGCGATTAACTTGCAGAATGCATTATTAAAAGTTCCAGATAACATGCGTCATATTCAGGAGCTTAGTGAAGAAAAAGCATTGGTCGCTTTGGATAAAGTAAAGGAAGAAAATTTCTTTTATGTTTTAGGCGATGGTGCTTTATGGGCACTTGCGTATCAATTTGGTTATACGAACCTAATGGAGTATTCACGCGTACATGCTGCCTGTTTAAGAAATTGTGAATGGCGTCATGGACCTCTGGAAGTATTATTTAGAAAACCGGCAATGATAATGTTTATTGGAAATGATGCATCAAGACCATGGGCTATAAATACAAAGAATTATTGTGAAAAGAATGGTGCAAATATTATAACATTCGATGTTGAGGATTACGTAAATACCCATCCAGTTTTGGCACCATTTATTCTCCATCAGGTAAGTCAGTTTTTCTTCTTATACCAAAGTACATATCGAGGGATCGACATGGACGATTATTTAGAGATGCATGTAAAACCGTACAAGCCAGGAGAAAATTATTTCTGATAAATAGAGTTTTATATGTGTTATTCAAAATAATAATAATTAAAAATCTTATTTTTTAAAGGGTGTAATACAATGAATGCTGTTGTTTTATATGGACCAGGTAAGATAGAAGTAAAAGAAGTTCCAAATGTAGAACCAAATGAAAATGAAGTGCTAATAAAAGTAAAAAATTGTGGTGTATGCGGTACCGATATTTCACTGTTTAATGGTAATTATCCTGCAAATTATCCAGTAATAATTGGACATGAATTTTCAGGAGAAGTCGCACAAATCGGAAAAAATGTCTCCAATATTAATGTGGGTGAACGTGTTACAGTAGATCCAAATTTTGTTTGTCATTCCTGTTTTTTTTGTCGAATTGGAAAAGAACATCTATGCAATAACTTAAGTTCTATGGGAGTTCATTGTGATGGGGCAAATGCTGAATATTGTATAGTAAATCAAAGTAATGTTTATAAGTTCCCTGAAAATCTCTCCTTTGAAGAAGCTGCATTTACAGAACCTTTGGCCTGTGCTTTGCACGGCACTTATTTAGCAAATATAAAAATGGGGGATACAATACTAGTTATTGGAGGTGGAACTATGGGTAATTTGATTACACAATGTATCCGTTTACAGGGAGCGGCAAATATTATCGTGAGTGAACCTAAAAATGAAAGAAGAAAAAAAGCACTTGAGAATGGCGCCACATATTGTTTGGATCCATCCAAGCAAGATGTAGAAGCAGAAATTATGATGATTAACCCGAATGGAGCTGATATTGTATTTGAAGTTGCTGGAAATTCAGAAGCCCAAACCATGTGCATATCTATGGTTAGAAAGGGTGGGACAATCGTTTATTTTGGATGTAGCCCAAAAGACCATTTGATAAAGATTAACCCATTTATAATAAACGAGAATGAATTGAAGATACTAGGCTCGTTCAACAATCAATTTTCTACATCTCGTGCAATCGAATTACTAAGCAAAAAGAAAATAAAAGTTGAAAACCTTATAACAAATCGATTGGCATTAGAAGACTACATGCGGGTTTTTAAAATTATTGATAATAAAAATACTTTAAAAATAATGGTTTATATGAATTGAGGCTTATTTTATTATGGAACTAAAAAGAATTGGTGTCATTGGAAATTTAAATATTGATTTAGTTATACGACAGGTAATACGTTTGCCGATTTGGGGAACAGAAGTCATTGGTAAGAATTCAGATTTATATTCTTCAGGTCAAGCTGGCTATACATCATTTGCACTAAGTGCTCTTGGTTTACCCGTAAGCATAATAGCCAATGTTGGAGCAGATTTCTATGGGGAAATGATCATAAATAGCTTAAAGGTAGCGGGTATCAACACTTCAGGTGTATCAATTGTTAGAGGAAAGAAAACGGGAATAACTATAGCAATAGTGCGACCAGATGGTGAGAGAGCATTTGTTTCTGATTATGGATGTTTAGATGATTTTTCGTGCACATTAATTGAGAATAATTGGCATATCCTAAAAAATACTGATTATATCTGTATTTTTGGTTTATCAACACTTCGAAATATTAATTATGATGAGTTGAACAATATTCTAATAAAATTTAAAAATATGGGCAAAATAACTGTATTAGATACTGGATGGGATCCTAATGGTTGGTCTGACGCGACTAAAAAAGGTTTTGAGAAAATGCTTAGGAATATTTCAATATTTATTCCAAATATTGATGAGGCTGAAGCCTTAATCGGTAGCAAAGATCCTTATACTTCAGCTCATATGCTTCATGAGTTGGGGGTTGAAACTGTAATCATAAAATTGGGCAAGGAAGGTTCCTTTGGAAGTAATGGTAAAGATATTTTTAAGGTACCCGCTATACCAACCAATGTTATTGATTCCGTAGGTGCTGGTGATGTTTTTAATGCTGGTTTTATATATGGATATAGAAAAAAATTTTCGATTGATATTTGCATGGCTTTTGGAAATGCTGTTGCTTCAAATTATATTTCTAAATCTGAAAATAGATATCCCTCTATATCAGATGTAGCTACTTGCTTAAAAAAATATCGAAATTTTTTAGGTATAAATATAAAAGATAAGGAGTTGTTATGATAGATTTTCATACACATCCATTTTTAGTAAAGGAATTTATTGAGGATGATCCGGAATTACTCAATTGCATAAGAAATGTATTTGGTCTTTATTTTCCGCCGCAACCTTTAAAAGTATTTCTGCGTGAATTAGATGCTGCAGAGGTAGATAAAGCTGTTTTATTACCTTTGGATTGTTCTACCTCAAACGGCTGTAAAATTTTTTCAAATGAGCAAATCGCGAAGTTGGTTTCTTGGAGTCCAAGGTTTATCGGTTTTTCTTCTGTGGATCCACTGAATAAAAATGCTTCAAAGGAATTAGAATATGCTGTCAATTCACTTGGATTAAAAGGGCTAAAATTGGATCCATCCATACAAAGATTTGAGCCAAATTCCAAGGATTATGCTTACCCTCTTTATTATAAATGCCGAGAACTTAAAATACCAGTGATGATTCATTGTGGTTTAAGTTGGGCTCCGAAAGGGAAAACAGGTTACTCACATCCTTTGCAGTTGGAAGATGTTTTTGATGATTTTTCTGATTTGACATTTATTATTCCTCATTTTGGTTGGCCTTGGGTTAGAGAGTCTATAATGTTAGCCCTAAAACATCCCAATGTTTATCTTGATACTTCAATTATATATAGCGGAACTCCAAAAACGGTTTTCGAGCAAGTATTCATGTATGATGTTGGGTTTAATGTACTTGAAGCGAGTTTGAGTTCTCAAATATTATTTGGTAGTAATTATCCAAGACAAGATATAAAACGTTCTGTAGAAGGAATTAAATCTTTAAATATGAGTAAAGAATTCTATACAAATATTTTCAAAAATAATAGTGAAGAGATTCTAACAAAGGGGAAACTTGTCTAATGATTATAAAAATTAAACGCTTTTCTGTTATTACAAATCAGCAGACAGAATTAATAAATATAACCCAAGATGTTCAAGATTTTATTAAGTCAACTTCGATAGCCAATGGGGTAGTATTTATTATATCCATGCATACTACAACTGGTATGATAGTAAATGAAGGTATACCTGACTTAGAGTCAGATATTGCTTCATTCTACGAAAAAATTGTTCCTGAAGATTTACCCTATCACCATTCACGTTTTCTTGCATTTGACGGCCAAATGGGTATTAATGCTACTTCCCATATTCGAAGTACACTTATGGGTTTTGAAATATTTTTCCCTATCGAGGATGGAAAAATTCAAAAAGGATTACGCCAGAATATTTATTTCGTAGAATTAGATGGACCACAAGAAAGAATATTCATAGTGCAAGCATTTGGCGAAAAGATATAAAATATAAAAGAGGTTTATTAACTCAAAGAGCAGAATACCACGTGCTTGCTCATGGATGAATGAGTAGGTGGTGATATGTCACATTACACTTATAGAAATATGACTATCTGGACACAGTGCTTATCGCACCGAGTATCAAATCGAATGAATATATAAATATCGCTACTGTATCTTGAAACCTGATCTACGAGGATACCTGAGCAAACTTTTTCCAGAAATTCTAAGAAGTTTACCAGTTGCGAGATCATCGAATGCGACAGCCAGATAGATCATATTCATATGGTGATGGTCATACCACCAAATATACAGTATTTGAAATCATAAGTAAGATAAAAACACAAAATCCAGAAAATTAAGGATAAAAAAGTTTTTCTGGTTATCCAAGGTCTATTGGAAAGAAATCATCACATCTGGTCACCAGGGTACTTTTTCGCAACCATTAGTCTAGACAAAAAGAGTATATTAAACTATGTAAGATGGTAGTAAGCTCAGGATTTAGGTCAAGCGAAGCTTAAATTGTTTTAAAATGCCATGGGTTTGCCCGTGGGTATCTATTTACTTGATAAATACTTATAATTTACCTTGTAATTTACTCCATATATTTAGTTTTTTTAAAAACAAGAGCCAAAAGAAAAATTATTTGGGGGCTAAAGGTAATTTTGTTTGAAAGAAATAATTCGATTGTTTGACTTAGCCATTTATTATTTATATGATAATTAATGTAATCAAAAATTGGTAGTTATAAGATTGATTTGTGTTAAGAAAAGTTATTAATAAAAATTTATGGAGGGAGAGAAAAATGACAAAACTAGATGAATTAAAAGAGAAATTGGTTGGAATGTTTGTAGTAATGATTACACCTTTTAAAGAAAACTATGAGCTTGACGAAGAAGGCCTTCGAAAAAATACGAGATTTCTTATTGAAAAAGGTATAAAAAATGGGAATGGTGGGCTAGTTCCTGGAGGTAGTACAGGGGAGTGTTTTAATTTAACAATTAAAGAAAGAAAAAGAGTATTAGATATTGTAATAGATGAAGCTAAGGGAAAAGCTCCTATTATTTTTGGTTGTAATCATACAAATACTAAAAGCGTAGTTGAACTAGCGCAATATGCAGAAAAAGCTGGAACTGATGGAATTATGGTAATGCCTCCATATTATGGTGTTCCATCAGAGGAAATGATTATACGATTTTATAAAGATATTGCTGACAATACAAGTTTGGGAATTATGGCATATAATAATCCAGAAGTTGTAGGCTTAGATATGCCTATCGCAACAATGCTTAAAATTATAGAAGAAGTAAAAAACGTAGTAGCTTACAAAGATTGCACCGGAGATTTTGGTAAATGGGATCTTACAACATACCATTTGGGTAGTAAAATAAATGTTGGTAATGGTGCAGGCGATGCTTTTGAACCCTATGCTACCTTAATGGGAAGAAGATGGAATATATGTGCACTTGCAAATGCCATACCTGAATTATATCTTGAAATATATAAAGAAACAAAAGCAGGTAATTATGATAAAGCTAAAAAACTGCACGATAAATTATATCCAATTCTTGATGTAACTTGGAATGGTGGTGAATTTGAAAGCCAACCTTGTTTTATATCTTTTATTAAAGCAGCAGTGAATGTACGTCGAGAATTAATGGCTGCTGGACCAGCAAGATTACCTCTTTTACCAGTTTCCGATATATGGAAAGCTCGTATAGAAAAAATGGTAAAAGATATATTAAGAGAAATATAAATGTTTAAATAATAGACCTTCACTTTAAATAAATGAAAGGAGGTGATGATTAAGAGAGATTTAAACTTTTACAATGGAGGTGTTTTTATGAATAAAAATGAGACTTGTTTTAATAGTGTGTAGCGAAATTATCACTAATAAAACAAATTTCGAGAAAATGTTACTAAAATTTTTAATATTTTAAAGGAGGAGATTAAGGTGAAAAAAATAATTATTATATGGATGTTTTTAGTGATTTTTGCAGTTTCTCTTACTTTTGAGGAGGCAGTTCTTGCTCAAGCTGAAGAATTTAATTGGCGTAAACATGAAGGAGAAAAAATTAATATAGTAATGGCAAGAATTCCTTTTACTGATATGATTGGTGAGAGGATAAATGAGTTTGAAGAGTTAACGGGAATTAGTGTTACATTTAGCACTATGACCGAAGATCAATCACGGATTAAAACGTCTATTTCATTGTCAAGCAATTCAAGTGATATTGATGTTTTTAGTTCGATGACTATACAAGAAGGCTTAAAATTTCATAATGCAGGATGGTATGAACCTTTGAAAAATTATATTGAAAATAAGGAACTCACTAATCCAAACTTCGATTTTGGAGATTACGGACCTGCGACTATAGATATAGCTTCTGTAGAAGGTGAACTAGTAGGCATACCAGTATCTATTGAGGGAGAGATTTTGTTTTATAGAAAGGACCTACTTGCAGAAGCAGGTCTAGAGGTTCCAAAAACCTTTGAAGAACTAGAAGCAGCTTGTGCTAAATTAGATAATCCCGATGCTGGTATTTATGGGATTGTAGGCAGAGGGCAAGGCGCTAATGCAACATCTGCATTTTCAGGTTATCTTTATGGATTTGGAGGCAGATGGCTTGATGAAAATGGAGAGCCTGCTATTGCTGAACCGGAGGCAATAGAGGCATTTAAGTATTATGGCCGTCTTTTACGTGAATATGGTCAACCAGGAGCTCAAGGTGATACTTGGACACAATGTCTGCCTATATTTACGAGTGGTAAAGCTGCATTTTGGACTGACAGTGGGGATGATGCGCCCGTTTGCCTAGATCCAGAACAATCTCAAATTTCTGATAAAGTTGGTTTTGCAGTTCTTCCTGGGGGTAAAGCAGGTAGTGTACCCTATGTTTATGGATGGATCTTTTCTATTTCTCCATATTCGGATAATAAGGAAGCTGCTTGGTATTTTGTACAATGGGCTACCAGTAAGGAAATAGCTTTTGAAAATGCAGCAAAAGGTATACGTTCAGCAAGGCTCTCAGCAAGTGAGTCTGATGAATTTAAAAAAGTGGATAAATCACCAGAACTTACTCAAACAATGATTGATACACTTGAAGTGGGTAGAGATATAATGAATCCCCACATTTTAAATGTTCAAGAATTTAGGGATATAGCTGGTACAGTAATAATAACTGCAATTGAAGGTGGAAATGTAGAGGAGGCTGCTAATAACGCTGTAAAAAATATTAAAAAGATGTTGTTGAACGAGTAAATTTTTACTGATAAGTTAGAAGGAAGGTATACCTTCCTTCTAACTTAAAAAGGTGCGCCCAGCTTGGGCACTAGTTGATTAAAGTTCACTATGGATGTTGGGAATGCTAAAGTGGGGGAGAATTAGGTGTTTTTAAAAATATACAAAGCAAAAGAAACAGTATTATTTATTGGACCAGCTTTAATAGCTTTATTTATTATGATGATATTCCCAATTATCTATACATTGTACAATAGTTTGACAGACGCTAATTTAGCAAATCCTCAACCAGTTAATTTTGTTGGGCTTAATAATTTTATTAATACTATAACTGATGAACGATTTATTAACGCATTATCAAAAACTATAATATTTGCTATTGGTGCAGTAGGTCTACAGTGTATTTTAGGAACAATTATAGCCATATTTGCGAATGAAGAGTTTAAAGGTAAGGGCCTTTTTAGAACAATATTTGTTATACCTATGATGATTACTCCTGTTGTTGTTGCTTTAGCATTTTTAATGATAATGAATCCAAGTTTTGGTGTACTGAATCAATTGCTATCTTTTTTGGGATTAGGTAATATAAATTGGCTTGCAAGTAGAAGTACAGTTATCCCGTCTTTAATTTTAATTGATACATGGCAATGGACACCATTAGTTATGTTAATTGTTTTAGGTGGATTAAGTATTCAACCTAAAGAAATATATGAAGCCGCAATGATTGACGGTTCCAGCCGTATCCAGTTATTAAGATATATAGTTTTACCATTCGCACGACCTTTCATAATAATTGCAGCCTTATTTAGGTCGATAGATGCCCTAAAGACCTTTGATATAATCTATACTACCACTTATGGAGGACCGGGCTTTTCTTCAGAAACCATGAATATATACATATATCGTCAAGCATTTATCTATACTAAAACAGGCTATGCTAGTGCCTTACTAATAATATATTTTTTAATAATATCATTGGTAACTATGATAATGTATCGAGCTAGGAGGATTAAAAATTATAACTACTAAAGGGGAAAAAATAGTTAAAAGAATTAGTTTTTATTTAATAATAATATTTTTTTTATTACCTATAATTTTTGTTTTATATTGGATATTCTCTTCATCATTAAAAACCGATCTTCAAAATAATAGTGTGCCTCTTGTTTTATTATTTAAACCTACTTTTGAAAACTACCGATTAATCTTTAAGCGAACATCTTTCGGACTTTATTTTATTAACAGTCTAATTATAGCTTTTGGGGCAACATTAGTTGGGTTAATATTAGGTCTTCCATGTGCGTATGGTATAGCTCATTACAAGAAAGAAAAATTAGGTTTGTTAATTTTAAGCGCTCGTATCTTGCCTATGATGGCTTTTTTAGTGCCTTGGTTTATAATTTTTTCTAAACTAGAATTAAAAGACACATATATATCTTTAATATTAGCGCATAGTACTATAACATTACCTCTTATCACATGGATTATGATTGGTTTTTTTGAAGAAATACCAGTAGCTTTATCTGAAGCAGCTCATATAGATGGTTGTTCTCCTTATCAAGCCTTTTTAAAGATTGCTTTACCATTGAGCCTTCCTGGTATAGCTACTAGTTCCATTCTGTCCATAATTTTCTCCTTGAATGATTTACTATTTGCCCTTGTTCTAGCAGGTCCAAATACTTCTACATTACCATTGGCTATCTTTAATTTTATTTCTTTTTCACAGGTCGATTGGGGTCAGTTGAATGCAGCAGCTACCTTGGTAACTCTGCCAGTTATTTTGCTGGTGTTCATAATTCAAAAGTATATTGTTAAAGGATTAACTATGGGGGCTGTTAAAGAATGATAAATTATTTTTAGGAGCTGATGCTATAAGTAAAGAATATGGTATCACAAATGCAAATTTTGATGATGTGCCAGTTAAGCAAGAAATGATTAATGGTAGCAAATTTGTAATACTTGTTACAGATTCGACAAAGTTCAATAAAGAAACATTTTATAAGGTCTGTGGTTGGGAAAAATTAACTTAGTTATTACAGGTAATAAGGCACCGAAAGACTATTTGGAATTATTTAAAGATAAAAATATTAATTTTAAGATCGGTTCATCAATTAAATTAGAAAAATAAATTTATGAACTTATAAATTAATCGAGGAGGAAAAATGTCAAACGAAATTATTAAATCAATATTTAAGATTAATAAACCAATTATAGGTATGGTTCATTTCAAAGCTCTTCCTGGTAGTCCTTTGTTTAATGATAAAGAAGGAATTGAGAATATGCTAATATTGATTAATAAAGATATAGAAGCACTTCAAGATGGTGGGATAGATGCTATTATGTTCGGTAACGAAAATGATCGTCCCTATCAAACAAAAGTAAGTGAAGTCACAATAGCAACCATGAGTTATTTAATTGGAAGAGTAAGACAAAAAATTAAGGTTCCTTTTGGTGTTGATGTATTATATGATCCTAGAGCCACAATAGCTGTTGCTAAAGCAACAGGTGCATCTTTTATTAGAGAAGTTTTTACGAGTGTATTTGCAGGAGACATAGGTCTGTGGAATACAAGTTGTGGTGAAGTATTGAGATATCGGGATGCAATTAAAGGTAATAATATAATTACTATGTATAATATTAATGCTGAATTTGCTTCTACACTTGAAACTAGACCTATTGAATTAATCGCGAAAAGCGTTGTTTTTTCTTCTTTGCCAGACATATTACTAATTTCTGGAAGTATGACTGGAGATATAGCTGCTGCATCTTACATTGAAAAAGTTAAAAAAGCCGTCCCAGATATTTTAGTTTTTATAAATACTGGATTAAATTTAAATAATATTTCAGAAATGCTTCAAATTGCAGATGGAGCAATTGTGGGAACAAGTTTTAAAAAAGATGGGATTACTTGGAACCCCATTGATAAAATAAGGGTTATAGAACTTATGGAAAAAGTTAAAAAAATAAGAAAATTATAATATTTTTTAAATTCTAAGTAGGAAAGGAAGTATTTATGATATTAGAAAAGAGAAATTTAATGAAATTGGCAGGTACAGTTGCTCCCATAATTACAGTTTTTAATGATGATGAATCGATAAATGAAGAAAAAACGATTAAACATGCTAGATGGTTAATAGGTAATGGAGTGCAAGGTCTTTTTGTTTGTGGTAGTACAGGGGAATCAATATCAATGACAAAAGATGAAAGAAAAAGGCTAGCAGAGGCAATAATGAAGGAATTTATAAATGATGTTCCGGTTTGTATTGGAACTGGTTGTTATAGAACTGCAGATACTATTGAATTAACTAAGCATGCAAAAGATTTGGGTGCAGATTCTGTAATAATTATTCCCCCTTATTATATGGGTGTTACCAAAGTTCAAGTATTTGAACATTTTAAAGCAATAGCAAAATCTGTTGATATACCTATTATATTATATAACAATCCCTCTGCTTCTGGCATATTATTAAGTGTTCAGGAAATAAAAAATTATTGGGATTTAGGTATCATTAATGGAGTAAAACTCACTATTGATAATCCTTCTTATGTGCATGAATTAAAATACCACCTTTCTAAAACTAATTTTTCGTTATTTTATGGTGCTGATATTTGTGCATTAGAAGGTTTGTTAAGTGGAGCGATTGGATGGGTTTCTGGTATACCTAATTTAATTCCTAAATTATCTAGGGAACTTTGTGATGCTTCTTTAAGTGGCAAAAGAGATAAAGCAATAGAAATCTGGGAAAAGATGTTACCTTTAATTATTTATGAAACATATTTAGATGAAAATCGAGAACCTCATTGGCTTTCCTTACTAAAATCTGGACTTGAAATAATCGGTCATAATGTTGGCAAACCTAGAAGACCAATTCTTCCATTAAATAAAAAGCATAAGGAATTAATTTCCGATATTCTGTCCAGATTATAAATTATTGACGGGAGGTGATATTTTAAATAAATGAATATATTTTAGAGAAAAGGAGGCGATAAAAAATAAAAAAAATACTATATTTAGTTCAAATAATAGTGAAGAAGAACAAAGAAATATTTAGAAAAAATCTGTGAGAAATTAAGAAAAATAGTTAATCTATATTGAAGAGGAGATAATCATGAAAAAATTAATGAAAAGTAATTTTAAAATTGGTTTGTTCATCTTTCTAGTAATCTTCTTATTTTCGAGTTTCTTACTATCTTCTTTTGCAGCGGAAAAAACTACACCGACCGAGCAAGCAGTAGTTCTTGAAGTTGACAACGATGGCGATTTGCAGTGGGATCCAGCAACTGTGTGGCAAAAAGAACAATTTGAAAAAATGTATCCAAATATAAAGATTAATTTTCATGAGACGCCATATAAGGTGCATCAGGAAATGCTGCTAAGGATGGCATCTGGTGTGCAAGAACCTTATGATGTTTGGCAGATTACTGATGAGTGGTTACCATCAGTTATGAAGACCGGCATTCTTATGCCGATTGATCAGATATGGACAGAAGATAAGTTGGCACTATATACTGATTGGGAAAAGAAAGCGATTCTTGACAAAAATGGGAATAAAGTTCTTGTGCCTGTCTTCGGTTGCATTCCAGTTTTTATGTACAATACAGAACTTTTACAGTCGGCTGGCTTCCAAGAGCCTCCAAAAACATGGGATGATATTGTCTTGTACGCACAAAAACTTGCTAAACCGGATGAGAACATATGGGGATTTATTGATGTCGAGGATAGTATAAACAAGTTCTGGCATTGGTTGCTACAAGCAGGAGGTAAGCCATTCAATGAAGATTGGACAGCAGCATTCAATAGCGAAGCTGGAGTCAAAGCGTTAGAGTTCTTAGTCGATCTTAGAAATAAATACAAGGTTGTGCCATTGGGCGCTGTAACGTGGATGACTGAGGATGAACAGATGCTTTTTATAAGCGGCAAGGCTGCAATGAGTCTCTCATGGGCTTATGGAGTTGATCGAGCAGCTAATAGTGAGGAATCAAAGATTAAAGATAAATTCTCAGTTGCAAGCTTCCCTGAAGGACCGGGCAGGACTAATGCAACGGTTTATGAGGATAACCACTACGCAATTCCAAAAACTATACCAAAAGAGAAACTTGATGCAGCATTGAAATGGCTTGATTATGTCTCATCTTATGAGGCACAAGTAGGGATGCTGATACATGAACTAGGTAATTATGTTTCTGTTACCAAAGCATATGACGATCCTGAGGTAAAGGAGAAGGTTCCATTTGCTGATTTATTAAAAGTACAGGTAGAAAACGCTCAGAATATTGTTCCACCAAATATGGGTGAAGTTGCTTATATTTTACTAGCGGAGATTCAGCAAGCTTTACTTGGTCAGAAGACAGCTGAACAGGCTTTGAACGATGCAGCTACGAAAATAAATGAGGTAGTCAAGCAATAGAAAACTATTGTAAGAGTCTTAAATTTATTAAGAGAATAGAGGCAAATATGATATCTCATTCCTATTTGCCTCTATTCTATATATTATTAAAATTCTACTGTATAACTCTTGTGAGGTACATAGTTAAATGTTGAAAGGAAAGAATGCGTTTTTCGCATATGGTATAACATTACCTGCGATTATTTATTTGTTGTTAGTCGTGGGATATCCGGTATTTTATCTTTTCCAATTAGCAATGAGTAAGGCAAGGTTTGAAGCTGGCTCTTTAAATCTTAAGTGGGTTGGGCTGGAAAATTTTAGAATTCTTTTCCAAGACCAGTATTTTTGGGAAGCCCTGAAGCATACAATATATATAGTAGTTACTAGTATTCCAGTATCTGTAATATTAGCACTAATACTTGCTCTCTGTCTTGATAAGATACGCCGTGGGCGTGGCATAATGCAGACAGCTCTATTGCTTCCTTGGATGATAGCACCAGCCTTAGGAGCAGCTATGTGGCGATGGTTATATAACGATCAGTTTGGACTAATAAATTACATGTTAAGGCTAGTGGGTCTTATTAAGCAGCCAATTTTATGGTTAGCAGACCCCAATGTTGCCATTAATTCTATTGTAATATGTGATGTATGGCAGTACACGCCATTTTGCATAATTATTCTTTTCGCTGGACTACAGGACATACCCACGGATTTATATGAGGCGGCTGGAATAGATGGTGCTAATGCACTTCAAGTTTTTTGGTACATTACTCTCCGACTGCTTAAAACTGAAATATTGTTTGTCCTGTTAATAAGGACAGTGTTCACCTTAAGAATATTCGATTACGTTTATACTCTTACAAGGGGTGGGCCTGGCCGAAGTACAGAAGTTATAGCTACCTATCTTTACAGAACTGCCTTCTCATTGGCGAAATTTGATTACTCAGCAACTATTGCAGTAACACTACTAATAATAACAGCCGTTTTGGCTTTGGGCTATATCATGCTTTTTAAAGGGGGCATGGAGAGTTGAGATACTTTAGTAGACAGTGGAAGGTCAAATCTGATAATGGACGATTAGTTAAGTGGATAATTCTTAGTGTCTACATAGTTCTCTCTCTTGCGCCTGTATTCTGGACATTGTCAACGTCGTTTAAACCTCGCTCGGAAACATTAGAAATACCACCAAGTTTGATTACACACAACTTCACATTAGATAATTATGTTAAGGTATTTCAAAAGACACCAGTACTTCTGAGTCTTCGTAATAGTGCGATCATTGTTACTGGAACACTTTTTCTGTGTTTGACTCTAGGCTTACTCTCCGCATATGGTCTAAGTAAATTTTTTAAGTTTGCATTTCAGAAATTCTTTCTTTACTTGGCTCTTGCGACTAGAGCAATTGCTCCTACGGCGTTGGTCGTCCCATTTCTGATCATAGGGCGGCGACTTCACATCTTGGACACGTTTCTGATTCTCATCCTTACTAATACATATATGTGGTTACCTTTTCTCATATGGTTGATGAAAGGTTTTTTTGATGTTATCCCTGAAGAATTAGTAGACGCTGCAAAAATTGATGGCTGTTCAAATCTTGGAATTCTCCGAAAGGTAATAATTCCACTATCCATTTCTGGCTTGGTCTCTGTTGCTATTCTAATTTTTATTGATACATGGAATGAACTTCTTTTTGCTATGTCGTTGGCTGAAAGTGTTGGTGTAAAACCTATAACTACCACCATGACCTATTTTTATACTGATGTGTATACTGTATATGGTTGGATGACAGCAGCAGGGATAATTGGCATCATACCTGCCATATTTTTCACACTTTTCTTTCAAAGGCATATAGTTAAAGGCATAGTTGCTGGAGCAGTTAAGGGATAATAGTCGTCTTACGGAGAAACAGAATTTTCTTCACCTATTTCAGTACCTGGGATAGGGTTGTTGCATCATTGCAGCTAATGAAATATAATCGAGTACTAAACAGTACTATGCACCGGATATATCAGCTTTCTTAGAGCCGGCGCTTTCATATTTGGTTATGTAGTGGCGAGAGAGGGGATACCGATTTTAATTACTAAGGCTGCCCAGATTGGCAGGATATGCCGGATAAGCTTGAGAAAAAAATAATTTTAAATATCCTTAAGGAGCATTTCAATAAAAATGAATAAGAATTTATTAGGTATCGATATAGGAACAACATCTGTAAAAACCATTATTTGTAATGTAAATAATTATAAAATTGTTGCAACCGCAAAAGCTACACACGATCTTTTTTCTCTGCATTCAGGTTGGGCAGA
>Ga0315279_10000978_pt1 | contig 49995 bp, 45 predicted proteins | sample YL17G06_20_MG_FD_203694 | JGI IMG/M metagenome (GOLD analysis project Ga0315279, IMG submission 203694) | Sediment microbial communities from Yellowstone Lake, YNP, Wyoming, USA - YL17G06_20 | ecosystem: Environmental > Aquatic > Freshwater > Lake > Sediment | place: USA: Wyoming | collected... | reverse complement strand
GTCGATGGGCGAAATCGTCCACTTTGAGTCCTCTTTCCATTGTAGATTCAACGTAAGCTATTCCATCATAGATTGTGAAAGCAAGTTCTTGAACGGCGTTGGCGCCGGCTTCTCTTATGTGGTAACCACTGATGCTTATCGGGTTCCACCTGGGCAGATGCCTTGCACAGTATTCTATGATGTCTGTCGTGAGCTTCACTGCGGGCTTCGGCGGGTAAATGCAGAGTTTCTGTGCAAAATACTCTTTCAAATTGTCGTTCTGAGTGGTTCCACCCAACTTTTCTCGTGGTACACCCTGTTTGTCTCCAACTGCCACATACATGGCCAGCAGCATGGCTGCAGGTCCGTTGATCGTCATTGACGTTGTTACTTTGTCGAGTGGGATTCCGTCTAGAAGCATTTCCATATCTCTTAGTGAGGCGACAGCCACTCCGCATATGCCTACTTCACCCTCTCCCATAGGATGATCCGAATCATAGCCCATTATGGTCGGATAATCAAAAGCAACGCTCAACCCAGTCTCGCCTTCTTTCAGGAGATACTTGAAGCGCCGGTTTGTCTGGACCGCTGTGCCGAACCCTGAAAACTGACGCATAGTCCATAGACGTCCACGGTACATTGTGGCGTGCACACCGCGCAGAAACGGATACTCGCCTGGAAATCCCATGTCGCGCACGTAGTCCATCGATTGGACGTCTTCAGGCGTGTACAGACGTTTCATCAACATGTTAGAAGTATTGCGAAATTCGCCCTTCCTTTCTTTACACTGTTTTATCCAGTCTGGCAGGGTCGTTTGCTCCCAACGCTCCCGCTCTTTCTTGAATTCATTAATCTTCTTTTCATCAAACATCGTCATATCCTGCCCTCAGTGAAGGAGTATTTGTTGTTTGGAATTAACATATCAGCATTAAGCCTAAAAGGATATTTTCTTATCGGTTCAAAATACAAGTTCTTATTTAGCAACGATGCAGAATATGGTTCGATGCGTGGGACTGATTTTATGAAAGTGCTCGGAATAGTTGGCTCAATGAGAAAGAAAGGCAGCACAGGGCGCTTGATAACTACAGTTCTTGAGTCAGCAAAAAAGGTGAATCCGAAAATTGAGACAAAGACGTTGTATATATCTGACCTAAAGATTGAAGCGTGCCGCGCATGCTATCAAAAATGTTCAAAAGAGCCCTACAAGTGCGTCATAGAGGAAGACGATTTCCAAAGTATTCTTGAAGATATGAAGACCTCTCAGGCGATAGTGATCGGTTCACCTCTGTATTACAAGATTCCTTCACGGTTGACAGCGTTGATGGAAAGACTTGCCTGTCTATCCTATTTTTATGAAATAAACGGTTTCAAGGAACCGCATCCTTTGAACGAGAAACCATGTGGTTTGGTTGCCGTTTCTGGGGGTGACGATCCACATCCTGTTTTGGAACATCTTCTCAGCTTCGCTCTGTCTCTCAAAATGAAACCTGTCTTCATGAAGTCTTACCCTTACTACGGGGTCGCTGGAAAAGGCAAGATTGATGAGGATGAAGACTTGAAGCCTATTGAGAACGCTGGAATTCTCGGAGAACTGCTTGCGAGAGCCATAAAAGAAAACAAAACGAGCGGTGGCCATTGAGTCCTACGTCGAAGCCAAAAAAGGCAATCGCCAAGGATGCACCCGTCGAAGTCATGGATTACAATCCACATTGGCCAAAGATATTCGACAAAGAGAAAAGGCAGGTTCTAAACGCCATCGGAAACAAGGTAGTTGCCATCGAGCATGTTGGAAGCACTGCCGTTCCAGCCTTAGGTGCAAAGCCGATCATTGACATCATGGTCGGCCTACGCAATCTCCGCGATGCTAAACACTGCATCAAACCACTTTCAAGCATAGGCTACGAATACGTCCCAGAATACGAAGCTTCAATGCCAGAAAGACGATATTTCCGAAAAGGCCCATCAGACAAACCCAACAAGCACTATCACTTGCACATGGTCGAATATGGAGGTGAATTCTGGAAGCGTCACCTGCTCTTTCGAGACTACCTGCGAACGCACCCTGATACCGCTTCTGAATATTACAGACTGAAAAAGCAATTCGCTGTTGAATATCGCCTGAATCGTGAAGCCTACACTGAAGCCAAAACGTCCTTCATCGAGTCCGTAGTTTCAAAAGCGAATTCCGAAAAGTAGCACGCGCTCTTGAAACTCAGATGAAAATGTCGAAGGGCTAACAGTGATACCTTTCCAATGCCTTTAGCAGATTACATCTGCAGTGATCCGTCTGCTGAAAACCTAAGGGGCACAGGTAACATCTTTTGGCTTGAAAACACACAAAAAACTACGTTGAGTAAACCTATAATTCTAGGCTTCGAGCCATGATGCTGCGGCTGAAAAACCCCACCCGTAACCAACCATCAGGACTATGTCGCCCTTGGACAAGTTGCCTGTCTTGACTATTTTTGCGAGAATGAATGGTAAGCTCGCTCCAGACAGGTTGCCGTGTTCCCTGAGTACTTCATGTGACTCTTTCAGTTTCTCAGGGTCAACTCTATGATGTTCTGCTAAAGCATCCAGTATCTTTTGACTGCCCGTGTGAACGGCCCACTTCTTAGAAGTCTCAATTGTCTTTTCAGTTTTCTCTCCTAGAAGTCTCTGCAGCGCCAAGCCTGTATATTTGACTCCAAGGTTCGGAATCTCCTTGTCTAGATACGAGTGGAAACCGAACTTGAACGGTTCGGGCAACGACGATAATCTCGAATATCCTGCGAGGTAATCTTCTTCATCTACGTTTGTGACTTCGACCGTTTTCCTGACAACCAGGCCGGGATCGTGGTTTGACGCGATAGCCGCCACTGCTGCGTCTCCGAAGAGGAAGTACTCCATGGTTGCTATCCATTTCCTCAACTCCATTTGTCGCTGGGGCTGGTCTTCAATCTTGTTGATCTGACTCATCTCCAAAACGTCTCTCATTCCCCACACTTGGTTCTGGAACCAGTATGAACTCACCCCAGAAACACAGATCAAAACACTGTCTTCAGGATGTCCTGCCAGGTGATCCTCTGCGAGTTGCAGAGCTTTTGGAAAGGCGGTGCTGGCAGTTCCTTGAGTGTTCACGTGTTTGATGTATGGGTCAAACCCGATTTTCCTGACCAGAAGCTGGCTGAGCCCAGGGCTCAAGATTGGGTTGACATCGTAAGCTGCAATGAAGTAGCTGATTCTCTTGAGGGGAATGTCTGTCTCTCGTACCGCGTTTTCGCATGCACGAACGCACAGGTCAACGAGTCCAGTTTCGCTGAGGAGGTTTTCTGATCTTGCCCTGGTAGCTGTAGGGTTGATGAAGGATCGTTTGGAAACTCCCAGATTGAGAACGTTCTGTCTGACCCCTTCGGGAAGATCACATGAAAAGTTGTCTATCATTTCCTCAGTCGTGTACTCGTTCTCAGGCAGAGCTGACGACAACTGTCTTATGTGCATGTCTGTAAGGGTGCTGTGGAGATTATAAAAAGATATCCTGATTCAACGGTGTGATGCCATCAATTGAGATATAATCAAATGCGTCAGTGCAGCAAGTCTTGGTGTGTGGGTAAAGTTTTATCCAACCAACCAACGACGACCTTGCCCTGTCGGTTGGAAAAGGTGGCGCCTGAGAGCCAGTATGCTAGAATGGACTTGAACCCGTTTGGGTGTCAGTCCCCTCCTGCTCACATGAGAAATCGCTGGCTCATAGAGAAACACAGGAATTCTTCCAGGGGCGAGTGTTGCAGAGTCCGAGTGTTAGGTGTTTATGCGTTTTCTTTTGGCCAGCATTATTACAACTACAGTGGAAATGATAAATGCTGCCACCAAAATAATGGTTAATGGGAATTCAGGAAAGACTGTTACTGGAGACTGTAGGGTAACCGTGTTGTCATCTGCATTAACTTCGTATGGAACTACGTTTGCTGTTGCCTTTAGCGTGTAGTTGCCAAGGAATACTCCGGTCGTATTCCATGCAAAGGTTAGAACCCGTGACTCGCCTGTATTCAAAGTCACAGTCTGCAAGCCTATCTCGACAGAATCATAATAGAGCGTTACGTTGAATGTTTCAGTGTAGTTGCCAAGGTTGGCTGCTGTCACGTTGACGGATGTCATTTGGTTCTGTTGTATGAGCGTTTCTTCTGGCACTATGTTGATCATGGCTACATTATGAATAGGCATTACAAAGAAGATTTTCACGTCCGTCGCGTTCGTGTTTCCCAGACTGTCAAAGAAGTATATTCTCCACGCTATTGCAGTAGAGGCAATTGTCTCGTTGCACCAGATGAACTTTGCCTTCACCCAGGTGTTTGAAACTTCTCCAAGGTACTGCGGTTGTGTCAGTGGCCATCTTACGTATTCTACTCCGTGCTCTGAAAAACTCCTGTGAAAGTTGTTATGGCAGAACATCGGCCAATCACCCGAGCCCGGGCCTATCTTGAAAGCGTAGAGACCTCCATCGTTCGTGATAAACACGCAGCCGTCACCGATGCTGGGACTGCCAAAACCGGTACTGCTCAACGTGTAGGACCAGAGTACGCCGCCGTCAGTTTCGTTTATTGCGTAGAACGTTCCGTTCAGGGCTTGGCAATAGACGGCGCCGCCGGCTGATGCTGGACTACAGTACATGTAGTTTTGTAGGAATCCGTTGTGGAGCGGTACAGTCTGCCAAAGTTCGGTTCCGGTTGTCAGGTCGAAAGCCCACATCGTCCAATCGTTGCTGGGAATGAACACTTTGCCATCATGAACTAGGGGGGTTCCTGTGCTTCCCTTTGCCTCAAACCTTCGTATGAACTCTCCATTTGTCTCGTTTAGAACATAGGTTGACCAGAATCCTTCAGTTGTGTTGTACTCGACCTGAATGATCATTCCATCATAGATTACAGGCGACGTGTCCCATGATCTTCCATACGTTTGATTCCATATCTGGTCTCCTGTCGTTGCGTTGAAGGCGTACTGGCCTGATGGGTTGTAAACTGAAATGAAAACCATGCCGCTGTCATACGCTACGGAGCCCACGATGTTTCCTATGTCTTTACGCCACAGTACGTCTCCAGTGGACTTGTTCAAAGCATACACTCCGGAACCATTTGTGTAAGATGTGTCGTAGGACGTTGTGTAGTATACGTATTCGCCGTTAACTAGCGGCGACCCAACCCAAGTATTGTTGTTTGACTCTATGAAATGCCAGATCTCTTCTCCGCTGGTTGTGTTGAGTGCCATGGCTCTCGCGAAGGGCGTGGGTTCGCCGTACACTCCCATACATTCTCCAACGTAAACAACGTCACCATCTACGCATGGAGACCCATCACATTGTCTGACTGTTGTGTTCCAGATTATGGCGCCGTTCGAGGCGTTTACTGCGTAAAGTCTGTCGTCTCCTTTAGAAGGGGCGTAGAGTACGCCATCCTTGTAAGTCGCTGTGCCGAAGTTGTCAAACCCAAAGACAGCGTCCTGCATCCACAGAAGTGAGTTTGTTGTCTCATTTTTCCAAGTTCCTGTTTCATTAGTTGAGAGAACAGCCTTTTGCAGGGAAAATGTGTCCATACCTTCAGCTTGCAAGGTGACGTATCCACCTTGCGGGATTACTAGCGCGTCTTGCTGCTGGCTTCTCCATTGTGGGCTGTCAACCATACTCAAGTGTCCTCTGACTAAACCGGCAGCTTGTGCAACAACTAGAACGGAAATCAAGCTGAACAGTGCGAATAGACATTTGTTCAAACTCACGCCTTCTCTTTACAGACTTGATCTAACTGCCACACTATTTATTGCTGTCGTGTCTGCCCATCAAACTCCTTCTTTCCCTTGAAACACGCTCTGACGCCCAACGGTATAAGCAAATGGGATAGACTCAGGGCGTGGTAAGGATCTCTAGTCTTGTGATAGAGCATCGTTACTCGCCAGTGTCGTAGTATGTGAAAGTGAATCTGCAGAATCTTGGGGTTACCAAGTTTGCTTGCGATTCTTTTTCGCTGTCTGCTGAATATTTAAGTTGTACATGCCCTTGTACGCGAAGACTTGCGATAATGTCGATAGTAAATAAAAAAGAAGAGTCTATTGAGTTTTTGTTTCTGCTTTAACTGAAGGTTTTCTTCTGACAAGGTACACGTTTATGACTAGCAAGACGACTGTTGTCGCTGTCAGAGCATACATGGCCATTGTAACGTTGCCCAACCCAGTCTGCAAGGAATTATAGCTTGCCTGCAAGTTGTCATAGTGACCTTTCAGGTCTTCGTAGCTTGAATTTAGCTGGTTATAGCTTGATTGCAGCTGCTCGTATGTGGAGGTCTGATGTTCTATGGTGCTTTGAAGGTTGAAGGTTCCGATGCCCATGGTTGCAGTTACGAATATGAAGTATCGACCCTCACTTGCAGCTCTGAAGCTTAGGCTCTTGGACGAGTTTTCGTACAATGTGTTTGCGACCGCAGGTGACATCGACATGTATACTGAATAACCATAGAAGACTTGCATGTCAAAATCTGAGCCTGAGGGAATTGTAAGGTTCAACGTGACTTTATCGTCGGAGCTCAGGTCTGCATAGTAGCTTGCAATGCCTCCTTCCCGCGGAATGGTTTTGGTGTTGTTTGTTTGGAGTTCGTCGCTGAAATCATAGAAGAACGTGTAGTTGAGCCCTCCACCATAAGGTAAAGTTGTCACATTGAGAACGTATGAGCTTTTTCGAGTGATGAATGCTGTGGTGTAATAAGGATACATAGAATAGAGCGAACTCAAAGCCCCTGCGCCAACAGTCCATTGAAAGGCGGTTTCCGTTCCTCTTTGCAGGTTGACGTAGCCATAACTGCCAACGTCTACCTTGAAGTACATCATGAATATGCACCCTTTCGGAAGCTGCTCGGACAAGTCATACACTTTATAACCGTTTGACGGAATGCTGTCGGAAACCACTTGGCCTCGGTTTATTGTCTGCTCAGAATGCACAGAGGGGCTTGAAGCCAATATCAGCAGAGTCAATGCAAGCAACGAGATCACAACGCTCTTCTTCATTCATCTCACCACTATTCATTCGACCAGTACAATCTTATAAACCCAAACGAGTGGGCTGAAGTATGGTTTAGAGCACATGTCTGTTCCTAAATTCGTTTGTGGGGTGGGCTGTGCTTCTGGCTTTGCTTCGCCTGCGGATGGTGATGTGGTTTGGGATACGAGAAGCATAGGCAAAGTTTTATCCAAACCAAACCTAAACGTGCCCCAGGATAGAATTGACCTGAAAGAGAGTGGTTTTAGTAAATGTATGTTATGGTCACGTTTGCAGTTGCTCTTATGCTTGTATCGTGGACTGCGATTCTGATATCTACAACTCCTGTAGGCAAAACGGGAAAGACTACTGTTCCATTCATGCCGACATCTGTTTGACTGTTATAATCAAATGAACGGTACTGTGCAGAATATGTGACGTTAACATAAGTCTCATTACTCGTAGATGAAACCTGAACATAAGCAATTCCTGCGTAGAGACCGAACTCAGGATCTCCATCTAGCATATATTCATTGATATCAGGTTCTGTACTGAAATTTGCTGGCAAATCTATTCCCCCGTTATGAGAGTAAACGGTCTCAGTCTTCTCAAGTTGCAGAATGCTGGAAAGGTCATTTACTTGACTTCTGGGCAAGTTCAAACTTGAATTCAGAGTACTGTACTCGTAATTCGTATAGCTATGACTCAACACATAATCATTGTATGACGCATTGTTGTCGTTAAGTGTCATCGTATAGTATGCTATAACTCCACTAATACCGGCTATTAAGATGATGCAAAGTATTCCAAGTGCAATTGCAACATTTCTTCTAACCATTTTCTTTTCACTCATTCTTAAACCACCAGTTTGTTTTTCATGAGGTCCGGCTATAAAAGCATTATTTTTGTTCCTGAAAACTTGTTGGATAAAACTTTACCCCAACCAACCCAACCCAAAACCGAAGAAAAGCTTATTCCATATTGACAAGATATTATGTTGGGGAACAGTGATAGATGAGCGAGTCTTTCGAGTTTCAGAAGAAGCTGACAAAGATACGGGAAGAACTTCACAAGAGAGAAGTGGATGTTAGAGATCGATTGGCAGACATTGAGAAAAAGAAAGTAGAAGCGTTGAAGAAAGTGGAGGAAATGAAGCACAATACGTTACACGACATTCAAAAGGTTGATGAAGGAATCATGAAAGCGAAGTTGGATCCAGAGACAAAAACGAGGCTTGCCTCAGAAATCGTAGAATTGAAGCAAAATACCGAAAAGGAATACTCAGAACTTAGAAGCATTGTCCTCGGCAAAGCCACTTCGCCTTAGAGGCGGTCCTCAAGCGGGCGTGTTCTTACCCAACCCAGACCAGAAAAAAGAGAAGGGAAGCAGTTTTGCAGCATTGCTATTGTTTGGCTTCTACTACTTTCGCAATCGGGGCGTTTTTCTTCACTGATTCAATGCCGTTCACGCATGCGTCCTTTGATGAGTAGCCTTCGCTTACTGCAATTATCTCTCCATTGGCTGCTAGCAGACGGAATCTGAATTTTCCTGCCTTGTCCTTGAACCATTCAAACTTTGGTTCTGGCAAAGATATCACCTGACCAATTTTATCACTGGAACCTGCTAAAAAGACCTTCGGTCAAGCACAACTTGCCCTAAAGAATCTGTTCAAACAAAAGAAGTGGACTGAGATAGACAGCAGGAATTTGTTCAAAGCTTCTTTTTCGCTTTCTTGGCTGTCTCTTCTACTTTGTTTGCTCCTTTCTTTCCCAGTTCAACGCCTTCTTTTCCGACTTTTTCAGCTGCGGATGCTGTCTTTTTTGCAGCTTCCTCAGTTTTTTCCTTCACTTTCTTCAGAATCCCCATATCGACCACGATTACTAAGAAGCCGTTGTTCTATTTCTCATTTGTGTGTGAGGTTAGGTCTTGTCCAGCGCGTGCGCTTTCGATAAAAGAGTGCTTAGGATTCACTTTAACAGTCTATTTATGAGATTGACCCATCTATCAGTTGTTGCTTTTGAATGTGCTCTCAGCTCACTTTCTTGATCCCCTATTGAACCCCCCCAAGAAAGTCAATGCAGAAACAGTTTTCTCTGGACAAATCGCACATTCCTCAGTTGCTCCATTCTTAAGCCGCACTACCATCTTGGAATTTAATCTTCCTTGCTCCGCATAGACTTCCAATATACTATCCAGTTCTATGCTGCGTTCTCCAATGATCAAATGCTTAGTGGTCAGAACTATCGGTTGTTTGTTGAATATGCCTACTGTTTTTCCACGCAATAATTCCTTTTCTTCACTCACATTTAATCACTTGTTCATGCCTCATAGCATGTGCTTGCAATCCTCAATATGCTTTGCATTTTTAAGTCCCTTAAAGCTTTGTGTGCGACACATATCTAGAACCAGCGCGTGCTGATATCAAAGGCAGAGTGGCCTCTACCAGACAAATAGCGCGTGCGTGCGTACGATCTGCCGTATGCAAAATAACTTTGTTACAGATAATTATCTGGCTAATTGTTTCCCCAGCTCCATGAGGAATAGGTTGATTCGCCTCTTTCCTTTCGCAAAATCGACAATCGCCGTGATCGTCGTGGATGGTGTCTCTACCGCAACTGAGACTCTCGTGGTGTTCTCGTGTACAGGTGCCGCGTCAATTAGAAGTATTGAGCTCCATGACATGGGGGCTGCTTTCGTCTTTGCTTTGAGATGATGCGCTGTTTCATCGATTTGTTCCGTATTCCAGTCCAAGTTGGTGAGCACTTTTTGAATGGCGATCCAAACCTTGTTTAAGGAATAGTCTATCTCTACCGTTTCCTTCTCTTTCCGTAAATAAGCCATGCTACTCAGGCAATCTATTGGAAACCACGTTTATTTAATTAGCGCGCTAATCAAGCGTTCTGAAACTCTTCTTGTCTTGATTCAATGATCTAATACTAGACTAAGGAACTAATTCAATTCTATCTCATCTAGCGCGCGCTACTTCTAAAGGATGTGTAATTGGCATTTTATTCAGTTTTTGTTCACTTCTGACTCAAATTCTAGCGCGCGCTGACGACGACGAAACGACGACGCATATGTTTATCTCAGCAACAGAAGACAAACTAGGGATTCAAAAATGAGTGAAGTCAAGAAGTGCCCCGAGTGTGGTGGAGAAATGGAAAAAGGATTTGTAAATACTAGCTCGTGGGTATTTTGGGATACAAAAGAGCATAAAAGGGGGATTTTTGGAAGACCAGGCGGAGAGGTGATTATTCCCCTCAGCCTTTTTACTGTGCGGAATGTGGAAGCTGACCGTTGCCCGAAATGCAGGCTGATATTGTTCAAATATGGCAAAAAAACCGAGCTACCCCAAACGATGCCTTGGGAATAATTCAAACTCTTGTTGGGTTGGATAAAATTTTACTCCAATCAACCTTAAATGACCACGAACGAAAAAAACCTACGCTTTCCCCTTTCGCATTGTCTAGTCTTGTTAGGGATCTTAGAAGTAACGTGTGAGAAAGGTGAAGATGTCTCTAGCGATTCCGTTCTTGTATGCTCCAAATCATTCGCAAGCAAATGTAAAAAACCTGAAACATTTCTTCTCATAGAATTCGCAAGACTTCGGCAGTTGATTTGGTCTTCAAGAATACGTCTCTTGCAAGTCTTATTACCGCGTCGTGATTCTCTTTCGTGGTTCCTGTGCATGCATCCTCAACCAAGAGAACGTCGTATCCTATGTCTCCGCCGCAGATTGCAGTTGCGAGAACGCATTGGTCAGTCAGGAACCCCACTACAATGATGCTCTCAATATCCATGTTCCTTAGAACGAAGTCTAGATTGGTTCCGGTAAATGCTCCCCCATTTGTTTTTGGGAAAACCAATTCTCCTTTGGCTGGCTTCACTTCACTGAGGAACCTGCCTTTCTCCGCGTCCATTGGCACAATAAAGTCAGCTTTTCTGTTTATCTTCGCTGTATGCCTGGGGTCGCTGGTCTGTGCCCCTAACTTGATATGCATTATGTCATAACCTTTCTTCCTGCAGGCTTGCAGTATCCTCCGTGCGTTTCTCACTGCTTTCTTGACCCTCTGATCATATTCTCGCAAAGCTTCTCGTACTTCTCTTTCAGGCAATCCTGCGTTCAGTGCTTCCTGAAGCAGTGGTCTTGAGCTCACGAGGTTTTGAATGTCAATCAGAAGTAGAGCTGTCTTCCCTGGCTTTGTTTCGAAGTCAGGGAGCGGCTTTGCCAAGGCTTTAAAAACATCTTCCATAGTCAATTTTCCCATTCAATAACCTCCAGTTTGACTTTTGACTCCGTCACTAAACGACGATTGCAATTGTGCGTCACGCATATTTATGATTTGACTTTGTTCTAATTCATCAACTATGATTTCACATAGTCGCGGAAATGGTTTCTCTTCATACTTTCCAACAATATCCATTCTGGCCACCGTATCTAGGATGATTAGAATATATTATCACACGTTTGAGTTGGTTGGACAAGACTCTGCCCCAGACTTTTCAGTGAGAGAAAAAAGGGAGGGTTTTGCGGGAGACAACTCCTTTCGTTTGTCATAAATATCGATCGTAAAATCCCAGAATTTGATATGGACCATGGAGCTTCAAGCAAGTACGAGACTGCGGAACCAAGCTATGATCATTAGTTTCCTTTCTTTCTGGCGACGCTAGGCATCGCGTTTTTATGCTGCTGAATCACTCTTTATACTAATGCGGCTTTGCCTTCAAAAAGCAAACCTGGAGTGGGTGGCTGCAAGTCTTGAAGGAATGTCTGGTCGGTGCTGGTGGGTGGGCTTATTTTCATGTTCCAGGAATTAGCCCGCTAGTAGCATATTCACGAGTTTTCAGTTTTGTCGAAGTAAACTCGACATTTTACGAGATGCCGAGTTTGAAGGAAGTTGAGAGATGGAAAAGACTTGTTCCGCGTGATTTTCAATTCAGCGTCAGGGCTCATAGGTCGATAACTCACACTCTGAGATTCAGACCTGTGAACGAGGTTTTTGAAGCCTTTGAAAAGATGAAACAGATATGCCAACTCTTGGGAGCAAATGTTTTGCACCTTCAAACGCCGTCGTCGCTAAACTTGAATGAAGCCTTTGTCCTTGACTTTCGCCAGCTTCTATCATCGATTAACCTTGAAAAACTGAGGTTAGCTCTCGAAGTGAGAGGAACACTTGGCGGAAGCCTTCCCCATGAATTATTGAGGGTAATGCAGGACAATAACATAATACACAGTGTGGACCTGTCAAAGGGTGAAATGCCTGCTTATGACTCGGACATATTGTACACTCGGCTGTTTGGAAAGGGGCAGCATAACATATATCAGCCGACAGACGAGGAACTGGTAGAAATAGATCGTAAGGCTTCGAGCTCGAAGTCGGAGAAGATTTCGATGAGTTTTCACTTTGTCAAGATGTACAAAGATGCTGCCAGACTGAAGACTTACGAGCAGACAGGCAAGTTCCCGATGATTACAAGGTCAACGGGAACCGCTTCACTTGAAGAAGTTCTAAGCGAAGATACAGCCTTTCCAACAACAAAACAAGACCTTATTCACAAGCAGGAATGGAAACTTTTCGATGTAACAGAGACAGAGAGAACTCGAGCTGGAGAATACTTGGAGAGACTTCCTGACGGGACCTACAACGATCTGACCGAGGTAACGGATAAACTTGCGTCAATGACGAGGTGAAGAAGTTGACAGAGGATTCTGAAAAGATCCTGTTCGGCACTTCTGGATGGAGCTACAAGGAATGGATAGGCCCGTTCTACACCAAGATGGACAAAAGCATGCTCCGAGCCTACACAAAAGTTTTCGGAACCGTGGAAATCAACTCAACATTCTACCGATATCCTTCTAAGGGCACTGTCATGGGATGGACGAGATATTCGCCCGAAGGTTTTGTTTACGCAGCAAAATTGCCTGGACTCATAACGCATGACAAGAAGCTGGAATTGTCGCAGGGCATTGAGCAAGACTTGGAAAAGTTCATAGAACTCATGGAACCACTTGTCTTAAGCGGCAAACTCGGCTGTATATTGATTCAGCTTCCCCCCAAGTTTCGTTACAGACCCGAACAGCTAGAGGGCTTTTTCAAATTGCTGCCAACCCACGTGAAGTTTGCAGTTGAGTTTCGAGACCTTTCTTGGATGAGAGATGAAACATGGGCCCTTCTTGAGAAGTACAAAGTTGCTTACACAATTGTTGATGAACCGCTGCTTCCATCAGAGATACACCTAACGTCGCAGATCGCCTATTTCAGATGGCACGGCAGAGGCACCCGCCCTTGGTACGACTACCATTATGGTGCCGAGGAGCTTCGGCCGTGGGCTCCCAAGGTTCAAGAAGTCGCCAAAAAGGCAGAAAAGGTCTATGGTTACTTCAACAACCATTATCATGGCTATGCTGTTGAAAACTGTCTGCAAATCATGGAAATGTTTGGGTCTCTTGATGCGAAACAGTTGGAAGCCAAAGCCAGAGTAGAAAACTACAGGAAGGGTTTGGTTCAGCAGACGTTTTCTACTCTTGAAACGTTTGCGGCCCCGAAAGACCTGAGCTTTGGGAGTCTGATCAACTATTTCGTTCCTCCTGAGAGGTTGAAGAGGGCTGAGCAGATTCAAGACAGCGAGTTGGAAGTCACAAAGCAGACGAATGCGCAGGTTGAAGCGGCAATAAGGGAGTACCACATAGCCATAGATGCTCAAACAAGAACCATTTTGCATGACTGTGCCGACTGGGAAAGAGTCTCTTCAACGAAGAAGCTCTGCAAGCACGTGGCAAAGTTGTTTCTATGGATGAACAAGCAAAGAGCCACTGAAATCCTCAGGAACATCTACGACAACGAAGAAGCGTGGCAGTTCAGACCCTACGCAAGTGAATAATACCTAAGAAAACTCAAGCTCAGATCTTGTATTCTTTCGCTTTTTCGGTGCCAACTACTTTGCCTCTTAGGTCTCGCATGAATTTGGTGAACAGTTCTGCATTTTCCGTGTGGACTGGAAAGACTTTTGACGCCTTGATTTCTTTGAGTATGGATTTGAGCTGCAGCGGCATGATGTGGCCTGAAACATGAACGTGATACTGCGGCAGACCATAATGCTGAAGCCAATTGACAAGTCTTCCGTAATCTATCTCCATCTCCTCATTGAACGGCTCAGAGGCAGACAGAACGTAACAACTTCCGGCCTGAGGTTGAAGGTCAACAAGTTCTTCCAGATCATAGAAAGACATGGCCAAAACGACTTTGCACTGTTGCTTCGAAAGATCGAAGGCATTTTTAACTTTGTCTGGGCAGTACTTTTCGATCTGCTCTTCCCACTTGTAGCGTGTGGACTTCGACTTTCGAAAAACCAATATGTCTTCATCGTTCAAGTCCGGAAGACTCAGTTTTTTGTCCGCACGAAGCGCATTCAGCAAGTACGCTTGTTTCAGTGAAATCGCCAGGCAACGTTGATTCTTCTTGGCAATTCGATAGAAGCTGTTGAAACGATCGACATCCGCGTAGGCAAACTCTGCAAGCACAATTCCATCTGCCTGTCTGACAATATCGTCCAGCTTACTTTCGACTTCAGCTTCCGAAGACACAGTTGCACCAGTCATGTTTGTAGCTTCAGTAACAACCGCCACTGGCTCTGCTTCACGTGCTTTCTCAACAAAATCATCCGTCATTTCCGACTTCGCGCCATGATGCCTGAAGTCGCCCGTATAGGCAATTGCACCATTTAAAGTATGGATCACAAAACCGTAGGCACCCGGAACAGAGTGGTCCACATGAACAGGTTCAACTTCTAGATTGCCGACTCGGATCTTCTTGCCTGTTCTGAATGTCTTGAAGTTTAGACCTTCAATGTTGAATTCCAAGTCTGCTCTACGCATCTCGCTCTGCGCACGCATGATAGTTAATGTTGTTTCGCCGCAATAGACTGGAATTTCGCGTTTGATAAAGGACAAGTAAGCTGAGTGGTCCAAGTGCCCGTGTGATATGAAGATGGCGTCAATGTCAGGTTTCTCCTCATCGAACTTGTAGACACCGTCCAGTTTGGGCAAAATGCCGAATTCTTGGAGGCTTCTGCCGCTCTTTGGCGAGAGGAACGGTGGTGAATAGAACAGTTTTTTCATGCCGAAGGACATGCCGAAGTCAAAGAAAACCTTTGCATCTCCATCTTTCAGCAGTATCTTGTTTCCACCGATCTCGTTTACTCCTCCATAGAAAGTCAGAGTTGTTTCACGTTTAACCATGCTTACACCTTCAGTTTGTCTACGTTCCTGCAAACGTTTGAAAGAATAAGCATTATGTGTGGAAAAGTGAAAACGCTAAAGACCTTCGTGTACTTCGCACTTCCAGCGCTCCTAACAGTCTCAGCTTTTCCGCCAGCCGTCAAATAGCCTCTGACAAATGTCTCTCCGAACTCTTGCAGCCTGTTTGCCTCAACGAAGGGGGAAATATCGTGCCCCGAATAATACAGGAATTCTGCGATGTCCCAGACTGTGTCGCCTTTTCGACTAGCTTGTTCAAAATCCATCAGACAGATTTCTCCCTTCTTTCCAAGAAAAATGTTTTCTGGTTTCGTGTCTCCTAGGGCTACGCCTAAGGAGTGAACGTTGGCGAATGTTTTGCCGACTTTTGCCACGACATCCATGGCTTCTTTGGTTTCAATGGGATTTTTGGAGCTGACGGCGCGCTTTACCAACTTGTCTATCGCTTCTCCTTCCACGTACTCCATCACTATCAAACGTTCGTTACGACTAATGTTCAATAGTTTGGGTACGACAAATCCGTTCGCATCCAAAAGGCGATTGATGGCGCACTCTCTTTCGAGTCTTGAGCTGCCGGAAACAGCGAAGGTTCTCGTGCCAACACTCCATAAGGTGAGCGGGAACCATTTGAAATTAGACCAGTCTCTGAACTGTTTGACGATGGCTCTCGTCTTTTTGCCTTTTGCAGAAGTCTCAACCAGATAAACGTCATTAAGGATGCCGCCAACGTTTTCAATCTTCACTTGGGCATCTTTGTCAGCGGACAATGCTTTCTTGGCAAAGGCTTTGATATCCACCCTGTTTGCGAGCGGTACGAGTCCAGTGGCTGTTGGAACATAAACGTAGTTTTCCGGATCTTCGATCACTTGCTTTATCCTCAAATCATCGATAGACATCTGACGCCTAAACAGCTGTTCTCTGTCCTGCGAAAGTGCTTCTAGAATCTGCGGAAAAATGCCGAGCGAAGCAGCGAACAAGGTTCTCTGCCCTGTTTTGAAGAGGTCCACAAACCGTGTTCTCAAGCTTATTGCCTTATTCGCAAATTGCTTGGAGATCAGCCAGTAACCATTCAAGTAATGAACTACATTGTCTTTCTCAAGTTCTTTCAAAGCCTCGAGAAATCCGTACAGAACACGCGCAATGTTTTTTGGTCCTTCGCTGCTTCCTATTAGGTTTGCAAAAGCATAGAGCGTCGGTGGAAACAGTCGCCCCCTTGTCAACATGGTTTCATACATGAAATATTCAGGTCTTATACGTAATTCAGAGGAAAGTTCTGGGAAGTCTAGAACGAGACTTTCCAGAAGTTCGATGATTAGCCGCTTCTTCAACGCTATCTCCTGCAAACGCAGATAGTGCTCGTTAATCAAAACCGTGTATGGAAAGACCAGCCCACCGGCCACTGCTTCGCCCAAAAACCCTTTGTCAACGTCCCTTTCGAACACCCAGGCATCGACCGCCAGGACCGAAAGGTTGCCGCTTCCGAAAGCTTTGACGTAATTCATGATTCTGGGTTGAAAGTTGCGAACAACTGCCAAAACCTGCAAAACCGTTTTCGCGGCGGGTAATAGCGAGGCGTAATCGGTTCTTCTGCAGGCCGCAACTATCTCACAGGGCCCTACCACATGTTTGCAAAAATTCAGGACTTCCCTAGTCAGCTTCGCATCTGTGTTTTTTGTAGCCTGCGCCAATTTTCCACCTGAGACGGATGTAGCGATCTTGAATAGAATCTGTTGCGCTAGGAAATATAATTGATGCTTTCGCGCTATTATGACATGCTGCTTTGACCGGGGTAATCTAGTTATCCCTTCTGACGAATCTTCGCGCGCGCCCGATTCTGTGCGCTGGGAGTAGGCAATCTAGTCTCGGTGAGCTTTCGGCTCACTCTTTTTTCTGAGCGTTTCTGGCATTGAAATCAGAAATGGAGTAGCTAGTACTGTAGTGGCTATCATCAAAACGATCACATGGATAGGTGAGAACATGTCCCACAGTAATCCGCCAATTGCAGGGGAAATCACCAAACCGATAAATCCATCAAACATGGCGAGCACGCTCAGCCAGACGCCTAGAAGTTGTGGAGACACCATTTCCGTGGTCATCGCCGTCTGAAACGCAGCAATCAATACGATCGTGCCTTGTAGAAAAGCCGAAACAACGAGTTCTGTTGAGTTGCGAGCATAGATAAGCATGAACATGGAGACGAGTAACAGTGGCATGGTCAGGTATATTGCACGTTTTCTGCCTCGCACGTCGGCGAGTTTGCCCATCGGAAAGGAAAAAACTATAGGGATCAACCACATTGCCGTGGTCATCTGTCCGATCACGTACTGATCTGCTCCTTTTACCTGCTCTGCAAAAAGAGTCCAATAGATCTGGCTTAGATACATGGGTATGCAGGCAAGACTCATGTAGATAATCCAGATTCTCACATGTTTCACTTCGTTGAAGAGTCTTTTTACATTCCGAACGTAACTCGCGTTTTCTTTTCTCTCTGCTCTTGCTAGAACTATGTCGTGGGGGTCTTCGAACAGCTTCCAGATCATCATAAATGTGAAACAGAGACCTGCGAATTGAATTAAGTAAAGTGGGCGGATTCCTTGGGCGTTGAGACCTCCGAAGACTGTTACAAGATAAGCTGCGATTATAGGGGCGGCGAGTCTTGGAAGAGAGGACAACATGTCGCAAAGTGCCATTCCGGTGGCTCTCTGGTGGCTTTTGAAACAGCTGCCGCATATTGTGGGGCAAACAGTGGAAGTTACTCTTAGTGCGAAGGTCATTATTGCTAGGGCAGGAATCACCATCCACCACTCTATGGCTGTGACGAAGAAAAGGGATCCTATTCCAATCAATGCGACTCCTAGCATGAAAATGGATTTGATGTTGTAGCGACTTGAAAGCCAACCTACAAAGAGCGCGGCTCCGACTGAGGCGATTCCACTGATGGCGGTTCCGAAGCCGAGTTGTATTGCTCTGGCGCCTAGTGAAATGATGAAAATTGACTGATATTGCTGTGTTGCTGTAAGGAAAAAGTTCTGACTGACGTTCCTTGCCAAGTTTACTTTAAACGCTCTTTCCTGTTTGAGAAGAAACTTCAATGACCTGTTTAACATGCCTTCCATTGGCAATGAACGCACCTAAGAAGAAAGAAATTAACGGGCATGTTCTATTAAAGCTGTCTAGATACAGCTCGCGCGCGCGATTTTCAAGAGGCTTGAATAGGATGGATGGAGCTATCTTGCCAATATTTTGATGTAGGCAAACGCTGCGCTGAGTGTAAATATGATGGCGAATACCGAGACGTAGAGTATCCAGTTTGCAGAAAACGCAGGATAGCCTAACAGGAAAGAGCGTATCATGTCTGACGCACTGCTTAGGGGGTTGACCTCTGCAAAAGTCACAAGTATGGCTGGAAACTGCCCGGACTGTCCGAGTTGTTGAATCAGGAAAAGCGGGTAGAAGACGCTGCTGCAGAAGAACAGCGTGTAGTAGACGAGGCCTCTGGCGGTGACGAATTTTTCGAAGCTTGACGTGGATACTGCGATTGAGATGCTTAACCCGGAGATTCCCATCGCCAACAGAAACAGTGTCGCTATGATCATCAACAGCTGTGGTGCAGACGGAAAACCTAGAAAAAGGAAGCACGTCAGCAACAACGGCGTCATGTAAATCAATCCTCTCACTCCGCCTGAAATGACTCGGCCAACGGCCAGCTCGTATCTGGTCATCGGTAAACTGAGCATGTAGTGGTGGATTTCTCTTCGACGCTCCATGTTTACCTCGCGTCCGATCATGAAAGCTGAAGCAAACAAACCTGTCACCGCAAGTCCAGGAGCAAAAAAGTCAAAGTAGCTCTTGATCTGTTGAGTAACCTGAGAGGTGAGCATGGTGTTGTACACTACTGCCATTATGAAGAGGTCTGCCAGGTTCATGCTGATTAGTCCTACGAGCCACATTTTGTATCTGGCGAAGTTCCTGAGATCATGTTCCATAATGTACAGGATTCCCTTCATCACTTCCAACCTCCGCCTTCTATTCGCTTCCCGTAGATGACTACGCCGAAAAGAGTAAAGAAACCGAAGAAAGCAACGATTCCAAGCAGAGGCAACAGCGGGTTGTCAAGAGTAAAAATCCCAGTACCCCATCGAAACAGGTCGGCAGCGAAACTAACAGGGTTGAAACTGGCAATTCCGCCGTATGCCGGGTTGGCTGCCTGCACGACTGCCAAAGGGTACATTGCCGTGCTCAGGCGCACGATGAGAGCGTCTAGGACACCCATCAGTATGTCGAAGCGGTCGCTTGACTTTATGATAACAGCCAGTGTGATGCTCATGCCCGACACGCCGAATGAAAAAAGAAAGAGAGCAAAAAGAGACACCAGGAAAGCGAGGGGGTTCAGCGAGCCTATCACGTAAAGTGATATGGCAATCAATGGTCCAACGTAGATGAAAGATCTTAATCCTCCCCCGATTGATCTGCCCAGTACAAGTTGTCTTCTCGATATTGGCAGACTGAGCAGGTACTCGAAGACCCCGTGTTCTGCTTCCTCGTAGATGTCGAAACCGATGAAAATAGCGGCTGAGTATAGGGTCATTATTGAGAGCCCGCCGACGTAGTAGCGGAAATAGTCTTTGACTGCGTTGACGTTTATCATGCGGGATGCGATCACGCCGAAGAATGCTATCTGGGAGACGAACCAGATTGCCCGCATTATGATCAGAAACTTGTATTGGAAGAAGAGGCGAACGTCTCTTTCAACTACTAGGAGAAGTTTGTTCGTTCACTGGTCACTCCTGATCTTTCTGTGCCTCTTCAATTGTCAAACCAGTGTAATGTGCAAACACGTCGTCAAGGCTTGGTTCACTCATGCGTATGGAGGTTATGGCGACTTCTCTTTTCGTAAATAGGTTCATGATTTTGGGCACGATTTCTTCAACCTTGTTGAGATATAGACGCATGCTCGTCGGCTTGACCTGCATGATGTCGACAACTTCCTTCATACCTTTGAGTTCTTCAATGATTTTTGGCGGTGCGTCTTTTTCAAGCTGAATGTCTATTATGTCTCCGCCCACAATGCTGTCCTTCAGTTTTTTGGGGGTGTCGCACACCAGGAGCTTGCCCTTGTGCAATATTCCAACACGGTCGGAAAGCTGGTCAGCCTCGTAGAGCTCGTTTGTTGCAAGAATAATCGTGGAGCCTTCATCGCGAAGCTCGAGAAGCATGTTCCATATCCTATGCTTACCCACAATGTCAATTTGGGCAGTCGGCTCATCGACGATCGCAATTTTCGGCCTCTGAATCAGGACCTTAGCAATCTCAACACGCTTGCGCATGCCGCCTGACAGGTCATGGACCCCCTTTTTTCGAGCATCCCACATGTCCACAGCGTCTAGTACTTCCTTCACTCTTTGTTTCCGAACCGACGTTGACAACCCGCAGACTTTGGCATGCCAATTAACTACATCCCAAGGTGTAGCGACCCACAGCATCTTGGCTTCTTGAAAGGCTATGCCTAGAAGACCGCGCACCTTGTCAGGTTGCTTCCGTACGTCATACCCCCCAACATACGCCGTGCCTTCCGTCGGTCTGATCACCGTTGCAAGCATAAGAATAACCGTAGTCTTGCCTGCACCGTTGGGCCCTAGTAATCCAAGGATTTCGCCCTCTTCAACGTCCATGTCTAGATGATCAACTGCTGCTAACTTGCCGAACGTTTTTGTGAGATTTTGAATTCGAATTATAGGTGCCACTTCTTACACCAGATTGAGAAAAAAATACAATAGCGCATCAGTTAAATAAGACTAGCGATTCGCATCTTCCCGCGGAAGGCGTCAAGCGAAACGAGTCTTTCTTTCATGAAAGATACGGGTTGTTTCGCTGTTTGTTTCTGTTTTCCAGAAGGTTGGGTCAACTGCGGTTCTCAATAACGGTAATTGGGAATTTCACATTTGAAAGCGCGTGCACTGTTGAAATTTCAACATGAAAAAGTCGCAACAGCGCGCGCGGACTCAATAGCCTCTCTTTTTCCATCAACTTAGGTAGTCAGGGCGCCTCATTTCTCTATTCTTTTCTGTTCCTTTCCATCTGATTCTTGCTTCGATCTTTCAGTGCTCTTAGTTTCAACAAAACGTCTATGAAGTTTGTCCAATTGACTCGGTATGTATTTGAACGAAACCGTGAGGAAAACGACACAGACAATTAGAAAGGTAACAAGCATCCAGACAGAAGCGAAAGTAAAGTTCTGTTTCACTTCTATCGGGGCATCAGAGTAAACTACTGCAATACTAGCAATAATCCATGAAATTGCTACAGCCATGAATGTAGTCATAATCGAAACAAAAGCATCATGAAGTAATTGTATTCTCATCATTTCCAGTTGAAATTCTCTTTCTTCTTTTTCGTTTGCATCTTCACTCATTCTTGAACCACTAACTGGGCTTTCCTTAACATTTCCTGATGCATTCGGCATACTCGGAGTAGAGTTACCATTCCTATCTTCCGTATACCTCACTATATAACTGATTAAGAACACGAAAATGACGATGCAAACCAAGAACAAAGCCAATCGCCAACCATTTGCTGACAGTATGCTCTTGTAGGGCTCATTATTGGACAAAATACCAAGTGTGTGCAATTTTAAAAATAATAAAATTCAACGGTTTTTTGTCATATCGTACCACAAGTTTCCCGAAGTCCGCGCAGTCAAAATACTTTGGAGCAAGTAAATGAACACATTCTCCTAAAGCGATAATAAAAAAGCTCAGACTGATAACGTAAAAAATAAAGAATGGAACGGCGATTGTGTTCGACAACACCAAGTATCCTAAACCCGTCAAGATTGGAATCACGGTGGACAAAACGCCAATGAACAGGCTAATCTTGGCGTTGGTTCTTTCATAAGACCTCATTGAAATCTCGTCTGCTTTTACTACCGCATCGTAGTAGAACTGAGCTTTCTTTAATTCGCCGTCCTCATCTTCTGGGGACATTCACGTGTCACTTATTTCTTTTTCTTCTTTTTGTGTTCTTCCAGAGCTACATATCTGGCGTCTTTGTCAGGCTTGTGTTTGTCGTCTCTGTCGGTATCATCGTTACTCATTCTTGAACCCTTGGTTAGTCTTCTGTTGTCATGCAGATTTAAGATTTCTGTCTTTTTCAAAGATGGTGTTCTGTTGATTTTGAAGGGTAGTAAAAGAAAAGATTAGGCTCTGGTCAGGTGTCTTCTCTTGTAGATTACTATTGCTAAAAGTGTAGCTACCATGAACAGTGGCAGAACGAGGAATGAGGGGAATTCTGGAATTACGTATTGAACCATAAGCGGATAGTGGTCTGTGTTGTTTGCGTCAATGACGTATGGAGTATCACCAATGCCATCATGGTTTGCATCTGTCCCATTGTAGTCGCTCCAGTAGTTTCCGCCAGAAGGATAACCATCATCCCAAACATTCATTGACGTGTTACTGGACACTTGCTCGTGGTTGTCTACGAAGTTGTTGTGGTATATCACGTTGTTTGAAGAGTAATCGAGCACGATGCCAACATCGTTGGTCGTTATGTTGTTGCCTGAAACGGTGTTGTTTGAAGAGGAATAGAGAAAGATGCCATAAACACCGTTGAGGTGGGTTGTTATGTTGTTGCCTGAAACGGTGTTGTTTGAAGAGTAATCGAGCCTGATGCCAAAAAGGATAAAATTTGCTATGTTGTTTTGTGTTATTGTCGAGTTTGTCGTGTATGCAAGGAGTATGCCTTGCCCGTTGTGCGTGAGGTTTAGGTTTGGCACTGTTATGCGGGTGCAGTTTGCGAGAACCACGGTTCCAGCGACCGATGGAACAGTCATGTTACACTTATTGATCCAGTAGTAGACTGGTTTCCCGTCCACCATGTTACTCGTATCCACATAATTCACAAAATCTGAAAACGCCGTACCCCAAACTGCGAAGTTTTGCAGATTGTTCGTCATAATGTTACCCGCAAGCGTGTTGTTTGAAGAGCAAGTGAGCACGATGCCAACATCGTTGGTCGTTATGTTGTTGCCTGAAACGGTGTTGTTTGAAGAGCAAGCGAGGGCGATGCCACCACTGTTGTTTGTTATGTTGTTGCCTGAAAGGACGTTGCTTGAAGAGGAATAGTCGAGGACGATGCCGTCATGGAAGGCTTTTATTGTTGCGTTGTGGACCGTCACGTTTGTTCTTTCGAGCAACTCTATTCCTCTTCCACTTCCAGCTCCTTGAAGCGTGTGTCCATTTCCTTCAATTATTATGTTATTCCTCTCTACAACAATAGAATCATTGATATTCGCAGTAAAAACGTAAGTAATGTTATCAACGGTCTGAATGTATGTCGTTCCCTCTATGCTTCCGTCAGCCCTGATGTAAACGGTTCCTACTGCATCTGCAGAACAGGTCTTGGTCATTGGAATAATCGAAAAAGAGAGGATAATTGAACAGAGTAATACTAGCCTGAATTGAACCGTGCCGTATCCCCTCTGATAATCGTCGTGGTTATTCTTATGGTTTGTGGAGAAATCTTTGCTCTTCATACTGGCATATTTGGTAAGAAGCAAAGTTTCTTTTCCCTCTTTTTTTTTTATGTCCTACGCTTCAGAATTTTCTTCACGTACTACATACTCTTTAGTATAGACAAAAGCCTAGGTTGTTGCTTTAGGATGAGATAATCGACCGCATTGAGAAGCCATGAAAAATCCAAAACTTTCTTTCTAGTAATATTCCAGATGATAGAATGCAAGTTCAAGGCACATGCACTATATATTTAAATTAAACTAATTTAGTTCTGTTTATCAACCAAAAACCATGTTGAACAGTCCAGACTGAAGGCCTACACTTCATGGCAAGCGTTCTAGTGGACTCATCGAAGAATCATCTGTCGTTCATGACTCAAAGCTTCATTCTGAATCTCGTTTTTGGTATATCCAAACATGCCTAGCAAGGTTTCACCTGATGAAACGAGCATTTTGACATATTCTTTAGCATCATAACGCGTCTTAGCCTTCAACAATTCAACCGCAACAACCCTCTCATTAGCCCATTTAGACTCGGCGTTAACAATCAAGTATTGAACCGTTTGCCCCGCATGCACCTCAAAACCAGCCTTCATCAACTGCTTAGCAACAATAGCCTGAAAAACATCATGATCATAATCCAACGGCGCCTTCGAAATTCTCTTAGCAACCAAAAGCTCCTGCACATCAACCTGACCCTCAATCAACCTGCAAGCATAATCCCTCAAAACACGCAAAGCATCAGGAACCCTCTCCCTAAAACCCTCCAGACTCGTGGCTCCCGCAAGCTTCCCAATCATCTCCAACTGGGCATTGACAATAAAAACAGGAGTATCCCCACGCCTGGCTTCAACACCCCCAAGTTTCACATCACCATTCTCAAGCACACCGTAATACCGATTCAAAACCGGAACGTCCTCCAACACTTTTGAAGGCAGAAAAACAATCCACCGATACTTCCCCTCAACACCCAAGGTAACGCCAATAACACCTGAAACTTCACGGCAAAAATCAACAACCTCCCTCGGCGAAGCGTTAACCTTCTTCAACCACAAAGAATCCACAATACCATGAATAACCTCAAAACCATGCTGCTCAGCCATCCTCGCAGTCTTCAACAGCGAATCACGAGCAAAAGCACACACGGCAATGTGAGCATCAACCTTCCCAAACCGCGCATTCCTATACCCCAGATAACCAAAACACGTCACCAGAATCCACTTAAGAGCCGCCTGCCGCATGTTGTAAACACGCTTTAAACCTTCATCCTCCACCTCCCTCTTCAAATCCTTATACCTCAAACGCTTCTTCAAAAGCAACTCCAACGTCTTAGGCACAATACCCTTCCTCTTCTCACAAATATTGTACCCAAGCTCCGGAACTCGAACGCTAGAGTTCGGACAACACTTACACAGAACAGTCTCAGCAGAAATGTTCCGCGTCAACATCAACGTCGGAAACATCGACGTAAAATCAACCTCAAAAACATCCGTGTGAAAACCAATCTTAGGCTCAAAAATGAAACCGCCACGATCAGCAACAAGCAGTTCCCACGCAGTTTTAAAAGATTCCGCCTCATTTTTCTTCCAAGGAATAAGAATACCGTCTTTCCAAGCGGTGTAAAGCTGCAATGAAGACATTATAGTTCCAATAGACGCCCTAGCAGCACGATGAAGAGGAACCCTGCAGGTTCTTGAAACCTCAATGAGTCCTTCTAAGCCGCAGGCAGTGTAGATGAACGTGTTGTTCACGTCAATATGAATCCGCCCGAAAAGCCTTCGCATCGTGGCTTTGTGATAAACACGACCATATGAAAAAAAAGTTGTTCCACCCCCTTTGCCAGTCTTTAATGGAACTGCTTCTCTGCTCAAAACAAAACGGTCGAGAATTCCATTAGCGAAAGCCCGATACGCCAAGTAGGGCAGCCAGAATGAATCTCCACCCTCGGTAAAAATCAAGTCAGGATCCTCTTCTCTAACAGACTTAACAAGCCCCAGCATTTTCTCCTCCTCACTTCCTCCCTCAATAACTATCGTCCTGCCACCGCATTCCAACGACACGCGGTCTATCTTGTCAGACAGCTTGTTCGATACACCCTGCCTCTTAGCACTCACCCTAAGCCACAGAGAACGTAGAGGCGGAACACGATAATCGACGCTTTCAACCGAATCCTGCAGATCAAAGCAAAGCCGTTTTCCAGAATCAACAACCATCACATGTGCAAAAGGAAAAACATCCCTCTCATACAAGTAAGCCTGCGAAACCGTGACATCAACATTGTGGAAACGAAACCGTTCGTAACCTCCGAGTCTAAGCAGGTCTCTAGCAAGACTCGAAGCCTTAGCATGATCTGTGAGTCCCACCTCCAAGACTTTTCGCTTAAACGGCTCCATGAAATCCGCATTTTTTTCAACAAAACGCCAATCAGTAACCGAATTGTTGTACTCAAGTTTGTCTGCTAAACGGTTGAGGGCAGAGAAATTTCCAGAAACATACATCTTGTAGATAAATTTGTCGATAAATCGAATGCGCTCGCCATTTTCCGCAATAAGCCAAACTGCAACTTCATCTGGACCTGAAGGATAAACGTCAAACAACCATCCTCGAACTGGGTTAAGTTTGACGAAGCCTTTTTTCAAGTCGCTCAAGGCTCTCTCGAATCTCCATAAGCTCCTTCCGCTGACTCACCAAGATGGACATGAACATAGCCTCAGTCAGAATAGGCCTTGTCGCCATACCTCCTGCTGACGCGTAAACCCTGCACGCAATCATTATCCTATCAAAAGCCTCCGCATCCTTGTCTCGCAAGGCTCTCCGAAAGCTTTCCCAACGCATAATCTCCTCTTCCAAAGCTTGTCTATAGGACGGAACGGTCCTCCCCAAAACTCACACCTCCAAAAACGCGAGTAGAAGGCTGATCAGCTGTAAAATCCATGCTAAACGGTCTGATGCACGGATGAGCTTCTAAAGCAACATTCAAAACCTGCCCTCTCCTCTTCAACTTAAGCAGAATATCGGATTTTCCAAATAGAACAGCTTCAAAAAACACGCTCTGCCTAGATCGCCCTTCCGGAAAATAGCTTACAACAACGATCATCTGTTTTTCTGAGGCTATCGCTGACAGTTTGGAGCAAACTTTCATGAAAAGTTCTCTTCCCTCAGTTTTAGGCATGTCGCGGTCTAAGAAAAGAGAAGTAATGTCTGAAACAATTAACAGTCTAGCCCTAGTCTTCCTCAAAACAGAATACAGCTTCTCCAAGACCAGAGATGAAAGCTGGTAGGCGGTGAACGCACGTGAAACGTAAACCCTTTCCAAAGCTGCCTTGCAGTCTAAACCGTAATCGCGTGCAGTCTCCGCAACCTCGTAAGGGCTGAATGAATTTCCACCGTCCACAAAGACAGTAGAGGAATTCAAGCCGCCGTTTTCACGCGGCAGCTGAGCACGGACCGACAAAACAAAAGACATCAATGAAGCTGCGTTGCCCTGTAAAACAATAAAGTCGCCAAGCTCAAACCCTGGAAAAACATCGTCCAACGTGGGAAAACCGAGGGAAAGACGCCTGAGCTTGTCGGCTGACAAAATAGACATGCGTAGCTCCCCAACTCAACACTGAAAGCCGTGGAAATTGCAAATAAACATTCGCTGGAAAAGCACTTCGCAAAACCTGGAGAGATAAGTTAAAGTGAAAAGACGAAACTTCCAAGAGCTAGACATAAACTTTCTTAAAACCATCAAATAAATAGTAAGTTGTGGACGTGTATGAAAAAACTTGAGCTGGACTTTGTCAACGAAACAAACATGGGCATGCTGACCGATTTCTACGAGTTGACGATGTGCGCCAGCTATTTTGAAAACAAACGGAATGAAGCCGCAACGTTCGACCTGTTCATAAGAAAACTGCCGCCCAACAGATCATATTTCGTCTTCGCTGGACTAGAACAAGTCCTACTTTTTCTTGAAAACATCAAATTCCATGAAGATCAAATCAAATACTTGAAGAGACAAAAACTCAGCGCACAATTTCTCGAATACTTGAAAAACTTCAAATTCACCGGAGAAGCATGGTCCGTCCCCGAAGGAACTGTGGTTTTTCCCGACGAGCCTTTGATAAGAATAACAGCACCTATAATTGAAGCACAACTGGTTGAAACGTTCATTCTCAACACGGTAAACCTGCAGACAATGATCGCCACCAAAGCTTCAAGAGTGGTGTGCGCAGCGCAAGGGAAGCCCGTGATTGAGTTCGGTTTGAGAAGAACGCAGGGAACCGATGCTGGAATGAAAGCCGCAAGATGCAGCTACCTTGCCGGAGCAAACGGCACTTCAAACGTGCTCGCAGGCATGAAATATGGTATACCCGTGTTTGGAACAATGGCCCACAGTTACATAATGTCCTTTGACCATGAAATTGATGCGTTCAGGAGCTTCGCCAAAACATTTCCTGAAAATTCAACACTTCTCATAGACACCTACGACGACCTGAAAGGCGCAGAAAATGCCGCCCTAGTCGCGAAAGAAATGGAGAAAAAAGGACACAAATTGAACGCAGTTCGACTCGACAGTGGTGACTTGCTAGGATTAAGCAAAAGGGTCAGGCAAATTTTAGACGCTCATAGACTTCAATACGTCAAAATCTTCGCGAGCGGAGATCTAGACGAGTACGTGATTGAAGAGCTCGTGAAGAAAGGAGCGAAAATAGACGCGTTCGGTGTGGGAACCAGAATGAGCACCTCCTTCGACAGACCGTACGTCGACGTTGTCTACAAACTATCTGGCAAAGTTGAACGAGGAGTATTCGTCCCAGCCATGAAACTAAGCAAAGGAAAAATAACTCTGCCCGGAAAAAAACAGATCTTCAGACATCTTGACAAGGAAGGAAAATATGTCAAAGACACGATAGGTTTGGAACACGAGAAAATCAAAGGAGAACCTCTACTAGTCCATGTGATGAGGAAAGGACAGATAATCTACGATGCACCCACGTTGGACGAAATCAGGAAAACCACCCTGAAAAACATGTCACAACTTCCCGATGAATACACGGGACTGGCAAACGCCGCTTCATACCTAATCGTCTTGAGCCCTGCCCTGAAGAAAATTAAGAATCAATTGGCCGCGCAGTTAAGGAGACAGAGTTACTCAGCATAAGAGCAAACTCAACCGTTCCATTGCTAGGCCAAGCCTTGACAATATGGAAGAATATGGGAAACTGACAAAACTGTGCTTGGAAACGCTTAGGCACGTTTTGTTCGTTTAGGCCTTCTCCCACTTTCGGGTGAAAGAAATGGAAGACTGATGGATTTAGATTATTGCTCTCGGTGTTTCGATCTTTCTCATAAATGGACGCAGAGCAGAATGTGTGACCCCTGCTTCCACTTGGTTGCCCTTTAGCACATTTGGTGTTCCAATTTGTCTGCATATGAATGTCAGAGAGTCTTCCGTGAAGTTCAGCAGGTTTTGTCCCTCTGTTGTGAGTTTGTAGACCTTTCTTGGTCTTTCCGTTGACATCTCCCAATCGCTCTTGACGAATCCCTTCTTTTCTAATGTTCCTAGCAAGGGGTAGATTGTGCTTGGTCCAAAGTATACTCCGAAGGTTTTGCGGATTCTCGTTATTATCTGGTATCCGTGCATAGGCTGTCCGTTGAGGAACTGGAGTATTATGAGGTCTAGAAGGCCTTTCATGAGTTTTGTCTGGACTTCTTTTGAGTTGTTCATTATGGCACCTTTTCTTGTTTTTCTGTATGTTTGTCCAACAGTTTGGCTGTTGAACGCTTATACAATATGTCTCTTGTTAGACATATCTTGAGTCTTTATAGACACTAAACAGCCATATAAACGTTCATGCGTACCACAAGCATAACAAAGCATAAACAAGCATATGGCCAAACCATCAATTTGACATAAATCTAATAAGCCGAAACATGGACCAGTACAAAGTAGGACACAAGCAACAAGTGAAAAACGTGTCGGAAACATACAAAAAAGGACTTGTACAACGCATAACCAAGAACCTGCTCGATATCCAAATACTAAGGCTAATTCAGACGCAGCCAATGTGGGGGTACATGATAAAGAAACAAGCAGAAACAAAGTTCGACGTCAAACTCAGACATGGAGCCCTATACCCGCTCCTCAACAATTTGGAAAAAGAGAGTTTCCTGACCAGCGAGAAACAGTCCAAGGGCGGTAGAACCAGAAAAGTGTACAAGATTACCAGGAAAGGTGAGCAGTACCTAGAAGCATATAATGCAATACTGAGAGAACAAATAAAGAAACAAGACCTAAAACAAGAACACTAATGAAACAAAGAGACTTGCGTGAATTCTCAGCGAACGAAAAAATCATGATCCGATTGTAAACTACAACTAACGCAAATTGAGGCAATTTCAGCAAAAGAATGTCATCAGCTGCAAACACTATCAGTTTTAAATACCTCTGGCACCAGAAAGCACAACCATGAATCCGAAAGTGAAAAGTATCACTTCAAGAAAACTTGTGCAGATCCTAGAGGAAAAGAGCAAAAAGGGCATTGATCTTGCGAAAAGAATGATGCTGGAAGAGAAAATCCAAAGTGACATTATCCGTCACGCCTTGGAATATTATGTGTCAAATTGGGAGATACTGACCCACCCAGCTCCATTTGCAATAGCCTATGAAGCTGTAGGCGGAGACCCAGATAAGATGGCGGAAGCTCAGGCAGCCGTAGTCATGTTGTCAGCCGCACTTGACATACACGACGACATAATAGACAAATCAGAAACAAAACACGGAAAACAAACTTTAACAGGAAAATACGGACAAGACATCGCACTCTTGCTGGGTAACGCATTCTTTGTTAACGGTTTCATGCTCTTAGACCATTCAGCTTCTAAGCTGAGACCGGAAAAAATCCAAGAGATATTCCATATCACGAAAAGAGGGTTGTTCGAGGTAGGAGACGCGCATGCTCTGGAGTTCCGTTTCAGACAAAAGATGCATGCTAACGCAGAGGAGTACATGCAGATCCTGAAGATGAAAGCAGTAACCACACAAATGAGCATGCAACTCGGTGCAATGCTTGGGGGCGGAACAAAAGAGGAAATAGAGGCTTTGACCAGATATGGAAGAATTCTTGGAATTCTCGCGGCATTGAGAGAGGAGTTCATCGACATTTTCGAAACACAGGAACTCAATCAACGTTTGCAGAACGAATGTCTACCTTTACCGATCCTTTACGCATTGGAGGACAGCAACTCCAAGAAGATGGAAGAGATACTGTCAAAGAAAAAGATACGAGAGGATAACGCCGAGGATCTCTTACGCCTGATCTCGCAATCGAGACGAGTCAAGGCATTAAAGAAGGAAATGATGGTCATGATTGAAGACGCGCGTAACCTAACGTACGAAATCGAAAATGCCACAAGTAGGAGTTTACTAGACGCCCTGGTTGCTTCTATGGTGGAGAATCTTTAGTAGATTCGTCTAGATCCCCGGGAAAATTCGGACTGGAACCTTCTTCTTCGAAGCCTTTTTCATCTCTTATTCCCTCAAGTAGTATACGTGTTGTACACAGATACTTAAGATTTGCTGTGATGTCTATGAACCTGACCATGTGAATTGAAAAATAGTAATACTATTATCTGCTTGAACGCGTAATAGACTGGTCGACCAAAATGCGCATTAAAGGCGACTTGACAAAAGGGATTGTTTGGCAAGAATTCATTCCGGCATTGATAGTAGTCGTGAATAGCCTCACATGGAACACCTTTATCCTTTCAGTTTTCAGCGGTGCAATTAACAGCCTCAAAATCCCCTCGGATGAGATATTGCTTCTTTTCTCCATAGAGTTCATCTCGATAGCTATCTCTGCGATCCTAGGATCAAAGTTTTTTCCAAGTTCGAGACGGGCGTTGCTTGCTTTGTGGATGGCTATGGGTTCACTTGCACCAATTCTGCTTACAACAATACCGAACAACGGCATGTTGATAAACTCGCTAGTTTGTGTCTTTTTTGGAATTTCAGTTGGAGCTGGATTACCTTCAACTCTTGCGTGCTTTGCCGATGCTACCACCGCCGAAAATCGAGGCTTTTTTGGCGGTGTCACTTTCGCTTTTGTGGGTCTTTCTAGTATCTTCTTTGTGGCTGCAACAATCTTCTTTGGTGACACTATCGAGATTGTCATAATGACTCTCTGGAGACTCGCAGGTATGGTCCTGTTCCTTGCCACCTACAAAATCAAAAAAGCAAACGAAGAACAAACCGCGCCACCGTATTCCAACATCTTGGGTCAACGAGACTTTGTACTGTATCTTCTGCCTTGGATCATGTTTTGCATGATTAACTGGATTGAAGCCCCTTTGTTAGCAAATCTATTTGGCAACCTGTACAACCTAATAGGATTTGTTGAAGTTGTCTTAGCCGGCGCATCTGCGCTTATAGGCGGCATTATCGCCGATCATGCAGGAAGAAAACGGGTTGTCATGATTGGGTTCGTCATATTGGGTGTGGACTATGCTATATTGAGTCTCATTTCTGGCATGGAAGTCGCAGGGTATATTTACGCGATCCTAGATAGCGTGGCTTGGGGAATGTTTGCATCAGTCTTCTTCATGACTTTGTGGGGAGATCTAGGTAGAAACCACATAAAGGAGAAGTATTACACGCTGGGCGGACTTCCCTACCTTCTTGCCATGTTCTTATCAGAGTTGGTCAATCCCTATGTTGGAATGATGCCCCTAGCTACCACGTTTTCTTTGGCCAGCTTCTTCCTATTCTTGGCAGTCGTTCCTCTGATGTATGCTCCTGAAACTTTACCTGAGAAGAAGGTCAGGGAAAGGGAACTTCGAGACTACCTTGAGAAGGCAAAAAAGACGAAGGAGAAATACGCTTAAGAGCATGGTTTCTTCCTCTTTGACAGAAAAACATGTTCTTCCATGTGATATTGACCACTGAATGCAATTCGCAATGTCGATACTGCTATGGTGAGGCGTTAAACGACGTAGATGATGATTTCTCAGACATTGAGGTTGAGTACACCCTGCCAAGAAAGATCAATTATGACATAGACCTTCTTGACAGGTTTTGCAGAGAGGATCCCGATTGCGTTTTGACATTCTATGGTGGAGAACCGCTTCTATGTCTTGACGAACTTGGACAGATCATGGACAAAACAAGACCAAAGCTTTTCATGATGCAGACCAACGGCTTGCTCTTGGATCACTTGGAACCTAGTTATGCAAATCGTTTCCATACGATTCTCGTGTCAATCGACGGGGACGAAGCGCTTACTGATTTCTACAGAGGAGCGGGAACGTTCAGGAAAGTGGTTGACAATCTGAAGTTGATAAAGAAGAATGGTTTCTCTGGAGAACTGATCGCCCGAATGACGGTGATGGAGAACACTGAGATATACGAACAAGTCAGATGGCTACTTCAGAATGACGAGTTTTCCTTTTCTTCGGTTCACTGGCAACTCAACGCTGGGTTCTGGAAGAACGATTTTGCAAGAAGAGACTTCAAGAGATGGAGCGAAGAGAGTTACAACCCTGGAATACGAGGACTTGTCGAATTCTGGGTTAACCACATGGAAGACAAAGGAGTTGTTTTGCGGCTCTACCCGCTACTCGGCGTTGCTCAATCAATTCTTTCAGGCGAAAAAGAATGCCTTCTACGTTGCGGCGGTGGATGGATAAACTACGCAATACAAACTGATGGTCAGATAATTCCCTGCCCGACCATGTGGGGAATGAAGGATTACTATTTGGGACACATAAGCTCCGCACACCCACTGAAGCTCAAGAAAGTGTTCGTTGACCAACCATGCAAGAGCTGTGGTTCTCTCAAGTTGTGCGGCGGACGATGTCTTTATGCAAATGTGATGAAACGCTGGGGTACAGAAGCATATAGCCAAGTGTGCAAAACTGTGCAGAATCTCATTGACGCCGTTTCTGAACAAGTGCCGAGAATAAACAAGCTGATCAAAAATGGGAGAATTCCTTTCAGGGGCTTCGAATATCTCAAGTACAATGGATGCGAAATTATCCCTTGATTTTTGGGCGCATCCTATAACTCTTCGTCATTTTCGTTTTCTAAAGTAAGCCAGGCTGTCTTTTTGGAGTACGTATTCAAAGCCGGCTTTGAGGAGTTGAGTGATTCTAGCGTGGAGTTTTCTGCTAGAAGATCTCTTCACAAGGGTAAATAGCAGGTTGCACCAATAGTCAGTACTCGTTCATTGATGGGGAAAGGGGAGGTGATACAATGAGAATTAAGAAGGACTTGGTTGTTATCGTTGTGGCTACTTTCTGTCTGACTGCTACAATATTCATGGTTGTTCCGACAAAAAGCGGTTCAGGATCGGAGTACTATCCGTGGGCAGACTTGAACGATGACGGAAAAGTCGACATACTAGATGCGATAAGCCTTGCAAACGCATTTGGCACAAGTGGGGATGCAATAAACAAAACCGCCCTTCTTCTCGAAGTCAATGAGACTTACACGCGTCTCATGTCAAGAATGGACAACCTTAATTCATCTTTTATTGACTTGCTGGCTGCAGTCAATGGAATGAATGCCACAAATCTGATGCCATTGATAAACGATTTGAATGCTTCATTTCTCCAACTTCAATCCAACATGGCCGCACTAAATGCAAACATCGTGCAGCTCCAGGGATCAAACGCCAGTCTTTGGACTTCGCTTACTCAACTCAAAGCCCAAGTTGACAGCATCAACTATACGCTGTCAACCCGAATCGGTACTTTGGAGAGCCAAGTATCAACCATGAGCACTACTATTGCAGCAATGAACGCCTCATTAATCGCCCAACAGTCCAAGATAGACAGTCTGAACGCCACGCTTGCTTCTCTATTGAGTAGAGTTGACAGCTTGGAAGCGAATTATTCATCTACGATTCCCTCGAACTCAACCTACAGCATCTCTAGCAGTCAAACGTCTGAGGCATACAGCTGGATTGACATGCAAGGCATGTCTGTAACAGTGGAAGTTAACAAGACAAGTCGCTTATTCATAATGTTCAGCGTGTCCAGCGCATACTGCACTGGTGGACCAGATGAAACTTCAACAATCTACATTCAAGCTGTTGCAAACAGTACGCAGGCAATGCCGGGAAATGTGAGTCTCATTCCCGCAGTACAAGTCTCAAGCTTGTGGAACCTCGCCGCTCACGCTCATCCAATAAGGTTCGGCGCATATAGCTTTGACTTCTACGTTTCTCCTGTAGCCGCTGGGTCGTACACAGTCAAGATTCAATGGCAAGTCAGCGTAACCTCGGCACAATGCACAGGGACAGTTGGACCACGCTCGCTCTTGGTCATGGCAATACCACTGGCGTAATCGCTACGAGACGGGCAGGGCTTTCTTCCTTTTTTTGTCTTGAGCGCGCACACCGACTACTCCAACCAATACGGATAGCACATCGAGAAAAGTAAACAAATCTGTTTTTTCATTTTAACTTGGGTCTCCCCAATTATCGTTGATGTCGTTTCGGGACAGGTCTTTTAACCGATTTCAAGCTCATCCGTGTTTGTGGGCTTGACGAGTCGTGCTGTCTCCAAGTGAAATCCGAACATGGTATTTGGACAACCCCCTGAGAGTGCTAGGTATCTGGAACCTTTCCAGAAAGCACTTCCGAGTTTCGCTGCATGATGGCAGGTTCGTCAAGCTTAACCACTTTGAAAACCGCTTAAACGAAAAAGACCTGAGATTCTACTGTTACAAGCTCAAGCCTATGCACGTCTACTTCAGTGTTCTAAATTGGCTCTTTCCCGAAAGAGTTGGAAAGAAGTACAAGGCTGAATACTGCATACCTTTAAACGTAGAATACGTCATTGATGTTGACAGTTACCTTGTTGGTTTCAAGCATATCCATAAAGTCGATGACCACTGGTTTGTCTGCCCTGAATGCATAGACATGGCCAAGCGCATTGCATTGCAGCTTTGTGAGGTCATTCAGAAATACTATAGAAAGATTGCCATTGTCTTCAGTGGTTGTGCTGGTTTTCATGTTCATGTCATGGATTTCAACTATTACGATTGGGTTCATTATCATTGGAACGACCCGATATGGGCGCATGCTGCCGCACGATTTAAGTTTACTAAGCTCTTGCAGAAGCAGACTCATTGTTTCGATAGGGCACACTTCACCGTTTCAGTTGACCCTATGCGTGTTGTCACTGTTCCAAATACCATCAATGGAAAGACCGGTTTGGTGTGCAAATTCATTGGCACTCCCAAAGACCTGGAACTTCTCACGATTGATGAGGTGCTGGAGATGTCTAAGGCGTTTCCAGTTCACAGTTACCCTGAGGCTCTTGAAGGCTCTTCAATGGGCTGTAATGGGTCGATGAAATCATGCGCTAAGAACATTGCGGAGGCAGCATAGCTAGGGTAACAGCGATGACGCCTTCCGCATTCAACAGTCGAGGTGAAACCAAATGAGTAAGCAGAGGCAGATTGTCCGTTTTCTTCAAGAAAACCAAGTCATCGACATAAAAGACATCATGTTTGTCACCATAACTCTTCATCGTGTTCCCGCAAGTTTAGTCCGAGAGTTTGCGTTGAGAGTGGCTATTCACTACCCAGATGGAATAGGCGAAGCAATACAAGACTTAATGAGGAACGCGATCAGAGAGTGATTATCATGACGCCTCAAGCACCTAGAAAATGTCCCAAGTGTAATTCAGAAATGCTAAGCGATAGGATTTTGGCTTCTTACACGCCTGTGAGTTTGGTGAAAGAAGGCCAATTCACGGGCGACGATGTCAAGGCTCATTATTGTTCCAATTGCGGTTTCATAGAACTCTACAGAGGAGGTGATGCGCGTAAGTAAGCGGAGAATGTTTGACAGACTTGAATGCCAAAACTGCATTTACAAAGGAGGCTCCTACTGTTGGGGACAATGCCCATACAACATATGGAAGAAAGAACCCTACTAAAAAGCCAAAGCACGCGCAATGGGTATGTTATCAGACGATTAAAGAACCATCAATCAACGTTAAATCGTTCAGTCGACTCTGATTTTCCGTCTGTGAGTGGTCGCGAGAAGTCAACAACTGAATAAATGAACGATTGTTGAAGATTATGGATAATGTTGGTTGTAGTGGTTTGACAAGGTTATTGCGTCCAGGATGTTGACTATGCCGTTGTCGTCGAAGTCGGCGTTAGGGTTGAAGCCAGCTTGTCCCGTTTTCAAGTCGTACGAGTTCGAAAGGTCGATGGCGTCCAAGACGTTAACATTGCCGTTGCCGTCGACGTCACCCACGATCGTCACCGAGACCAAACCATAGGTGTAGGTGTTGTCCGCCGTGTCTATTTCGCCTGGAACAGGCCAAGCATAAGCACTCACCACGTAGTTGCCATAGGCAAAGCCAGTAGTGTTCCATGTAAAGTCTAGGATGGTCCACGTTCCATTTGGGAAGTTGTCAACTGTTTGTTTTCCGATGATTGTCGTATTGGCAAAAAGCGTGACGTTGAAATCCTCTGGGAAATCGCCTTGGTTCTCAACTATAACGTCGATGGGCATTTCGTAGGCTTGAGCAACCACTCTTTTCGAAGTTGTGATTGTTAAGAGAGTCATGTCATGGCCGGTTGCTCCTATGTCTCTGTTTGCAATGTTGTTTGCGTAGTCTAGTTCTAGGAATTCGTTGTAGGGGCTTACTTGGACATTTATTTGGTGTGTTCCACGCGTGACGTTCCACTGTATAGAAGCGATTTCAGCTTCATCTGAAATCACGTTCAGCGTGTACTCTCCTATGAGCGTCCCGTTCGCCGGATTTCCATCATAGAACAGAATTGATGCATTGTTTGCGTCTGCTTCACCGATGTTATGAACTGTCGCGTTTATTGTTATTATTTCACCTTCAGTAGCTGTTTCCTCGGAAAAGTAGATGTCTGATTCGCTCAAAGACAAGTCTGGATACTGTTCCACCCATACTGTGGCGAATGCTTCTCGGGCAAACTGTTCGGTATTAAGTGATCCGTTGGCAGTTACGGTTATGTAATATGCTCCCCATAGGCTCGTGTTCATAAACGTGTTTGCGTATATGCCATCATTTGTCTGGTTGTCGTTATGCAACCCATCATCATAGAGTGTCAGCGTTTCTGTTGCGTTATCAGGTTTCAGTATTTTTGCGTCTATTGACGCGCCTACTATTGATTCGTTGGCGTAAGCAAGGTCTGCTCTTATTTGCATAGATTCAAAGAGATCATATTCGCATTTCTGCCAGTCAAGGGAGAGTGTGTGGGTCGTGTTTAGCAGAGGCATTAGCATGTATTGTTCTTCTTCTGTGATATTCACTGCCGTCACATTGGCTCTCCAAACTCCGGATTCGGGGTCTTGGACACTGTAACATTTGATGTTATCATCTTGGTAGTAGGTAATGTTGGGGTCAATCTCAGCGATATAGGGGTCAATCAACCTACCACTGGGCGTGTTCAACGTAAGATTCAGAACACCTTCGGACCATGTTACAATGAAATCTGCTTGTGAGGTTGAACTGATTAATATTTCAAACGAGTCTTGTTCATCTGGTGATATTCTGTCTGAAATCACTGGAGCGAACTGAAAGAGAAGATCTTGTTCTTTCGGATTAATTGGTTCCGGATCGTCAATCAGCAGATATATAACTCGTGAAATAACGTACAGATTCTTGATCAGATCACCATGCCCTACTTTGGAAAATATGTTTTGGCTTGGGACTTCAACTGCATCCAGATCCCACCATGCACGAGGAGTATGGCTATACCACAAACCTCCTAAAATCTCGTAATGAACGTTTGGACTTATCCCATCATTGTTCCGATTAAGATTCTGCAGAAACTGGCTATTTCCCGCTGTCATATCCCCGACAGAATCCCACTGCAAAACCCCCCAATACATAGGTAATGAGTATGCCGCGAATAGTACATAAGGAGGAATGCCATGGTTCGGTGTTTCAAGCATAATCAGTTTTCTTACATATCTGTCTCCTCCTAGTATCTGGATGTACCACCTTGAAACCAACCCTCCCATGCTATGAGCGACAATGTCCACTTTATCAACATTGTAGGCAACTCTGGCAAAGTTAACCTCCGTATCAAGCTTAGCAGCATATTCCTTTATGTGATCGCTGGTTCCTCTATCAGTGGGGGCGTATTTTGCGATGTAGACTTCGAAGCCGGATCCAACTAAACAGTCTTTCATATTACTCCATTCATCATAGTTCCAGCCTCCAGCCGGTTTCCATCCATGCACCAATACTACTACTGGCTTCTTGACGGTAACTGTTTTGCTTGTCTCTGCATGCCCATTGAAGTTCATAGCTGTCAGTTTTACGTTGTATGTCCCAGGCATTGTGTACTGATGGTGCGTCCACCAACTCGATGTTGACTCTGAGTGCCCATCATCAAAGTCCCACGTGTAAAACGTTGCGCCCATAGACTGTGAGGCATCGAATATTATCTCTTCGTCAACTACAGGGTTGAGAGAACAAGGTGAAAAAACGAAGGAAGCAATGGGACGTTGTGAAAAGACTTCAAAAACTGCCTGCAACGTGTGGGCAGCACCAATTGTCACCGAATAGGGGTTAACCGATCCGACGTTGACTGTGTCAAGCTTCCAGTGACTAAATTGGTATCCACTGTGCGGCCATGCTCGGACTGTCGCCACTTCGCCATTCTCATACTGGTAGGTTCCAGGCGCTGGGCTGGTTGTTCCCCCAACTGACGCAGTGATTGTCAAACTGTAGATCGGGGTAACAATCCAGTTCCAAGTTATGCTTGAATCCTGGGTTATGGTGAAAGTCACAGAAGTAACGCTACCACTTGATGGAACAGAACCAGTACCAGACCAGCCTGTACAAGAGTAAGAAACAAGTCCCTCAACAACAGGGCTAGAAACACTGCAAGTAACCGAAGAACCATCATTATACGTATGCGGACCGTTGCTTGGATTAGGGCTGTCATGAGCAGAACTAACAGTCAACGTACGCTGAACAACACTTCCCTGCCAATTCCACGTTATGCTCGAATCCTGAGTTATGGTGAACGGCCCTGTCGATGAACCAGTGCCACTCGCCGGAACAGAACCAGTACCCGTCCAACCCGTACAAGTCCAAACAGTACCTCCCTCAGTCACAGGACTAGAAACACTGCAAGTCACGGATTGACCGTCACTGTAAATATTCGGACCATTACCCGGAACTGGGCTATCATGAGCTGAAGAAACAGTCAACGTACGATGCGCGGGCGATGGGATTTCTAAGGTTACGTAAATGCTGTGGATCAGCGATCCGCTCGTTCCCGTCACGGTTAACGGATAACTGCCAGGCGCTGCCGATGAGGAAACGTAGATCGTGAGGGTCGATTGGGTCCAAACACCTTCTGAAGGAGTGACTTCTGAGGGAGCTAATGTTGGCGAAACTCCAGGAGGTGCCCCAGAAACGACAAGTTGGACAAGTTGATTAAAGCCACCCGTCGATGATAAGGAAATTGTCGAAGTATCCGAGCTGCCTTGCTGAATCGTCAACGATGTCGGAAAAGGTACCATTGAAAAGTCTGGAGGAGGCGGTGGTGGTGTCCATTGTGGGAGTTTAACCAGCCAAAAATCAGCACCGCCTGCTCCGTATGAGTACGTGTAGCCTGCTAGTGCGAATCCTCCGTCAGTCGTCCGAACCACAGAACGTGCGCCATCGGCTCCTGATCCTCCATACGTGCCGTTCCACAACGCGTTTCCAGCGGAATTTATCTTCACCAACCAAAAATCAGGAGTACCTCCGGTACGACCCGCTAAAGCATAACATCCACCATCAAATGCTAGAGTCAGAGAATACGCTTCACCAGTGCCAATCGGCGCTTCATAGCTTCGGTCCAAAAGCATATTTCCGTTCGCATCCGTCGTGACAAAGCGAAAACCCGCGCCCGTACCAGCTAATCCAAATCCGTCATCATATGTCTGAATCACAGACCGAGCAACACCCAGTCCTCCATAATACTTGGTCCAAGAGACTGTTCCAACATTGTCTGTCTTCACCAACGCAAAAACGGTGGCGCCACCGTTCAATGTTTGACCAGTAATCGCGTATCCGCCATCTGTATTCCAAGTCCAAACGACAGAATAGGCGATATCATCAGATGTTCCTCCCCAGGTTTGGTCGAAAAGCATATCCCCAGATGAATCTGTCACCACTAACCAAAAATCAGCGCCACCCGCTCCTTTAGAGCTGGTTTCACCAACTAATCCGAACCCATTGTCAACCTGAATCACACAATATGCCATTTCTTTTCCCGCTCCTCCGAAGGACTTATTCCACAACTGATTCCCCGCCGTATCAGTCCTGACTAGCCAAAAATCATAGTTACCGTTGACGTAGATGTAACCTGCCAACGCATACCCTCCGTCACTTGTCTGTACCATAGAATATGCGAACTCTGAGCTTGAACCTCCATAGGTTTTGTTCCAAAGCGGTTTCCCAGACGAATCGGTCTTGACTAACCAGAAATCGGCACCGCCTGCACCATATGACCTGGTGTAGCCGGCCAATGCGTATCCTCCATCACTTGTCTTTATCATAGAATACGCGATGTCATCGTTGGTTCCGCCGTATGTGTGTTCCCATTCCATTGGGGACGCCTCAGCTGCAACGAAAAATAGGTTCAAAAGTGATGGAAACATGCCTGTCAACAGTAGCGTGAGCATTATTCCAGAAACAAGTCTCCTCATGAAGCCTCCAATCTCCTGCATCTAATTGCTTGTACCTGAAAATAACACTTGTGTAAGGATGTTCTATATTACACGATTTTCCGTCTTTTCCGTTTCATGTTTTCCTTTCATGGGTCTGCATTTAACTCGATAGCCCAATTTTTCTATAGCGCGTATGTAGCGATCAGAATGAGCCATAACGAAATACAATGATTTCTTGTACGGATCCGCATGATATTTCACTTCAATTCGTGTTCTGCACTCTTGTCGTTGCGATTCTTTCTTCTTGAGCCAGCACCTCACGGTTCAAGATTTCTTCCGGATTCAGTCTCCAAGGACATATGATCTCTTTTAACGCATTAATCCCAGTCAATTTGACTTCAGGCCGTATTCTCAAACCTGCGCACCTATCTGAGGCTTCACAAACTCCAGTTGCTGAATAGAAAAAAGAGGGGGTTTGCGGGTGATTTCTCCACTGGTCGGAGGTCCAACTCCTATCCCCGACTTTGAGTATGAAGCAAGTGTTCAGCTGGCCTGCGAAAAAAAGGGGTTGTGCGGGAGACGTCGCCATCTTTGTGAGGTGCGAAATTATCCCTTGATTTTTGGGCGCATCCCATAACTCTTCGTCATTTTCGCTTTCTAAAGTAAGCCAGGCTGTCTTTTTGAAGTACGTATTCAAAGCCGCGCGCATGCGTGTTCCTAAATTAGCTTGCGAAGTATCGTATGCTTCTGGATTTGCCTGGTTTGTGAGTGTTTATGGCTGCTTGGGCTGTGAAGAGCATGATGAGCAGGCAGAGCTGGGCGTGGAATGTGATTTTGGCCAGTCCTCTCAGGTTGTGTTGACCTAGGCCTGCGAGGTTCTTGAGCCGACTGAAGACTCGCTCTACTGCCACTCGTTTTCTGTATGCCCTTCTGAGTTCTGATGGGCCATGGCTCTTGAACTTTCTGTCAATTCTAAGGATGCCTCTGGCGCCTTTCATCTGGTTTCTCGGGTACGGTATGACCGGCAATGTTCCACGTCTGAGTGCTGCTTCCCTAAGGTTTGCTGAGCTGTACTGCGGATCAGCCAGCAGCCTCCTAGGCTTCACGTGGCATGAAGCCCTCTCAAACAGTTGCATTGAATGTTTCTTCTCGTTCTCGTTTGCCGAGGCAACTGTCATCGCAACGGGCATCTCGCTCTTAACGTCCACCGCCAAGTGAAGCCTGTATCCCAAGTCTCTCGCCTTGACTGCTCTTCCAACCCTCGATTCAGGGTCGCTGTAGCCTGTCCGATTGTCGAGGCTTCTGCGACTGTGAGCCTTGATGAACGTTGAATCCAAAGCCAAGGCTTCACCCTTGATTCTTCCCTTCCTAACGAGCAGCTCGATGGCATGATCAACAATTCGCATCAGCCTTTCAGGCCCAACCCTCTTCCTGAAACGGGACAGGACGGCTATGCCGTATGGAGGCTCATCCTCTTCTATGTCACAGATTCTCCTCAACCTCGGGTCCTTCCACATCTGCCTCACGAGCATCCTATCGCTCGGAACGTGCCTCACCCTTCTGAGTAGGTGTGCCTTGAAGACGCCAAGCGGGCTTCTAGGCGGCCTGCCAACAGAATCCTTGGCATGGTAAGACTCATTAAGCACTTTCTCAGCAAAGGATAAGTCGACCTTGCCAAACAAGGTCTCAAGAGTCTCGTATCTCCTCATGACTCACCTCAAGAGAGAGATACGCGACTCACCTATTACAATCAAAAATCGAATTTAGGAACACGCATGCGCGCTATTATACCGACACAGATTCAGAAGGGAGCGAATTGAATTGCTGAAGATTATGGGTAGTGTTGGTTGTAGTGGTTTGCGAGGGTTATTGCGTCTAGGATGTTGACTATGCCGTTGTCGTCGAAGTCGGCGTTGGGGTTGAAGCCAGCTTGTCCTATGCCCTTGCCGAACGACGTCGAAAGGTCAATAGCGTCCAGGACGTTGACGTTGCAGTTGCCGTCGACGTCACCCATGATCGTCACCGAGACCAAGCCATAGGTGAAGTTGTTGTCCGCCGTGTATGTTTCGCCTGGGACGGGCCAAGCGTAAGCGCTTATGGTGTAGTTGCCGTAGGCAAAGCCAGTAGTGTTCCATGTGAACATGACCGTTGTTGAGTTGCCAGCTGGTAAGGTGACGTTTTCTGATGCTATGATCGTTGCGCTAGCGTATGCTGTAGTGTTGAAGATATCAGTGTAGCTGCCTTGGTTTGCCACTGTGACGTTTATCTTGACGATGGAGCCTTGACCAACCACAGTCGTAAAAGACGCAACATTAGTGACGGCCACATCATGAGCCACAGCGCCAAAAGCGTAAACCTTGCCGTTCAATGAGCCCACGTAAACGACGCCGCCAGCAACAGCAGGAGAAGAATCCACGCCGCTGCCAAACACGGTGCTGCCAGTCGTGTAGCTCCATATTTGCGCGCCCGTCGTGGCGTTCAAAGCATAAACATTGTCGTCCAGTGAGCCAACGTACACTACACCACCGGCAACAGCAGGAGAAGACTTCACCTCATTACCGGTTGTGTAGTTCCATATTTGCGCGCCCGTTGTGGCGTTCAAGGCGTAAACGTTGTGGTCGAGTGAGCCAATGTAGACCACGCCACCGGCAACAGCAGGAGAGGACTCCAGCAAACCGTCGGTTGTGTAGTTCCATATTTGCGCGCCCGTCGTGGCGTTCAAAGCAGAAACGTTGCTGCCGAAATACATGTTCATTTGCCCCACGTAGACGACGCCGCCAGCAACAGCAGGAGAAGAACGAGAGAAGAGGCCGCCGGTTGCGTAGTTCCATATTTGCGCGCCCGTTGTGGCGTTCAAAGCGTAAACCTTGCCGTCACTCGAGTCCATGTAGACGACGCCAGCATCAACAGCAGGAGAAGAATTCGTCTGCCAGCCGGGTGTGCCGGTTGTGTAGTTCCATATTTGCGCGCCCGTTGTGGCGTTCAAAGCGTAAACCTTGCCGTCACCCGAGTTCACGTAGACGACGCCGCCAGCAACAGCAGGAGAAGTAACATCACGAACGCCGATTGTGTAGTTGCCGGTTGTATAGTACCATATTTGCGCGCCCGTTGTGGCGTCCAAACAATAAACCCCGCCGTCGTCCTCTGAGGTGAAGTAAACTTTGCCGTCAGCGACAGCAGGAGAAGAATAATACACCACAGCGCCGGCTGTGTAGTTCCATATTTGCGCGCCCGTCGTGGCGTTCAAAGCGTAAACCTTGCCGCACGATGAGCCCACGTAGACCACACCACCAACAACAGCAGGAGAAGAAAACACGCTGTTGCCAGTTGTGTAGCTCCATAGGGTGTGGTTTGTGGTGGGTGCTGGTGAAGTGGAGTATCCTGTGTGTGTTAGGTCGTGGTGAAACATGGGCCAATCATCACGTAACGTTGGCTCCCAAGGACTCATCAGCGGGCAGTGGTCAACGTTGTTTACGTCAATGATATAGGGCGTATCACCTATCCCGTCACTTCCAGTTTCATTCTGATACGAACCTCTGCAAGAGTCGGTGCCACTATAGTCGCTCCAGTAGTTGCCGCCAGAAGGATAACCATCATCCCAAACGTTCACTGAGTCGGCGGAACGCACTTGCGGAGTGTTGTTGATGAAATTGTTGTGGAAAATGCTATTACTTGAAGAAGAGAAGATAAGAGTAATGCCACACCCCGGGTTGATGATATCATTCCTATGGCTGTCTGCTATTGTGTTTCCAGAAATGATGTTGCTTGAAGAATATTCGATAAGGATGCCATATCCGTTGTTTGTTATGTTGTTTCCACTTATACTGTTGTTAGAACAAGAATAGAGACAGACGCCCTCCCAGTTGGTTTCCGTTATGTTGTTTCCAAAAATACTGTTATAGCTTGAACCAGCAAGATAGATGCCATACAGGTAGTTTCCTGTTATGTTGTTTCCAGAAATGGTGCTGTTGTTTGTTTCCCATAGTTCTACGCCAAGATCTGTTCTGGAGAGGTTGAGACCTTCAACCCCTATGTTGTTACATCCGACAAGCACCACTTCTCCCGCATCATCTACGGTGTAGTCTGACACGCCGTCAAGATAGACGAGAGGCTTTCCATTTACAGTATTGTTTTCAACAGAGTTCTGATAATACTGATAATAATCATATAGACGAAGACCGTCATTGATGAATGTGTTTCCAGAAATGTTGCAAGAAGCCGACTCGATCACGATGCCCTGACCGTTGTTTGCTATAATGTTTCCGCTTATGATGCTGTTAGTGGAATAACTGAGTACGATACCAGTGTTATTGTTTGCTGTTATATTGTTTCCGACTATCCTGTTGTCGTTAGCATGGGGAGCTTGCGGATATACTCCATAGACTGAGATACCAGCCACGCTGTTTGCCATTATGTTGTTTCCAGAAATGTTGTTGTCTGAAGACGCGTCAACAGCGATGCCCCATCCTGCTCCCTCACCGTCACATCCTGTTATGTTGTTTCCAGAAATGATATTGTTGTAAGAAGAGTCAAGCTCGATGCCAAAGCCGAAGTTTGTTATTCTCGTATTTTTGATTGTCACAAGATTAGTGCCTTGTAGATAAAAGCCAATTCCACTTCCAATTCCTTGAAGGGTATAGCCCGCTCCGTCAATTATTATGTTATCCCTTTCAATCACAATCGAATCGTTAATGATGTCACCAGTAAAAGTGTAAGTGACTTTATCAACGGTTGAAATCGGTGCATCTGAAGGGTCTATGCTTCCGTCAGCCCGTATGTAAATGGTTCCTTGTGCCCTGACTGGTCGAATGTCAAATGCCAGTGTTAGCATGCCTGTTACTAGCAAAATAGATATAAATACAGAAAATACTCGCCTCAGCAAACCCCGTTCCCCCAACCTACATAGGTGTAATCGCTAGATAAGATTTGTGAAACAAAGTTCTAAGGGCAAGAAATGTTTACCCTAATGTGTCTTGCATCAGCTTCTTTATCACTTGAAAAATCAAAGACACACATACAAAGTCAGTCAAAATCCTCTCCAAACAAGTGCCCGTAGTATCCGAGATTGACGTTTCTTCTTGACAGTTTCACAAAATCGCCAAAGGCAATTCCTTCCTCTTCGCAGAAAACCCTCAGTTCAGAAGCGTATACTGAACCTTCGAATTCCCAAGTTGCACTTAGTCTATGGTGAGTCTCAAGCAAAGGGTTACGATCAAGAGCAGTCCTAATATCGCCGATACTGAATAATCGCTTGTTACTGGCAAAGAGCAAAGCTGAATACACATTGCCCTCGGACTCTTTCAGATTCGTTATAGTTTTGCTAACGTATTTGAGAACATAGTTCAATCCGTCCACTTCTTTACCTTGATCTACACTCTTGAACTTACACTGGACACCTATACCATACTTTTTGTCCCACAAGTCTTGCATTTTTTCATAGTCTATCCATTCTGGAAGAACTGCCAAGATATGAAGGTGGGGCCTTCCACTCTCCTGTAACTCAAGAACTCTGATGTAGAAGAACCTACCATAACGCTTACGCAACCAACTAGCCATCTTATGCCACCCCTTGTTTAGCGCATCGAACTCGTTGTGGAGATGGAAGAACCTGTTTGGGTCAACGGTGAAAGATAGAAACTTCGTGAACTTGACAAAATGCAGCCATGCGAATCTAGCTTTGAGCATCTCCCTATATTCTCTCATGAATCTGCAATACATTCTAATAAACAAATATCTGTCACAGTCTTCCAAGTTATGTAACCTAGCAAACTTGTTTTTTCCATAGTCATTAAACCACGCGGAGAAAAGAGCAGGTATGCTTTCAAAGTCAAGTTCCTTTCTTCCAGCATCAGGAATCCTAAAGAATTTGTCATGAGCCATAACGTACCATTTGCTCCTCTTTCTGACAGACCCATGGAAATTCTGAGACATAAACTGAGCAAGTGATCGGCCCTATTGCACAGCAAAGAAAAAAGGGGAAAGATGCGGGAGATATCTCCACCTTAAGCAGTGTTACTGCCAACACGCCAGCCTTCAATTCCCGTACACCACCCTTCAGCAACACCGAACCAGATCAGGCGTACACTTCTGAGAGGTGAAGCCTGAAATGCAACTTCAAAACAACGCTGAAAGTCCAGCGATAACGACACCATCAATCGACCAGCACGTAATCCCAAACAATGCACCGACGCTCAACGTTCTCATTCAAATGAAGAACGACAACAAAAGCGACTACACAATTAACTTCACTAGAAAAGTACTAAACTTCTTGGCTAAACACACAAGCCTAAGCGAACCCGAAGCCGTCAAGCACTTCATAGCCCAACTCAAAACATCGAACAGCTACAAGAGAAATCTTTGCATAGCCTACAACAAATACTGCAAATTCTACAAAATAGAATGGACTATGCCCCTCTACCTTCCAGAAGCAAAAAACATCAAACTACCGACAAAGGACAAACTGCTCATGCTAATAGCCAAAGCAAGAATACCCACATCAATCAAGCTAAACCTAAGCATGGAAACAGGACTAAGACCAGTAGAACTGTGCAGACTGAAAGTAAACGACATAGACCTGGAACACAGAGTAGTAAACCCGATAACCGCCAAGAAAGGCAATCCGAGAACGCTAAAAATATCCCAACAACTCTCAGCGTCAATAAACGAATGGATAATCAAAAACAACCTGAACCTAAACGACAGATTATTCAAAGGAGACGCTGAAGATTATGGAAAATATTATCGAGCCATGCGAAACAAACTCGCCAAAGACCTCAAAGACCCGTCAATCCACACTATCAGACTATACGACTTTAGGCACTATTTCTGCTCCAAACAACTCAACGACACCAAAGACCCATACTTCGTAATGGTACAAATGGGACACAAGAAACTCGAAACCACACAGAAATACATGCACCTAATGAACCTCAACGACGATGAATGGACATGCAAAACGGCATCCACTGTTGAGGAAGTAATGCAACTCGTGGAAGCAGGCTTCCAATACGTAACCGACATGGACGGGCTAAAAATCCTCAAAAAACGCAAGTAACCCACTTTTTTCTCTAACCCGTCAAAAACTCTCACAATCCTTCCTAAGTTGGTTGGAGAAAACAGCGCGCGCTAAGTTAAGTTACCTACTTTCTTGAAGGCGTGCTCGCGCTTCAGCGACCTCGCGCGAGTCAAGAATTAGAATTAAAGCCAGAAAGGCCGCAACCGCCAAAATTATGGCTATTACAAACAGGAAAGCCCCCGTCATCGATATATTTTCAAATGCAGCAGAATACTGATAGTGCGCGACCTGCGAATAAGCCGCCGCACCAAAAGCGAATCTAAGAGTCCAATACCCAAACATCACTGAACCACAAATTAATCCGACAAAGAGCAAAGGTCCTTTTTCCGAAACCTTCGCTTCTATGCCCGTGAACGTCAACCAAAAACTAATGGAAACGCAGAGAATGACTGTTATCAAAAGCCCTATGTCAGTTGCCACATTTAGCACTGGAGGAGCCTGCAACGACTGCGATACAACTGTAATAAATAGCAGAAAAATGAGAACCATAAGTGCGGTGAATAACATTGAAATTGTTCTTCGTTCCAAGGTTCCACCAATCTATCAAAAGTACGCTTCTTGACAACTATTCTATTGTGGCGCTCCCGTAAATCTAATCCCAAGTGCAACATATAAGATTGATTCTAGCGCGCGTTAGGAATACAACTATTCAAAAAACGCAAATAACCCATCTTTTTTCTTTAACCCATCAAGAACTCTTGCAATCCTTCCTAGGTTGGTTGGAGAAAACTTCGCGCGCTGTTTTATCATCCGAACAGGTCCAATAAAGGGGTAAGCAAACGTTTCGTAATGAAGGTTTCATTCACGAACTCGCCATCTTCAGCGTTTAGGCCGTTACAGGAAGGAATTAGCTTAAGCGTGAAGGAGTTCGGACTGACTCTTTCAAAGTCGAACGGGTACAATCTGCAGCGAGCTGGCCTAGAATCGTAGATCGGACACTCGTAAACTCCTCTTCTTGGGTTGGATTTTAGGAGAATACACGATCCATCTTTATTGTTTTTCAAGTTTCCAACCATCGTAGGCAAACGCTTGAACTTCGGATCCACTGTTGTCTCTAAAAAGTCTTCCAATCTGTGTCCTGCCAGCTTTGCACGCTCCATATCGCTCTTGGTGAGTATTGGTCCCCCAAGCTTGCAGCAGAAGACTGCACATCGCCTACACCTGAAACGAAGATCATCATGATAAAAAGTCATCCTCAAAATTCGTTTAGCTTCAGGATCGAAGATCACTTCTGCAATGTTTTCGTTCAAGTTCTTGCCCTTGCCCAAACACCTAACGCGCGCTAAATTATTAAAGCACTATTACGCATATCATACCTTCTGGGAACATAAATGCCGAAAAAAGAAAAACCGTTAACTAAGAAAGAGCGAGACGAGAAAAGGAAGAAACATAAGGAAAAGCAAAGCAAAACACAGACTATTTAAGCCCCAAGAAAGAGCTTTGCAAAACTCTTTTTCTCTTTTTACCATAAAGTTGGCTTCTTTAATGAAATGAAAGAAAGACGCGTCAGTTTTGGAT
>Ga0315279_10000977_pt1 | contig 50031 bp, 48 predicted proteins | sample YL17G06_20_MG_FD_203694 | JGI IMG/M metagenome (GOLD analysis project Ga0315279, IMG submission 203694) | Sediment microbial communities from Yellowstone Lake, YNP, Wyoming, USA - YL17G06_20 | ecosystem: Environmental > Aquatic > Freshwater > Lake > Sediment | place: USA: Wyoming | collected... | reverse complement strand
ACCGGTTCGGGCCTCCGGCCGCTGTTACGCGGCTTTCACCCTGACCAAGGGTAGATCATCCCGCTTCGCGTCTATTGCCCGCCACTGATCGCCCTATTCAGACTCGCTTTCGCTACGGCTCGCTCCCCCCCCGACGCATCGGGGGGATCATCGCTTAACCTGGCGACGGACAATAACTAGCCGGCTCATTATGCAATAGGCACGCCGTCAGGCTTGCTCCCGCCTTGCGGCGGAAACGTGGCCCTTCGACTGCTTGTAGGCATACGGTTTCAGGTACTTTTCACTCCCCTCGCCGGGGTTCTTTTCACCTTTCCCTCACGGTACTGGTTCACTATCGGTCGCCAGAACGTATTTAGCCTTACGGGATGGTCCCCGTAGCTTCCCGCAGGGTTTCTCGTGCCCCGCGGTACTCAGGAACGCGCGTGAGAGTCCGGTCAGCTTTCACCTACGTGGCTATCACACTCTTTGGCCGACTTTTCCAAGCCGTTCGACTAGCCGCCGAATTGGTAACTCTCCGGTTCTGCACCGACGCGCGCCCTACAACCCCCAGCGCTCCTTATCGGGTCATCGGATCATTGAAGAACCTCACCAATAACTGGTCCTTTAGATCACCCGATGGCCAAATAAGGAACGCTGGGTTTGGGCTGTTCCGCTTTCGCTCGCCGCTACTGACGGAATCGCGGTTGCTTTCTCTTCCTCCAGGTACTGAGATGGTTCACTTCCCTGGGTGGGCTCGTACCCGCCTATAGATTCAGCGGGCCGTTGTCCGATTTTATCGGACAGGGTTTCCCCATTCGGAGACCCCCGGATCAAAGGGTGCTTCCCCCTCCCCGAGGTTTATCGCAGGTAGCCGCGTCCTTCATCGCCGTCTGGCGCCAAGGCATCCACCGTACGCCCTTAGTAGCTTGACCATAAAATCTGCTCAACACACCGCCCTCATTGAGCGATTGACGATTGAGGATTGCCGATTGAACTGCCAGCTTTCGCCGTTTTCCAATCACCCAATCACTCCCTCACCCGATCACTCAATGCGCGGCTGCGCCGCGCAGACTCGCCTTTCTCTGTATCTGCCCGGGTTCCAAAACCCCGGACAGACTGTAGTCATCAGCCTCTGGCCTTCAGTCCCACTCGAGCGGCTTGCTGCTCTTGCTGAGAGCTGAAAGTTGATGGCTGACGGCTACAACAAGCACTAGGTAGACGCCACACTATTCAGTTTTCAAAGATCGCTGAGTGTCCCCGGCCAACTCGCGTCGCCGGGAATCTCTCTCCAGCACGAGTCCCCGATTTTCACCGGTTCCTCGAAGGTTGCTGGGGCTGATCCTGTTCCGCTTTCTGCCGGACAACATCAGCCTCAGCAGCCTTCCCAGAATCCGCCCCGCCACGCTTTCGGCGCGCATCACCACTCACGCGCCTCTCAAGCGGCTGGATTCTGCTGCTTTTATCTCAAGGGGTTGAAACAGGCGGGACGACTTGCTGCGGAGGGCCCACTTGCCTCAAGCCCCTATTCGAAACCCTTTTGCGTATCGACCTCCAGGGGATTCCAACCAAGCCGATGTGGGACTACCTCTGAGTCCCACCTTCGTACTGGCAATCAACCACTCTACTCTTCCTCAAAGGAGAATGCAAGAGAAATCTTTGCCCGCCCCACCCGCATCGTTCCTACCCATCACGCGTCGACGGATGCGCCACCCGCGACCGCACGGCGGATGAAATCATGTTCGATGAGGTCGAGCGGATCGGGATTTGAACGTATGAGACGGCTCTGTGTCTACGCAAACAAGCGAAGAATGAAGCGCTCTTGGTCTTCCACAAGCGCCGGCTCCGTGCCGTTGTGCGCCTTCATACCCAAGATGATCTTGCGCGGGATGCCCATGCCCAAGTTCTCCAGATAGCCGTAATCCTGCATGAAGTCCTTCAGGAGTTGGTTCCGGGCCGTCCGGCAGCCTGTACGCATTCGCTCCGGCGTGATGCCGTTCGGAAGCCGTCCAGGTGAGACGATCTCCAGGCGGTCGCTGTAAACGGCCAGTTCTATGTCGGTGCTGGAGAGAAGATAGTCACGGTGAATGAGGGCATTGACAATGGCCTCACGGAGTACCCCCGGTGGATAGGCAGGTTTCTCAATCCTCCTGGCGCCATTTTCAAGAACGGCAGTCACGGGGGTATTCCGTCGGACGAAGTCCAGCGCCTGCTCAACCAGGCCGTTCTCCACCAGTGCACCATCGGAGCCGAGCAACGGCGTCATCGGCCCGCGCAATCTCGCGCGTTCTCTGGCGGCATAGTCCTTTTCCGTTCCGGGGAAGGCGGCGGCGGTGATGCCGGCATGTGGAAGAAATCGGTTCGGCGTCTTACCAAACAGAAGCATACCGCCGACCGTCACCCCCTCTTCGGTCATCATTTCAGTGTTGATGAGCAAGGCTTGCCACTCGCGCTCGAGTGCGGCCCGGCGTGCGGCGTCCAACCCGGCCGCTTCGTTTTCGTCGGTCGGTACATCCTGCTGGCGAATACGGGCGAAATAGTCCCGGAGCCTCCGGCGGTCGAGGTCTCCGAGTGTGGCGCCAGAGACAGGCCGCAATTCGGCTCGGATAGAGCCGCGCTGCTGAAACAGTCGCGCAAGTTCTTCCTGGCTCGCTTCTCTGCTCTGAGTTCCAACCCGGATGAAATACTTATTGCTGTTGCTATGCCAAAGGCTGTGAACATCGAAGCCGCGTGTCACGCGGACAATGGCCACGTCCTTTGCTGGCTCCACCTCGCGGACAGTCTCAAAGAAGGGGATGATGCCAGGCCTGATTTTGTCCCGGCATGTGGTCATCACCCATTCTTCGAGGTCGGGTCTTGTCAGGCCCGATATGCTCCCGTCATCCTCTACGCCAAGAAGCACGATGCCGCCGCTGAGGTTCGAGAAGGCGACAAGCTCCTTGGCGAGGGCATGGTTTTCGATCACGTCCCGCTTAAACTCGACGCCGGAGCTTTCCCCGTTTTTAATAATCTCCAATAGCTCGGTGTGCGTCATCACATCATTCCTCAGAATCCGTATTTGGAGCGGCGCATTTCGAAGGCGTCTTTTCCGCCTTCGAGAATCTCCTCAACCAATTCGCAGACAGGCTTGGAGTCGATTGATCCCATATGCTGGGGCGGAATCTTGGCATGGCCTTCGCTCGCCTCGCCCGTGGCGGCCAATCCGAGGATTAGCTCCGCGTCGCCCAAAACAGGGATGTTTGCGTTGTGTGTCGAGAACACGAATTGCCGGCGCCGTTTCTCCTGCCGCATCATAGGCACAACACCTTCAGTGATAAAGCGGTTGTCGAGATCATCCTCGGGCTGATCGATAACAAGGGGGGCCTCTGATTCGAGCAACAGAAGCAGCAGGACGGCGGTGGCCTTCTGGCCGGTGGATAGCGCTTCGAGGGTCTGCCACACCAGCGGCTCTCCCTCCGGGGCGGTGTTCAGTTTGATGTTCGTGGTCGCTGGAAGGTCAAGCTCCTCGATCTTCATGAACAGCTCAGGGTCGGCCTGGGCGATCCTTTCGGCCGATCCTGACGGCAATCCATAGTGCTGCATGAGCGAGTCTTTTCCCTCCCGGCAGCGCTGTACGAACTCGGACAAGGAGAGTTGCTCCAGGGATCGCAGCCGATCCAAGGCGGCGCTGATGTTTCCGCCGACCTCTCGCAACAACTGCTCAAGAGGATCACGGTTGCCGGCCATAGTGACTTCCACCCAGACCCGGTCACGGAGCTTACGAGAGACGTTCTTTGCTGCCTTCTGAACCTCCTGGTATTCGCTATCCTTGATGTCTTGCCATTCCGAAAGGAGCTTGCGGCGGTGCGCCTCGTGCGTGGTCAGGTCACGCTTCAGAGCCTCCTTCCTGTCCCTCAGCGGGCGAAGCTCCTCGATCTGCCGTCTCAGGCGGATAAACTCGGCTCCGTCGATCTTGGATTTCTGAAGCTCGCGCAAGAGCTTCTCATAGGTCTCCTCGATGACCTTGCGACGCTCGGTCCAAGTGGCTTTCGTCTTCGCAAGGGCACTGTCGGCATTTGCCAGCAATTTGGCAAGCTGGCGTGCGACGGCCTGGAGCTTTGTGCTCAAGGTGCCCAGAATGGTTTCTATCTCGGCCAGAATAGCCGCATTCGGAAGCCCTTCGAGGGCCTTCGGAGAAACGAAGGCGGCATCGAGGGGAAGCCCCTCGACCAAATCCTTGTGAAGGGTGCGGACAGGCTCGAGCCGTTCGGCAACATTCGCAAAGACGCGCTCTTCGCGAATGAGAAGGCTCTTCTCTTTCAGGCGCTCTTCCAGCCCCGCTTCCTTGAAGCGCTTCTGAGTCTCTTCAAGGGCGGGGAGCGCCGCAAGGCGCTCATCGAGGGCCCTCGTCTCCCGGCGGACATCGACAATCCGGCTTCGTGAGCGTTCGAGTTCCAGCCTCAGTTTCGCCTTGCGTCCCAAAAGGGTTGGTTCGCGCTCAACGAAGCGCTCCAGGAGCAGGGTAAGTTTCTCCCGGCTTTTGGTGAGTTCGGATATTTCGTGTTGTCCGAACACCTGAACGTCCGGCATGACGTCTCTCGGCGAAAGCGTGAGCACTTCGCCGGCTTCGTCCTTGACGATGGGGGGGTTCGGAACCGACCGTTCGATGGTATAGCAGCGTTGGGAAGGCTTGTGCGAGCGCACTAGCAAGGACACTTTAGTTCCACCACCGAGTACATGACGAATAATCCCTTCGTGGGCCTTGCGTGCCTCTTCCCCGAGAGGGTCGAGACCAAGCGCGTAACGCATGCTCTCGATCATCGTTGATTTACCCGTCCCTCTCCCGCCAACCAGGACATTAAGATTGCCGTTGAAATGAACGGACGTGTCGCCCATGAATCCACCGGTTTCCCAAGTTATGGCCAGAAACTCCGCATGCGGCTCCGGCAGCGGATCACTGTTCAGGCGAATGCGAGACTCCGGGTCAAGGAAGGCCTGCCGCAAGGCCCCGACCGAAATATTCGACATTTTGATGAAACAGGACGCGCCATCCCTTTTCAGATCTTCGGGGCTGTTTGCGTCGGAAGCGTTTATGACCGCGACGGGGCGGCTGCGATGATACTCTCCACCCTTGTTTTCCAGGATCGGCCGAATACCTTCCGGGGCTTGGTCGATAGGGCCGGCAAGGGCGCAAGCAAGAAGGAGGGGCGACGTCCAGACGTTGATGCGGGTTTGACCGGAGAGTTTCTTGAGAAGCCCTCCCTCGGCGGCTACATGTGCGGCAATGCATCTTGCTCCCCACTCCTTGGCACGGGTAAGGAGTTCGAGGGAGTCCAGGCTGCCGGTGGGCGAGGCCGCAGTGGTGTCGTGAACGCCGCACTCGCCGATGAACCGTTCGAGTACGTTATCCTTGTCGGGATCGAAGAGGCACAAGAAGTGGACGCCGTCCTTGGCGACGGCCTCAAAGCCGCTGAATGCGAACAACCCGGCCGCGCGCGCGGCCTGTACCAGGCTTGTGGATTCCTGAACCCGATAATGGTCCGCAACGCCGATAACCTCGATTCGGGCTTCGTGGCAAGCTGCGATGATCGCCGCATTGTAGTCTGTTTCCGTGTGGAAGGCGGTTGGTTTCTTGTGCCTGGGCAAATATGCAAAGGGGTTCACCTGCAAGGCGCAACGGTAGAAGCGCGCGCCGTTTGGAAATGTCAGGGCGGCGTTCAAGCGCCCTGATAAGGTTCCTGTCATGCTACTCCTCGTCTTCATTGGGCTGCCTCTGTCAACGCCTTCCCCGCGCGGCACTCTTTGGGGGTGCCTCCGAAATTTGGTCCGCTTGTAATCTCACTCTGCCAACCATAGCCTTCCCTTCCCTGCCCCCGGCGTGCTCGGCTCATCGCCCTACCCGCGGCGGCGGTGTGGTGCGCGGGTAGCGCATCCCGCAGGCGGCGCACACGTTCTGTTCTTTGGCATGGGTGCGATCACGCGAAGATTATAACTCCAATTGAAAGGAAGCGGCTGGGGACGGAAGAGCAGGCGACCCATGAAGTAGGGACTAGGTGCTGGGTGTTAGGCGCTGGGGGCTAGGTAGACAAACGTCGGGAGTCCACAATGCTTGCGCCCCGCCTCACGCCTAGGGCCGGTGGCGGCGCGGACGCTGGTTGGCTTGCAGGATCTTCTTGCGGACGCGGATGGATTGCGGCGTAACCTCGACGTACTCATCTTCGGCGATGAACTCCATGGCCAGCTCGAGATTGATCGGTCGGACGGGGATGAGCCGGATGGCCTCGTCCGCTACCGAAGCGCGCATGTTGGTCTGCTTCTTCTCCTTGACGGCGTTCACGTCCATATCGTCCCAGCGCGCGTTCTCGCCGATCGCCATTCCCTCGTACACCTCGACGCCCGGCCCAACGAACAATTCGCCGCGTTCCTGCAGGTTATACAGCGCGTAGCCGGTCGTCTTGCCCGCGCGGTCGGCGATGAGCGAGCCGGTCAGCCGCCTCGGGATCTCTCCCTGCCAATCAGCATACCCATCAAAGAGCGTATTCATCACCGCCGTGCCCCGCGTATCTTTCAGGATTTCGCTGCGCAGTCCGATCAGCCCGCGGGAGGGAATCAAGAACTCCAGGCGCACGCGCCCGCCGGGCCTTCCGTACCCCACCATCTTGGTGTTGATGCCCTTGCGGCTCCCGATCTTCTGCATCAACACGCCGACGAAGTCCGCCGGGCAATCGAGGATGAGCTGCTCGATGGGCTCCTGGACTTCTCCATTCACTTCGCGGGTGACGATCTCGGGTTTGCCCACTGCGAGCTCGTACCCTTCGCGCCGCATCGTCTCGATCAGGATGGCGAGGTGCAGCTCGCCGCGCCCCAGCACCTTGAACGAGTCGGTGCTCGCCGTTTCTTCCACGCGCAAGGCGACGTTGGTGAGCAGCTCTTTCTCCAGGCGCTCGCGCAGGTGGCGCGAGGTGACGTAAGTGCCTTCGCGCCCGGAGAAGGGCGAGGTGTTCACCGTGAACACCATGGAGATGGTCGGCTCGTCTACCGGCACGTGCACGAGCGCGCGCGGCGTCTCCGCGCTGGTCACCGTCTCGCCGATGGTGATGCCCTCGATGCCGGCGAGGGCCACAATCTCACCCGCTGCGGCGCGATCGATGTCGACACGCTCCAGGCCCTCAAAACCGTAAAGCTTGGTGATGCGCGTCTTCTCGACCGCGCCGTGGAGCTTCACGAGGGCGACCTCGTCGCCTCGGGCGAGCGCGCCAGAGAAAATTCGCCCGATCGCGAGGCGCCCGTGGTACTCGCTGTAGTCGAGATTCGCCACCAAAAGCTGCAACACCTCCTGCGGATCGCCGGCGGGAGCGGGAATATGCTGGAGAATCGCCTGGAAGAGCGGCGCGAGGTTCTCCGCAGGCTCGTCGATCCGCGTGGTGGCAGTGCCGCGGCGGGCGTTCGCGTAAAGAATAGGAAACTCGAGCTGCTCTTCCGTGGCGTCGAGGTCGATGAAGAGGTCGTAAATCTCGTTCACAACTTCCTGCGGACGCGCGTCGGCGCGGTCCACTTTGTTAACCACCACGATGGGCGGCAGCTTCGCCTCGAGCGCCTTGCGCAGCACGTAGCGCGTCTGCGGCAGGGGACCTTCGCTCGCGTCTACCAGTAGGAGCACGCCGTCTACAAGCTTCAGGGCTCGCTCGACCTCGCCGCCGAAGTCGCTGTGGCCCGGCGTGTCCACGATGTTGATCTTGACGCCGCGGTAAAAGATGGCGGTGTTCTTGGCGAGAATCGTGATGCCGCGCTCGCGCTCGAGCTCGTTGGAGTCCATGACGCGCTCCACCACCTCCTGGTTGGCCTTGAAAATTCCGCTCTGCCAGAGCATGGCGTCCACCAGCGTGGTCTTGCCGTGGTCGACGTGCGCGATGATAGCGATGTTGCGAATCGAATCAGTCATGGATTCCCATTTCAGGGGTCGCGATTTCCGGACCTCTGGACAGTTGCACCAGGCGGGCTCGGCTGTCGTCGATTTCGTAGCCAATGCGCCAGTTGCCGACTCGCATTCGCCAGACACCTTCCGCGCTTCTAAGCTTGAGGCATCCGGGAGGGCGGGGATCGGTCGCTAGGGCCAAAATGGCCAGCACGAGGCGGTTTTTCACCGGTCGGTCGAGCCGCTTGAGTTCGCCTTCGGCGCGGGAGGTGATCTTAACGCTATACATCAATCTCGCCGGCAGAGCGCATTCCCTCGACAACCTGGGCGAAGGGATGGTGTGGCTCGTCCTTGCTCTCCCGGGCGATCCGACCGAGGTGAAGGTCTTCCAACATCTCCTCGTATTCTTCGATGGGGAGAATCACAGCAGTCTTGCGGCCCTCGGCGTCCATAATGAATTGCACGCCCTCGCAGGGGGTGTGTTCACTCATGAACTGATTGTACCATGCTGCCTCCAACCCAACTTCGCAAATCGACCCCTTCAGGGGTGCTTCTGCACTCAGGCAAGGCAGGTAGTCACGCCAGCGTCCCGGTCAGAGCGGGATGCCGTGGGCCTTTGTCTGTGGGTAACGCAGGACCCGTGCCGCAAGGCGAGAGCCCTGCCCGGCAAGATTCGGCGCAGAGAAGGTAGCGCAGGACCCGCATTTCGGTCCTGCGGCAATTCCAGGCCGCGCGGCCTGGGCGCGGGAGGACCGATTGCAGATTCTTCGTCCGTCGGCTGACGGAGTCTGAATGACACATGGCGCCTGTCACCCTGAGTGCAACGAAGGGTCTTTGGGTTGCCCCCATGAACCTTCTTTGGTTGAATGCCGGGATTCTTCGCTCCGCTCTGAATGACATGCGGACGCGTGTCACTCCCGGCGAGCGTATAATCCGCTGTGCGTTTTGTGACTATGAAGTGAGGCTTTGACATGCCAAAGAAGACGTTTGTACTTACTGGGCTATTCTTGCTGCTTGTTTCCACTGGGGTCGCCCAGAAGCAATCTGGACAGGAAGGCATCAAGTGTCGGGTGATGGAGGTCTTTATGGCGGAGCGGCTCGGGGTGAGGGTAGCCATTTTTCATCAGCGCGACAAGGCGGATGGGCCGAGGCTGGGCGAACTGCTTCAGGCGCACACCGGTCAGGAGACGGAGTTCGAGACAAGTGACGGAGAGCGCCATGGCGCTCTGGTCGTGCGAATGGAAAGTTGCTTTGGGCGCGGCCTTTTGCTTTTCGCGGCCCGTGACGCGAAGCTCGCGGCAAAAGAAGATTTCGTTTTGCGGTTTCCTGAAAAGCGTTGAGTGGGTGCGCTTTGCGGCCCGACCGGGAAGTCATTTGCCGGTGCAGGGCCCAATCCGCGCGGAGCTCCGCTTGATGCAGTTCCGCCCACGCTTCTACCAGCCGTTCCTGACGCTTAGGCAGACTTCCTCCGATGAGCCCCACCGGATCGATGCTGTAAATCTCAACATGCTCGTCATAGTAAGCATGGAAGTGCGGCAAGCGGTCGGCCGTGCCGGCCTCGGCAAACATGCGAATATGGAAAGATCACGACGAATACCAGAAGTCCATTGATCGCCTCCTTCGCGACCTCAAAGCCGCAAAACCCCAGCCAAGTGACGAGTGACGTGCGCGGGGGATGCGAGGACTCTGGTACAATACCTTCAACAGAAGCCCATGGATGAACAGCTCCAACGTTGGCTGAGTTTCGCGGAATCGGATCTAGCTGCTGCCGACGTCTTGCACAAGAGTGGCCAGTATCCGCAGACCTTATTTCATCTTCAGCAGTCCATCGAAAAGACGTTAAAGGCGTTGATCCTCAAGCAGAGCCGCGCCGTCCCCCCACGAATCCACAGTCTACCCAAACTGGTTAAAAGTTGCGGCCTGGAAGTCCCGCGCGAGCAGTTGTTGATGTTACAGGACCTGACCCGCTATTACGCAGGATCACGGTACCCTGAAGGCTTGGGTGAGGCGCCTCTGGAGGTATCGCCGGAAGAAGTCGATCGGCTCAGCAAATTTGCCAAGGAGTTTCTTGCATGGCTGAGACAGAGACTGTGAACACGGTCATCGAAAGAGGCTTGGACTACCTGCGAAAACGGATTCGGATCGAGGCCGCCTATCTCTTTGGCTCACAGTTGACGGGCGAGGCCAACGAGGAAAGCGACATCGATTTGGCAGTTTTTTCTCCCGACGCGGGCAACATGAGCTTGGCAGAGCGCATCCGCCTCGGCTCGGAACTGGCGCTGGATTGCAGCCTGGATCTGGAACTGCACCTATACTCTTCCCGCGCTCTCGCCAACGCTTGCCCCACCAACTTTGCCGGGTACATCATCGCGCATGGCCGGCGTTTGATCTGAGTTCACCTGAAGTAGCGCTCGATATATCGTTGAGCCCGAACTTCTAGTGCCGTCTCACCGAAATGGGTGAACCATAGGGAACGCGGCCTGTAGCGGCGCTCGCGCGGCCCGGCCGGGGCCGAGGCTGCGAGCGCCGAATCCGTCGGCTGACGGGAAAATCAAGATCCGTCCGTCAACTGACGGATGGACCGCCGCTAGTGCCCCAACCGGGTCGCGTGTCACTTTTTTCCGTAACGCGGCACCAGCCCCCAGCCTCGGCCGCCTGCTTAACCTTGCTTGTAGTAGAATCCCTGCCGTGCTCAAACCTTCTGGGAAGAGGTAACGCCATGTATCGAACTTCCATTCTTCTTTCTCTGCTGCTCGGTCTTTCCGCCGCGGTGGCTTTTGGACAATCCTCCCGGACCCGCCTGGCGGTTGTCGGACTCGACCACGACCACGTGTGGGGCATTCTCCCAACGATCGCCAAGGAACCCGAGGCAGAGCTGGTGGCCATTGCCGACCCGCACCCCGAACTCATCGAAAAGGCCAAGTCGCGCGTGCCCGACAGCGTGAAGTTCTTCCCAGACTTTGTCCGGATGCTCGACGAGGTGAAACCTGAGGCGGTGATCGTCACCACGGCCAACAATAAGCACCTGGCCATCCTCCGCGAATGCGCAAAACGCCGGATCCACTACTTCACCGAGAAGCCCATGGCCGCCTCGGCTGCGGATGCCCGCGAGATGGAGCGCTTGGCGCGCGAGGCAGGCATCAAGCTCATGGTGAACTATTGGAATGCCTGGCAGGCTCCCACGCGGGAGGTTTATGCGCGGATCCAAGCAGGCGAGATCGGCCCAGTACAGAAATTGATTATGGAATTCGGCCACGCGGGACCAAAAGAGATCGGTACCTCCAAATATTTCATCGCATGGCTTTATGATCCAGTCAAAAACGGCGCCGGTGCTCTGATGGACTTCGGCTGCTACGGCGCAAACTGGGCGCTGTGGGTGAAGGGCCGCCCCAAGCGCGTCTACGCTTACGCGCTGAAGCTCAAGACCGAGCAGCATAACGCGGTCGAGGATGATGCCGTGGTTCTGCTCGAGTATCCCGATGCCACGGCCGTTCTTTTACCCTCCTGGGATTGGCCCTCGGGCAAGGGTCAGGTGCAAATCTTCGGACCGAAGGGAAGCATGCTGGCGCTCGGTGACGGCCTGCTCTTTGAGCCAGCCAATAGCGGGAGCACCCTGGAGTATCCGGAAGGCAAGCCCGTCGAGGCGAGGCCGCTGCCTCCCGAGATGCGCAACGGCATCGCCTATTTTCTTTATTGCATTCGAAACAGCAAGCCGATTGAGGGGCCCGTTTCGGCCGAGTTGAATGTGGGCGTGAACGAAGTCATCGATGCCGCGAAAGAATCCATCCGCACCGGCCGCGCCGTGAGCTTACGATAGAGACGACCCGCCGGGTCGTCTCTACATGCGGAGGCTCCGCTCCTCTAGCTTATGCGCTCGCCTCAGGCGACCGTTTGAACAGCCGCGCGGTCGCGGCACCAAGGGCGCCGAACAGCGAACCTGCGGCAATGGTGAAGCCTACCCAGAAGGTTAACTGAGGGAAGAATCCCAACCAAACGAAATCGCCCCAGAGGCCTTCGGAGTGCCAACCGGGCGGCAAAGCGTCGTAGTGTGTCCCCCACTGGCCTCGGAATGCCAGAAACATCACAAACGCCACCGGCACTCGCGCCGCATAGCCATAGGCGAGGAGCACTTTGAATAGAGAGGGCCAAGCGGCGGATTGGAGCAGGCCTGCCAGAGCCCACGCGGCGCAAAGAAAGATCAACGTCGCTTTGAAGCTGTATGGAAAGATGAACTTGCGCCCTATGATTTGGCCGGGGAACATGACCACCCCGCCGAGGAGCGCGACGCCGATCGCTCGCCAGGAAGAGGCTGGGCCCTCCCCGCCGCGCAGGAGTCTTATCGCAAAATAGATTCCGAAGATCGCCGCGAGCCACGTAATGCCGACAATCGACCAAGGGCCGCCAGCCTCGGGATTAAACCAGGCCTTGGACCAATGTTGCAGTTCGCCGACCAGCCGCAAAATGGTGATAGCGAGAGTGATCAGAGCCGGAATCAAAATCAGACTCCCGGCGCAAAGACGTGTGTTGGGTGTTTGGTTCGCCATGCAACCCTCCTTTGGTCGCAGGGGCGGACAGCCTCCACCCTTGCTGAACGCCTGCTACGCGCCCCTCCTGGCTACGTCTGCGGGGGCACTGTCTTCCCTCGGCGCACGAGGGCGGAGGCAATCGACCCGAAAAGCGCGCCGACAATCACCGTGAAGGCCACCCAGAGAATCAACTGCGGCAGGAGGCCGATCTGGAAGTATTTTGGCCAGAGGTCCGCGGGCCCGTGGTACTCGGGAGGCAGCGCGTCATAGTGCGTGCCCCAATTGCCTCGGATGGCAAAGAACATCACAATGGCGACGGGAATCCTCGCTGCGTACGCGTAGGCCAGCAGAGTTCTGAAAAGAGCCGGCCAGCCCGGAAATACCAGTACCGCACCGCCGGCCATGATCAAATAACCGATGGCCTCTTTCCCGGGGAACTTCAGTTGTGGCGCAAAGCCTACCAAGCCGCCCGCGAAATAGACCAGCAGAGCCAAGACGGCAAACCCGATGGCTTTGCCGGCGCGTGTCGGGGGTTGGCCCGAGCCTGCCAGCTTGAGGGCAAAGTACGGTCCAAAAATGAACGGCAGCCACGAAATACCCACAATGGCGCCCCCGCCGCCTGCCACTCGGCCGAAGAACGTTGGCGACCAATGTTGCAGTTCGCCCACCAAGCGCAGAATGGTGATGCCTAGGGTGATCAAGCTGGGCACAAGGATAAGGTGTGTGACCTTGAGGTTAGACTCGGAAACAGGTTCTCCCATCGAATCCTCCTCCGCCAAAACTCGCCATTGGCGCAACGATGGTGGCTGGGTGACCCTTGCCCTCCGTCCGGCAGTCGAAATCGGCGCTGGATTCTAGCCCATCTGATGAGGTCACGCCAACAAGCCTTTTACCGAGCAGGCTGCTGAAAAATGCCCGTCGAGGCGCTCCCGCAGCGCGGGACGGCAGCCCGTGCCGCCCTCCCGACGATGTCGGGACAGGTCCGATTTCTGGACTCCGGTGGAGTCCATCGGACTCCAGAAACCGGAGTTCCGGGCGGCGCTACATCAAAATGAGTCACCACCGGTCTGCGCTATACCTGGAATTCTCGCTTGACCTTTTCGGATTTTTCGGCCACGGAGCGGGCGAGTTGTTCCTTGTACTCGACGAGTTGCTTGGCAAGTTCGGGGTCAGACGTGGCGATGATTTCAGCCGCAAAAATGGCCGCGTTGATGGCGCCTGGTTTTCCAATAGCGGTGCACGCCACGGGGACGCCGCCGGGCATCTGGGCCGTGGAGAGCAGAGCGTCGAGCCCCGCCAGCGTCGTAGTCGCCATAGGGACGCCGATCACCGGCAGGATAGTCTCGGCGGCAATCACTCCCGCCAGGTGCGACGCTCCTCCGGCACCGACGATGATGACTTTCAATCCCCGTTGGATGGCGGTGCGCGCGTATTCCGAGGTGCGCGCGGGCGACCGATGCGCGGAGGTAATCTCCACCTCGAAGGGCACGCCGAATTTCTTGAGGGTTTGGGCCGTTTCCGTCATGACAGGCAGGTCCGTGTCACTGCCCATGACGATGCCCACCAGGGGCTTTGCGGCCATGAGTCGCTTCCTCCGTCCTTCAGTCCGGTCGCTGGACCTTGCGTGGGAACCTAACGCGAATCTCCGGCCGCGGGACGATCTCCCGTCGGCTCGTCGGTGCGTTTGAGTTCGCGGGCGCGGGCCAGACGCCGGAGCCCCTTGGCTCCGATGTCTCTGCGATAGTGCACACCCTCGAAGTGAACCTTACTTACGGCGGCATAGGTGCGCTCGACTGCCGACGGTAAGTCTTGGCCAACCGCGGTGACCCCCAATATTCGTCCGCCCGCTGAGAGCAATCGCCCACTCTCGAATCGCGTGCCGGCATGGAAAATCTTAACCCCGCCGAGGGCTTCCGCCGCCTCGTAGCCAGTAATAACCTTACCCACCTCGGGCTTCCCGGGGTAGCCCTTGGACACCAACACCACGCAGACCGCGGGGCTTGGGCTCCAACGCGCCTCGCTAGCCGCCAGTTCGCCGGCATTCAAGCGCAGCAACAGCTCGACGAGGTCCGAGCGCAGGCGCATCATGATGGGCTGGGCTTCCGGGTCACCCATGCGGACGTTGTACTCGAGGACCTTGGGGCCCTCCTCCGTCAACATCAATCCGCAATAGAGAAAGCCGCGGTAGGGGGTGCCCTCAGCGGCCATGCCGGCCAACGTGGGCGTCACGATGCGTTGCAGGACGTACTCGCGCTGGCTTTCGTTGAGGATGGAATCGTCGCTGTAGGCGCCCATGCCGCCGGTATTCGGCCCCTGATCGTTGTCGAGCAGCGGCTTGTGGTCCTGGGTAGGAGGCACCGGAAGGATTCCACGCCCGTCCGTAAGCACGATGAACGACACCTCTTCGCCGGTCAGGCATTCCTCCAATAGCACCCGCTCGCCCGCGCTGCCGAGCGTCCTTTGACGCATGAATTCGTCCAGAGTTTTTTCGGCGTCATCGCGGCGGCGGGCGATTACCACGCCCTTGCCGGCCGCCAAGCCGTCGGCCTTGATCACCAGGGGAAACGCGAAGCTCGCCAAGCCTTTCACGGCCGCGTCGAAATTCTCGGCCACCGCGCACTGTGCCGTGGGGATGCTGTGGCGCTGCATGAACTGCTTGGCGAAGATCTTACTGCCCTCAAGCCGGGCGGCCGCTTTGGTCGGGCCGACGATGGCCAACCCCGCTTTTGCGAATTCGTCCACCACGCCCGCCACCAGCGGCGCCTCAGGCCCGACCACCGTGAGGTCTGCCTTGAGCTGCTGCGCCAGCTCCAGAATGGCCCGCGGCTGGGTGATGTCCACCGGCAGGCACTCAGCCTCCTGCCCGATGCCAGTGTTCCCCGGCGCGCAATAAATCTCTTCCATGTACTGGCTCTCGCGCAGCTTCCACGTCAGGGCGTGCTCCCGTCCTCCGGAACCAATCACCAGAATCTTCATAGGCGGGGGCTACACTACTGAGATTATGGCCCTTTGTCAATCTTCGATCACAATCCGCGGGCGCCCTCCGTGGGTGTATAATCAGCCGCATGGGCACCGAAGTAATCCCTAAGCTGACCTACGAGCAGTTTCGCCAGCTTCCCGACGACGGGAAACAGTACGAGTTGGTCCGTGGGGAGGTACATTTGACTCCTGCTCCGACCACCAAGCATCAGTTTGTCTTACGAAATCTAACTGGGAGCTTGCTTCAGTACCTCGGCCAGCATCCTCTCGGCGAACTCGCTTTCGCCCCACTGGACGTTCTATTGGGAGGCGATACCGCCCTGCAGCCGGACCTGATATTCGTTTCGAATGCCCGCGCGAAGATCATTCACGAGGCTTTTGTCGAGGGGGCGCCAGACTTGGCGGTGGAGATCCTTTCCACATCCACCGCGGCGCATGATCGTGCCACCAAACTGCCGATTTATGCGGAGGCTGGCGTTCCGGAAGTCTGGTTGATCGACCCCCAGGCGAAGACCGTGGAGATTCTTAAACTGCACGGTAAGAAATATCTCGTCGATTCGATCCTGGCGGGTGAGCAGGCTCTTACTTCCTCACAATTCCCTGGCTGGCAATTGCCTCTCGGCGAGCTCTTCCGTTTTCCATCGGCCCTTTAGTTTCCGAGCCATCATCGGCCTGGGAACCACGTTTACATCTCCACCCTCATTGCACGGGGGCAAAGCGCGTGTCGCATCGAATAGCAGAAGCATAGAATCCTTTCGAAGAACCTGCGGGCGTTGCTAAGAGAATCCGAGAGCTAATACGAAGGCAGCAGAAAAAGTTGCAAATCAGGTTCAGCGTGCCCCAAACTGCGTTCACAACCCTCGCCCCCTTGGGGGAGAGGGTGCCCGTCAGCTGACGGGCAGGTGAGGGGGTCTGGATCACTGGTGGGCAGGCGTAACATCTCTAAATGCGTTCGTATTAGTAGGGACGTTGTTTTTTCAGGAAGGGCATTGGGTAGTGCCTGGAGTCGCAACTTAGAAGGGTAGCGTCGAGCTCCATGGCCGTTGCGGCGATCAGGGCATCCCCTAATTCGAGCCCGTGAGTCTTTCCGTAAGTATTGAGCAAGAAGCCCGCAGACCGCGCAATGACCTCGGTAACCGGGATCTTCTTGAACAACGATAGAAATCCTTCCGTGGCCTTTTGCTCGCCGCTCTTCATCCCCGCCAGCAATTCCGCGACGCTGACGACGGAGATAAAGGGAATGCTCTCCGGCGGACTCAGTTGTGCTATCAGCTCTCGAGCCGCCTCGCGGCCCCGGAGGAAATCAATGAGGATGTCGGTGTCGAGCAAGTGAACCGGCACGGTACCGTTAAGTGAAGAGGCGCTTCAAGCGACGTCCACGCCGAAGATGGCGAACGATCGCTACGCTAGGTGCCTTCCGTTGCTTCCACGCACCGAAGGATTGATCCAGGGCTGCCGCGAACTCCCCCGGTGTAGGGCGGCGAACGTAGCGCTCTTCAATCGCCGCGCGAATCAGTTCGCTGGCCGTCTTCTTCTCCAGCTTGGAGCACTGCCGCAGCCGGCGGCGCTGCTCCGCGGTGAGAAAAATCTGCGTCCGAACCAAGGTACTCATGCCGCCATTATATACATCGTCTGTACATCGCGTCAACGGCCTTACGCGAACCCCGATCCGTCGGTAAGAGACTAAGTCCCCGAGCCCAGAGGCGGCCGAGGACGCCCGGTTGCACGCCCAGGCCAACTGCCGAAGGCGGTGCGCAATCCTCAGGCCCGAGCTCGCTCCCTTTATCGACGGATCGGGGCGAGCTGACCGTCCATTTGCCGCCCCCCACCCACCTGCATGCGCACGGCCGGCGCAGGAACAGCCAGCGGCAGATGCGGCGCTTACGGAGTCCCTGGGGGCAGCCGTACCGTGAAACGCCGCCATGCACGGCATCCACTTGCCTGCTAAAATAGTGGTTTGAGCTCGGGGCGGGATTTCCGGATATGTTGTCGGGCTTTACGGAAAAATACGATGTCGTGGTGGTGGGCGCAGGCCACGCGGGAGTCGAGGCTGCCATGGCGGCGGCGCGTATGGGCCTGAAGACAGCGCTCTACAGCATCAACCTCGACCTCATCTGCCAGATGTCCTGCAATCCCGCCGTGGGCGGCATCGCCAAAGGTCACTTGGTTCGCGAGATCGACGCGCTAGGCGGGGTGATGGGCGAGGTGATTGACGCGGTGGGGATTCAGTTCCGCCTGCTGAACACCAGTCGCGGGCCGGCTGTCTGGTCGCCTCGCGCGCAGGCTGACAAGAGGCTTTACCGGGCGAGGATGCGCCAAGTGCTCGAATCCGAGCCGAACCTGCGCATCAAGCAGGCCGAGGTGGTGGACCTGGTGCTGGAAGGCAGTGGCACGGGCGTCTCGCCCGTGGGCAGAGAGGTCTCCGAGACGCAGGCGAGCACCGGCGGGACGCCGGTGCCACGTGTGCGCGGCATCAAGCTGCGCGATGGCCGGACGGTCGAGGCCAACGCGGTCATCATCACCACGGGCACATTTCTCAACGGCCTGATCCACTGCGGGGAAAACCAATACCCTGCCGGGCGCTCGGGCGAGCCGCCCGCGGTGATGTTGGGCGAAGCGCTGCGTCGTTTAGGCTTCGATGTGGGCCGGCTCAAGACCGGTACGCCGCCGCGCCTCGACGCGCGCACCATCGACTTCGCGCAGTTCCAAGTTCAGCCCGGCGATCCGGTCCCCACGCCCTTCAGTTTCCGCACGAAGGCCATCACGCAGCCCCAGCGGGTCTGCTGGATTGCTTACACGAACGCGGAGACCCACCGCATCATCCGCGAGAACGTCCACCGCGCGCCGCTCTATTCCGGGCAGATCAAGTCCATCGGCCCGCGCTACTGCCCGTCGATTGAAGACAAGATCGTCAAGTTTCCGGACAAGCCGCACCATCAGCTCTTCCTTGAGCCGGAAGGGATGGACACCAATGAGATCTACGTCAACGGCATGTCGACCTCGATGCCCATTGATGTGCAGATGGCCATGGTGAAGTCCATCTCCGGCCTTGAGAACGCTGAGATGATCCGCCCCGGCTACGCCATCGAGTACGACATGGTCCAGCCAACGGAACTTTTCCCGTGGCTCGAAACGAAAAGGATCCAGAACCTCTTTCTCGCCGGGCAAATCAACGGCACCACTGGGTACGAAGAAGCAGGTTGCCAGGGCATCATGGCGGGCATCAACGCCGGCCTGCGCCTGCAGGGCAAGGACCCCGTCACCATCGACCGCACGCAAGGCTACACCGGCATCCTGATCGATGATTTGGTCAGTAAAGGTGTCGACGAACCCTATCGCATGTTCACCTCGCGCGCTGAGTTCCGCCTGCACCTGCGCATTGACAATGCTGATGAACGGCTGACTCCACTCGGTTTCCAAGTCGGAACGATCAAGCAGAAGGATTACGAAGCGTTCCTCCAAAAGAAAGCGAGGATCGCCGCGGCCACCAAATTCCTGCTGGAAAGTCGCCTCGACCCCAGCACCCGCCTGGGGCGCGAGATCTATGGCAAGCTGGGTTTAGTGAGCGCCGGCCAATTGAACAGCGCGCCGCTGACCGGCGCGCAACTGCTGAAGCGCTCTGAGCTGAAGATCGAGGATTTGATGGAATGGATCGGCGAGGGCTTGCGTTCTGTAGGGGCGCAAGGCCTTGCGCCCCTACTGTCGCGCGAGGAAGCCCGACGTGTCGAAACCGATTTCAAGTATGAAGGTTATATGCAGCAACAGGAGCGGCAGATCGAGCGCATGAAACGCGCTGAAGCGCGCCGCATCCCGGACTGGTTTGATTACCGCAAGATCTCGGGCCTCTCGCGTGAAGTGGTGGAAAAACTCACCAAAGTCCGGCCCCTCACCCTCGGCCAGGCTTCGCGCATCCCAGGGATCACCCCCGCTGCCGTCTCCCTCGTTAACTGCTATATCGAAATCTTCCAGCGCCGGGCCGCTGAGCAGGCTCCTGCGTAGCGCAGGGTGCGTCTTTCCCTTCGACTGTCGCTCAGGGCGGTGAGCGAAAGCCGAACCGTAACCCTGCGGCTTTTCGTGTTTCTGCCCTTCAGGAAAGACTCACGAACTCATCAGGGGTGAGCCCCGCTTGCTTAATGAGGGCGCGTAGCGTGCCCTTGGGAATCGCCTTGGCGAAATGGATGGGAACGGTCAGGGCGCGATGGTCCCGCGCATGCGGGATACATGGTTAGGTGGCTACCTCTCTGCCGCCATTTCGCAAAACCGGCTTTCTCCAGGATTCGCACGACCTCCCGGGGGCGCAACGAGGGAAGCTCTTTAGACATGCGATGGAGTCACCTGAATCAGCGTCGTGAACACGGGCAGCGTCTCGCTGTCTTCGGGAATGGGCTGGTTATGGGCGGCAAGATTTTCCAGGTGGAGGGTAATGGCCTCTCGGGCGTTTTCCGTCGCCTCTTCAATGGTGCTTCCGTAGGAAACGCATCCCGGGAGCGTCGGGACCAGGACAGTGTAGCCCCCTTCCTTCTCGGGGATGAGGTTGATTTGATAGGAAAGCACCTTCTTCTGTTTACGCATACCCCCTATTATGCCCCCACGCAGGGGAATAGCAAGGGGACTCAGTTGCCTCGTCGAAAGCGCTCCGTATTCGCCCGAGATAGGGATTGCTTGCATCATCCCTGACGACCCGGCAGGAAGAGGCCAGCGGGAGGCTCATGTGCAGCGTGACCCCTGCCGTCGTCTCCCTCGTCTCGCCAGTGGCGACCTACATCGAAATCTTCCAGCGCCGCGCAGCCGAACAGGCTGCGGCGTAGCACAGCGCGGCCCGTAGGCCGCAACCCAACATGCCATGGGGCCTTGTAGGGGCGGGGCTTGCCCCGGCCTCCCGAGGGGCGGCCCAAGATCACCGATCGGGCTCAAGAGGCCGCCCCAAGGGGCGGCCCTACACAAGACGAGAAATGTTTACCCAAAAAACAAGGATTTACGTCCTGGCATTGCAGGGTCCGCTTTTCGACCCTGCCCCGTACCATACGGGGCCCTGCGCCTTTTCGACTTTTGTCGGATGACCCCGTCTTGCCGAGCCCGTCCCTACTTGACAGGGAAAGGAACCTGGCGGAAAATCAGGCAGTCGGAAAAATCGCAAGGTAGTGTGATTTATGCCCAAAACGAAACTCCGTTTGGAAGAAGCGGTCCGCATTGGCGCCAAGAATCAGCTCACCATCCCGCGCCGCATTTCGCGGGCGCTGCGGCTCAAAAAGGGCGATCACATGCTCATGCGCCTAGTGGGCGGGCGCGTCGAAATGATTCCGGTAAGCCTCATCCCCAAAGATCAGCTTTGGTTCTGGACTCCGGAGTGGCAGAAGAAGGAGCGCGAAGTGGATGAGGCACTGGCGCGCGGCGACTATAAGGAAACCGATTCCGTGGACGAGCTTCTTAAAGATCTAAAGTCGTAGGGTTTTACCCGAGCCTGAGATTAGCAACGCACGGCCCCGAGAATCTAAGCGCGGGAAACCTCGTGAATATCCGCTGGACCCCTCTCTTCCGACGTGACTTCCAGGCCCTCCCCAAGGATGTTCAAGCACGTGCAGAAAAGGCGATCCGACTTTTAAGGGAGAATCCCCGATATCCCTCTCTACGGTCCAGGAAGATGCAGCGCGTCGAAAATATCTGGGAAGCAAGCGTCACCATGTCCTACCGAATTACGTATGAGATCATCGGCGAAACGCTCATCCTTCGCCGGATCGGGACCCACGACATCCTCAAGAAGGAATCCCGATAACGAGGTGCCCCGCCACTGGAAGAGGAGCAAAGCCAGAGGCCCGGTGCTACGCTACCTTTTCGGTTCCCATTTGATGAAAAAATCCTTGATGCTTTCGTAGGACATATGGCGGGCGTCGGCGAATTGCCCCTGATCCGTGGCATACAGGAGCGCACCGCGGGAGTCTAGCACGCCCAATGAGGGGATCCCACGCTTGATGGGCACGTAGTATTTCTGAGCAAGGTCCAAGTTCTTGTCGTAGCGGCCGACATTAATCTCTACGACGACAAAGCTCGCCGCAAGCAGGGCAGCGAGCTCGGGCTTGTGCATCTGCGCATCCAGCGCATGGCAGTCCGGTCACCAGTTGGCGCCGAATATCAGGACCACATGCGTACCGGCCTTGGACGCCTGACCTAAGGCCGCTGCGATCTGCTGCTGCGCGTCAGCCTTCTCATCGTAGAGCGGTTCCTTGGCAGCCCCTCCCAATCCTGCCATCGTGGGAAGAGCCAGTAGCAACAGGGGATATCGTGCGAGCTTCATGAGCCATCCTCCAACCCCTATCTTACGCTATCTCCTCGCCGATTTGCGGGCGCACATGGCTACCCTGCCTGCAAAGGGCTGTGATAGCATCAACGAACACTATGAAGGGTATATTCATTCTCAGCGCCTTGCGGACGCCCATCGGGAAGTACGGAGGGTCTCTCCGCGATTTCACCGCACCGGACCTGGGCGTATGGGCGGCGCGGGCGGCGCTGGAGCAAGCGGGCGTCGCCCCGGATGAGGTGGAGGAAGCGATCTTCGGCCACGCGCGGCAGGCGGGGAATGGTCCGAACCCGGCGCGGCAAATCGCTGTGCGCGCCGGCCTCCCGGACCGCATCCCGGCCTACACGGTGAACCAGGCTTGCGCTTCGGGGCTTAAGGCCATCATCCTCGGGGCGCAGGAAATCATGCTGGGCAGCGCGGACGTGGTTCTGGTGGGCGGCACAGAAGCCATGAGCCGGGTGCCGTATTACGTGGATGGAGCCCGCTGGGGCGCGCGGCTCGGCCACCAGAAACTCGTCGACGGCATGTATCAGGACGGTTTCCTTTGCCCCCTCGCCAAGATGATTATGGGCGAAACCGCAGAGCGGCTGGCCGAGCAATACAAGATCCCGCGCGACGAACAGGACGCTTATGCCCTGTGCAGCCAGCAGCGCGCCCGCCGCGCCATTGAAGCGGGCCGGTTTAATGACGAGATCGTCCCTATAACGGTCAAGACGAAGAAGGGGGAAGAGACTTTTCGGGTTGATGAGCACCCCCGCTTCGATACCACGGCCGAGGCGCTGGCCAAGCTTCCGCCCGTGTTCTCCAGTTCCGGCACGATTACCGCTGGGAATTCTTCCGGGATCACGGACGCAGCCGCAGCGCTGGTGCTGGTTTCAGAAGAGCGCGCCAAGCGAGGAGCGCGGAAACCTCTGGCGCGCGTGGGCGGCTATGCGACGGCGGGTGTTGATCCCCGCATTATGGGGATCGGTCCCGTACCTGCCGTGCGGAAGCTGCTCGAGAAGACGGACGGCCGCCTGGAAGACTACGAGCTGATCGAACTCAACGAGGCTTTTGCCGCCCAGGTGCTCGCCTGCGACCGGGAGCTCGATTTCGATCGTGCGCGGCTGAATGTGAACGGCGGAGGGATTGCGCTCGGCCATCCCATCGGGTGCACCGGCGCCCGCATCACCGTGACGCTGCTGCACGAGATGCTGAAGCGGGGCGCGCGGCGTGGCCTCGCCACGCTCTGCGTCTCCGGTGGCATGGGCATGGCGCTGGAACTGGAAGGGCTCTAGCTGTCAGCGGTCAGCAGTCAGCGGTCAGCAATCAATGCAGACTTCCGAGAAGAGCTCGCTCGCTGAATGCTGAGGGCTGAAGGCTGAAAGCTTCAAAGTTAGCTTTTCGAGCCCAAGGCAATGGTTCGGACCGCGGAGGGAAGGACCTTTGACCACCCAATTTACCGGAAAATCGGCTTCGACGTGGCGCTTTAAGGACATCGTGTATGAAAAGAAAGAGGGGGTCGCGCGCGTCACGCTGAATCGCCCCGAAGTCTACAATGCGTATCGCTCGGAAACCCTGCGGGAGATGGCGGAGGCATTTCGCGACGCGGCCTGGGATGATGCGGTGGCCGTAGTGGTTTTGACCGGCGCCGGCGACAAGGCGTTTTGTTCGGGAAGCGACGCGAAGGAATTTTCTCAGGAGTTCCTTCGCCGGCCGCGCAATTTTTGGAAGTACCAGGGCCTGCTCATGCAGGCCCTGGACCTGTTCCGAACCGTCGGGAAACCCACCCTCGCGCGCGTCAATGGCGTGGTGGCGGGAGGCGGTAATGACTGGAATCTGGCGGCTGACTTGGCCATCGCCGCTGACCACGCTCGGTTCATGCAAGTGGGCACGCGCGTGGGCTTGGTGGATGCCTGGGGGGCAACCCAATGGCTGCCGCTCCTGGTGGGTGACCGGAGGGCACGCGAGATGCTGCTCACGTGCGAGGAGGTTTCGGCCGAGCAAGCCTTGAGCTGGGGCCTGGTGAACCAGGTGGTTCCCGCGAAGCAGCTCGACCGCGCGGTGAACGCGCTCGCCCACAAGCTCATCCAGAAGTTTCCCGAATGCACGCGCTACACCCGGCAGCAGTTGAACTTCTGGAAAGACCTGGCATGGTCGCTGACGGCCGGGCACGCGCGCGATTGGCTTGCTGTCCATTCGACCTCCTGGGAGCCTTTCGAGGGCATCCAGGCCTTTGTCGAGAAACGCCCCGCAGACACTAAAAGCCTTCGAGAACGCGCTGCGGCCGGCAAGTCCGGCGAATTCCTTTGGGGCGCCCCCACGCGGACGTGCGAGAATTGTGGCGCCAAGGGAATTCCGGAAGGATTTGATTATTGCGGCAAGTGTGGTAGTAAACTGGAATAGATCCTGGTCACTAGCGGACCATCAACGCGGCGTCATCAGGCGCGCGCATTGCCAGTGCCGTTCCAACTTACTCAGGCTATGGATCGGCCCGTTCTGCCACGGTCCCGGCTGCGACGGCGTCGATCAAGGAGAGTAGGCGGAAATAGTTGGAACGGCACCAGCCGGGCGGGAGGGAGTTATGCCGGACGAACCCATCAATCCCCCAGTCACCGAAGGACAGGAGCTGGAAGAAGCGAAAAAAGGGTTCAAGTTCATCCGCTGGGATGCCGCGGGAAACATCGCGCATCTGACGATGAATCGGCCCAAGCAAAATATCCTGCACATCGAGATGCTGAAGGAAATGGGGAGGGCCATCGATAGCCTCACCATGAGCGAAGACGTCCGGTTGATTCTGCTGGACGCGGCGCCGGAATGCGAAGGTTACTTTTCGATGGGCGTGGCCGCCGAGGGCTATACCTCGCAGATGGTGTTCCAGATGATGGACGCGTTCCACAACGTCTTCCGCGCCATGCTGGAAATCTCCAAGCCGGTCGTGGCCGTGGTGGATGGCGTCGCCTCGGGCGCCGGCGCCGAACTGGCCGCCTTCTGCGACATCGTCATTGCCACCGACCAGGCCCAGTTCCGCCAGCCCGAAATCAAGCTGGGGGTGTTTCCGCCGCTCGGTGCGGTGGTTTACCCGCGTGTCATTGGTCCGCGACGTGCCATGGAGTTCCTCCTGACCGGCGATCCCATCAACGCCCAGCAGGCTCTGATCATGGGGCTCGTGAACCGCGTAGTGCCGCGCTCGGCGCTGAAAGAGACCGTGGACTCAGTGGTGAAACGCATCTCCGAGCAGAGCGGCCCCGTGCTGAGGCTCCTCAAGCAGGTGATCTTTGAGGGAACTTGGCGACCTTTCCATGAAGCTTTGAAGCGGGCGCAGGATATCTACCTGAACCAGTTGTTCGCGCTGGAAGATTCCCAGGAAGGCCTGCGCGCGCTCATCGAAAAACGCAAACCAGTGTGGAAGAACAAGTAACCAGGGACTCGGGGCTGGGGACTGGGGACTCGGAAGCCTGTCGAGCTGGTGCCGGGGAACACTGGATAGACAATCTGGAAGGATTGGCTCAGCGGTTGAAACTCTGAGGTCTCCTGGCGCTCCAGTTTGCCTCTGATATTCCCAAACCTCCTGACGTCATCTTCCGAATACAACCGTTCACCACAATAGAGGCAGACGTAGCGGCATGGACCTTCCTGAGGGCTACCTGTCGTCGCGAACGCGTTCGCGTCGTGAACAGCAACCAGGACGCGAACGACCGGCTCCACACAATCGTGGAAGCTCCGCACGGACCGCCTATGTCATTTGAAGAGTGGCTTGCGAGCACTCCTGATGCAAGCTGGCTGCGGGTGGTGCATCTATGAAGGGGGCGGCGGAGTCTGAAGAACAGTGAGAAGTGACGAGTGAGAAGTGACGAGCGAGAAGCCCCCCTCAGCCGGGCCGGAGGGATGCGAGCGAAGCCGAGAAGTCGCATTTCGGACCCGTGTGGGTTATCATTACCCTCTTGAGGAACGAGCCATGACACTTGACCGCATTACCATCGACCCCAATGTGTGTACGGGGAAGCCCTGCATCCGGGGACTCCGTTTCCCAGTCTCGCGGCTGTTAGGCTTGTTGGCGTCGGGGGAGACGAAGGAAACAATCCTCAAAGCGTATCCCTACCTCCAGGCGGAAGACATTGACCAAGCTCTTGCCTACGCCGCTTACCTCGCAGAAGAAGAAACCGTGGAATACTCTCGATGAAGTTTCTGGTGGACATGCCCCTTGCTCCTGCCGTAGTGGCCTGGCTGGTCCACGAGGGCCACGATGCGATCCATGCCTCTGAGGCTGGGTTGAGCCGCGCACCCGACGCGGACATCTTGAGCCGCGCGCGGGCGGAGGCTCGGGTGGTCGTGACGGCCGATCTCGATTACCCGCGAATGCTGGCTGTAACCGGCAGGCAGGGGCCGGGCCTTATCCTCTTCCGGGGAGGGGACTACAGCGAACTGGAAGCGTTAGAGCGCCTCGGACGGGTGCTCGCGACCGTCCCCACTTCCGATTTATCGACGTCCATCATCGTTATCGAGAGAAACCGGATCCGCCGCAGGCGCCTGCCTATCGCGCCCATGACTTAGTCAACAATCTCCGCGCGAACGAAGCCACCGGAAAGCCACTATCTTGTTGAAAATTGGAGCGGTGCTGGGAACGAACCCAAAGCAGCGCGCGGGGGCTGGCATCGCGGCGGAGGAACGGGAACACCGCCGTCGGCTCGGCGCGCAGGGCAGGATGTGGCCCGTCAGTTGACGGGCCCTCCTGAGCCCTGCGGGCGCCGGAGGGCGGGCCCAGTTGGTAAAGGCATTTCTCTGGCATGACACCAGCGAGGCAGGACGATACCAAAGGCGAGCAGTGGATTCCCCTTAGAGATCGTTCAACGCTTTCTCAAGGTCATCCAGCGCTGTCTTAGGGAGCTCACAGGGCAAGGAGTCTGTGGTGCGCCGCGCATAGACGTGCTCGCCGACTTTTGAGGCTTGCATGGTTTCTGTCTGGTTCTTGTCGCCAAACCGAACCATGAATTGATAGGCAGGTTTCGTCAATCCAAATTGGGCCAGGTCACCCCCTTTAGGGAAGGAGTCCACACGCAGATCGCGTAGGCGGCTGAGGAGGGTATCCATTTTGGCCGTGGCAAGGTTCTTAGCGCTCGGAGCAGTCTGCTTCCACTCGTTGCCTTTCTGCCGCTCAAACACTCGGTGACCTTTGGGCGCATCTATCTCGACGCGCTTCACCTCGAAGGCGGAGAACGAAAACAGGTCCTTCTCCCGCAAGTCCGCCGGGTCCTTCTTGAACTGCGTGAGGAAATCGGAACTCAGGGTAAAGACGGGCGTCAGGGCGGAGTTCATAGCGTAAGAACGGCTACTGTCGGTCTCTTGCTTCTTTCCCAGCACGAGGGTCTGGATCCCGCTGGGTCCACTGAGTTGAAGGCGCAACTCAGGGGCGCCGAATCCGTATTGGCCTGACTTCTCCTTATCCTCGGCGACGATGGACTGCATGGTGAGGCCGCGGAGCTGACTCACGAGGCCCTCGACTGCAAAGCGGTCGGCCCGCACCGGAGGCGGCAAAACCAAGTCCCAAACGCCTTCCGGATTCTTCGCGAGGGTCCACTTCTTCTCTTTGGATTGGGCTTCGATTTTCTGGATCTGGTCGGCATCGAGCGCGAGGGCGCGCCGGTCGCGCAGGTCAAAGAGGCTTTTCTCGAGAGAAGACTTCAGATAGCTCGCCAAGGTGACGACTCGCGGGTTGCCGGCCACCTGCGCGTAGATTCCGCCGCTGGTCGGGGTCTCGTCGCCAAGGAGGAGGGTGAACTTGGCGGGTTGAGCATCCGTCGAACCTTCCAGGCTGAACGCGGGAGGGTCGAGGCCAAAGTCCTTCAGGCTGGACGGATGCGGGTCCACGACCTCGTCCACGGTGGCGCTCGTCAAGCTGTTCACGAACGAGGAGAGCGCGGCCTGGTCTGCGGCTAGTTTCTGCGGTTCGACGATGGCCCACGTTCCGCCCTCGCGACGGCAGGTCACCGCGATGCCCCCGTGCGGGCCGAAGCGGATGGACTGAATATGCTGGCCGTCTATGGGAAGAATCTTTTCTTGAGCGCTGGTGGTGACTTTGGGTGTTTCGCGACTCTTGCGCTTGTCGTAATACGTGAACGCCCCCCACGTCCCTGCCAGGAGAGCGAGAGCCACCAATGTATTCAGGTATTTTTTCTTCATCGCCGCTGCCACCACACCATCGTGCCGGCCGCCACAATGAGAAGCGGCAGCCCGAACACGCCCAGAAGAAGGATTCGACGCATCTGGCTCACGTTCAGGTTCAGTCTTTGGGTTGCAGGAGGTTTGGGGCGGATGGAGATCAGGTCCTCGTCGGCGGACAACCAGTTGACAACGTTCATAAAGAAGTCTCGGTTGCTCTGAAACCCCAGAAAGTTATTGGTGGCCACCAGCGAAGTCCCCAGAGCGACGAAGCGGCCCTCGGTCTTCTTTTCTCCCTGCGCGGAAATCGTGCCGGATACAGCGACGGTCAGCGGCCCCTTGAGGTCTTTACCGGCCCGAAAGGCCACCTTCTGCATTTTGGGGTTGAAATCCGTCACGTCGTAGCTGTCCGGCGAAGTCTCGCAGAGAGATTCGGCGCTGCTGCCGGCTTTGTTTTCCTTACCAACCTCAAACGAACGCGAGAGAGGAAACAGGGTGGCGCGGTTCGCCAAGGGCTGCACGATGGGGTTCGTGCCGTACTTGACGATAAGCGGCATGGCAGGGCTGGTCCCGAAAATCTGCGCCACCGGATTCATGTCGATCACCAGGTCACTGCGGACCGTGACGTTCCAATCGGTCAGCAGCTTGGCCAGGTTCGGCAACTCTACGCCAGCGTCCAACAGAAACAGTGCCCGGCCACTGCCCTGCACATACTTCCGGATCGCCTCCACTTCTGGGGGAAGGTAATCGTTCTGCGGGCCGGCGGCGACGAGGAGCGTGCAGTCGGCAGGGATGGCCATCTTTTGCATCAGCAAGAGCGGCTGGATCTGGTAGTTTTCGTTCTCAAGCTGCTTCTTGACCCGGTCGTAGCCCTCGCGGTCGGAACTCTCCACGTTCCGTTCGCCGTGTCCTTGCACGAAGCAGACCGTTCGCTGACCCTTCAAAACCCGCACCAGGGCGTTGGTAATGCCCTCTTCGGTGTCATTCTGGGCCTCAAAGTGCCGGCTGCCTGCCGTGATGATAATCGTTCCATACGTCCGCACCCCGTATTGCTTGGCCAGGGTAGGCTGGCGGTCCGGATCAACATATTGGACGGCAACGCGGTGTGAGGCGGTGCCATACATGCCCAGAACGTCACGCCGCTCGCCGAACGAACGCTCGCGGTCGAAAACGTAGATCGAAACATCGCGATTGAGATCTTTCAGGAGTTTCTGCGTCTGAGCCGAGAGACTATATTTTTTGTTGGGCGTCAGGTCCCAGCGTCGGTCGTGGCGGCCCACAAACCAGTTGCACAGGCCGATGAGGGCAATTATGACAAGCGTGTAAACGGCGAAGTTCGCGCCTTCCAGGAAGCGCTGCGTGCCGCGACCCGCAATGCGATCTTTCCACGCCATGGTTAAGGCCTCCCCTTCAGGGCTTCCACTGAACGCGAAGTGAGGAAAATGCCCAGCAGGATGACGGAAAGGTAATACACCACATCGCTCAGTTCGATCACACCCTTCGAGAAATTGTCAAAATGGGTGGTCAGTGCCAGCGAAGACATCAGACGGCCGGCCACGCCGCTGGAATAGGCAGTAACCCAGTCGAGCAAGTAGAGCAAGAGGAACACGGACATCGCCACAGCTCCGGCAATGATCTGGTTCTTGGTGAAGGTGGAGATCCACATGCCCAGGGCCAGCAACGCGGCGCCGTAAAGAAGCAGCCCCAGCGCGTTCGCCAGCAAAGGTCTCGCATTGGGGTTGCCGTGGATAAAAAGCACGGCAAAGTATATGAAGGTCAGCGCGATGAGCAGGGCATAAAGGACCAAAGCTCCCAAGAATTTCCCCAAGATGATTTCCAGATCGGTAAGCGGGGAGGTGAGCAGCAGTTCGATGGTGCCCGACCTCTTCTCCTCCGCATAAAGGCGCATGGTAATCAGGGGAATCAAGAACAGCAACACCACCGTAATGACGCCGGAGAGAATGGGCCGAATAATGTTCTCGTTGAGATTCATCGGCGGAGCGCCCATGCCGCCCATCGCCTCCATGCGAAAAGTCTGGATTACGTAGAACGCCGTCGAGCTGTAGAAGACATAGCCGCAGATCAGGGCGTACATCGTCATGACCAGGTAGGCGATGGGCGAGTGGAAGTAAGCGCGAAGCTCCTTGCCGGCGACGGCCAGAATATTGTGCATGTGTGATTCCTTTTCGACTGTCAGCGGTCCTTTATCCGTGGTCCGTCGCCAAACAGCCCCAAGGGTCTCGTACTGTCTCAGGCGACGGACCCGCCACAGGCGGGACCACGGACTACGGACTCTTCCCTTCTGACTCCTGACTCCTGTCTTCTGACGCCTGACTCCTGCTCGTGGTTTCTTCGCTCAAATCCTTGGTCGTTAACTTGAGGAAGATGTCTTCCAGGCTCAGGCCGCTGGCCTTCAGTTCATAGAGCTTCCACTGGGACTCGACCACAGCGCGCGCCAGTTCTGCGCGCACGTCCTGACCCTTTTCCGAATGGACCTCGAGGGTGATTCGGCTATCCGCAGACTCGCGGGGTTCCACCCAGTTCACACCCTGGACCCGCTGGAGTTTGTCCATGACCTCCGCTGCGGGCCCCTCGACGGTGACCAGAACGGTCCCGTATCCCTGCAAGCGGCGGGTGAGTTCGTCCGGCGTTCCGACCGCCACAATTTTCCCGGCGTTGATCACCACGACGCGCTGGCAGGTCTTGGAGGCCTCAGGCAGGATGTGCGTGCTGAGAACCACGGTGTGTTGGCCCGCCAACCCCTTGATGAGTTCACGGGTCTCGATGATCTGCTTGGGGTCGAGGCCCGCCGTCGGCTCGTCGAGGATCAGGACGTCGGGATTATGGATCAGGGTCTGGGCGAGGCCCACGCGTTGGCGGTAGCCCTTCGAGAGTTTGCCGATCTGCCGCTGCTGCACGTCGGTGATGGCGCACTTCTCCGAGACTTCACCCATTCGGGCCTTGATCTCGCGACGGGGCACGCCCTTGATGCGTGCCACGAACGCCAAGTATTCTTGCACGGTCATGTCCGGGTAGACGGGCGGGGCCTCCGGCAAATACCCGGTACGGCGCTTGGCCTCCAGAGGTTCTTCCACCACGTCGTAGCCCGCCACGCGCACGCGACCCTCGCTGGGCGGAAGATAACCTGTGATCACGCGCATGGTGGTGGTCTTACCGGCGCCATTGGGGCCGAGAAAGCCCAGGACTTCGCCCTTTTGTACCTCGAAGCTCACATCGGAGACGGCCAGCGTCGGCCCGTAGCGCTTCGTCAAGTGTTCCACTTCGATCATGGCAATGTGTCCTTCCTCTGGGGATCCCTACTTGCTCTTGGGATCGCTGAGCCCACCTGCCAACGCGGGTGGCCTGGGGGATCGAATGACCGTGGCGAGGGTTGCCTCCAGCGCCGCCCCCCGCGCCAGGGTTCTGAAGCGGACTAAGAGTATCAGAATTACCAGAAAGGGGATAGGGTTGCCAAGGGGGGGTGATGTCAACCTTTTTGTGTAAAAAGCTCCAGGGTGTGGTTTCGCCAGTCTTCATTGAAACGGTTAAAGATCGCATAGATGATCCGGTCGACGCTCTGGACGTTGGTGAACACCACCATGGGCCGAGTGCGACGCCGCACCTCCACGAAGCAGCGCTCGATAGCATTGGTGGTTCGCAGCTTGCGCCACAGGTGGCGTGGAAACTGATAGAAGTTGAGCAGCTCAGGCAAGTCCTTCTCCAGGCCGCGGACCAGCCGAGGATAGACGCTCTGCCAGTTCCACTTAAAACGCTCGAAGGCTTTCCGCGCCTCCGGTAGGCTATCGGCCTGGTATATTCGCTGAGCGTCCCGTTTCACCCCGTCGTGATCACGCCGCCGGACCGCCTCGCAGATGTTGCGCATCTTGTGCACCCAGCAGCGTTGGTGGAGAGCTTGCGGGTAGACCGTCTGGAGGGCCGCCGCCAAGCCGGGGCAGCCATCCGTGATGATCAGTTGGAGATGGTTGCCCACCAGTCCCCGCCGAAACAAGTTCCCGAGCATCCCCTCCCAGGCGGCCTGGCTCTCGCCCCGCGCCCGCACGAACGCCACCAGTTGCCGCTGCCCGTTCGGCCGAATACCGTAGGCTACAAGCAACAGCACCCGCTGCGGCCCAAAGCTCCGGCGCACCTTGATCCAAACCCCGTCCAGAATCAAGTAAGCCCAATCATCCCCTAACTCCGCCTCCTGGAACGCTCGCACCTGCGCGTCCAGCACCCGCGTCAGCTTCGAGACCGTTTGGGCGCTCACCGGCTCTTCGGTGACCAGGGCGACCACGCGACCCACCGCGCGCGTCGGGATCCCCCGCAAAAAGGCTTGCCGAATCAGTTCCGCCACCTCCGGTGCCCGCCGCTCAAAGGCGCGCAGCATCCGGGGCAGAAACGAGCGGAACCGAGTCCGTCGGACCCGGAACCGGATGGTCCCCCAGGGCGTCGTGTAGTCCCGCTCGTAGTAACCGTTGCGGCTGTCCACCCGTTCCTCGTCCGCGGCCGGCCGCTCGTACCAGCGTAGCCCCAGGTACTCTTCCATCCGTTGTTCCGAGTCTACTTCCAGCATCGTCTTGAGCGCCTGCTGCGTCTGCCCCTGCAGGTCGCCCCAGAAACTCTCCTGCAAATTCGCTACGAAACCCGCAAACTGCTCTGTGCTATAGTCAATCCTCATCAAGGGTGTAGGCCTCCTTTTCCATGGGAGATTTTGTTGCCTCGCACAACAAAACCTACACCCTCTCACTTTTTACACAAAAGAATTTACGTCACCCTCTTGCTCAAGATGAAGTGGGATTTCGATGTCTTCAAAGAATCATTCCGCCTGGTTGGTACGCACATTCAACGCGCGCAGGAGAGATTCACCGACGCAAATCTTGCCGTACAGGGATTCTCTGCCACCCTCGATCGGCTGCAACTCGGGGCAATCGAGGCAACGGTGAGCGACGTTCCGGCGCTTCCGCCAGCAGTACCCGGAGATACCACGTGAACGGCAGTCTCCTAGTTTGGCCGCTAACCTACTGGTTAAGAGTTCCGCCCTCGCACGGCGGGCCAAAAGAGGCCCTGGCGGACTCTACGAATTCAGCTAACGGCCCAATCTATCCCCAGCCCTGAGAATCCCCTGAATCTCCGCTCGACCCCTACCCGTCTTAAGGTAGCTTTCCCTCCTTACCGCTAAGCTCCGGGTCGCGTGCTCCTGGTCGGGAACAAACAGGTAGCTGGCGTCGCCGATAAAAAGCCCGTCCGGGTTGAACAGTTTCAACGCGCGGAGACAGCGCGGCACCTACCGGTTGAACCATTCCTGTAAGCGTTGGGCGTCGGTGTCGCGGGCGAACTTGCGTAAGAAATCCTGATCGCAAGGCGTCTGCCGGTCGTAGCGGTTCTTGTCGTTGAAGCCGGTGCAATCCAAGGTGACCTCGCCGGCCTGCGGGTGCACCGCCTTGCGACCCACCTCCGGCCCCAGCGCATCGATCAGGCCCCCGGAGCGAATGACGTAGGGGAAGGCGTTGTAACCGGGGGCGCCACGAAGCCGCAGGCTGATCTGGCTGGCCAAATAGAACCAGACGGGAACCTCCTCCTTCTCCCGCGGACGGGGATAGCTCTCGGCCAAGCGCTCCAGCACCCGGCGGTCGATCAGATGGCGGAACAAGTTCGCTTCGGCGGCCTCCGAAACGTTCTCCAGGTAATCGACCTGGCCCCGGCGCAGGGCATCGATCACAAACTGGCGATCGTGCTCGAAGACCGTCAGATTCACGATCTCCTCCTCTTGCTTCTGCTCTTCTTTTTCGGGGGCGGCCGCCGCAGAGCCTTTCCCAGCCGGTCGACCGCAAGCAGCACCTGACGATGCATCTTCACCAAGCCGGCGCGACCCTGGCGGAAGCGCCGGTAATCCTCGGCTAGGCGGCGCCAGCGGGCACGGTCCTTGGGGCCGACCGAGCGGAGCCGGGTTCGGCCGGCGTCGCTCCAACTCACCACGGTGGTCGAGTGGGGTGGCCCCTGGCGTGAGGCGCAGTGACAGGAAGGCTTGCCGCAACGCGTCTTCAGCTCGTAGACCGAGCCTTTCAGCAACTCACGAAGGGCCGGGGCTTGCCCCGGCCGAGGCCCCGGCAAGCCGGGGCCCTACATTCGGATTCTCCTGCGCTGCGGCAAACGCGAATTAAGCGCGAAAGTAGGGCCGCAGGACTTCAAAGATTTCATCGAGCTCGTGCAGGTCGCCGGCGTCCATTTCGCCTTTGCGCTCGTCGCGCATCACGATGGTCTTGAACACGCCCCGCCTTCGCAGGATCTCTTTCTGCAAACCGTATCCGGTCGACTGTTCCAGCACGGCCATCATCAACATTTTCGCAAACAGGTCGCGGGATTCCTTTTTCTTCCCCTCCTGATACCAGTCCCATATTTGCGCCTGGATATCGGCAAATCCGGCGCCCGGCATGGTACCCCGCGAACCGCGCGCCATTTCGTTCAAGAAGTTTCGCGCCCCGCCGCCGGTCATGGGGACCAGCAGGCCATGCGCTTCCTTCCCGTAGCGGCTGACGCGATGGGGGACAGGATACTGTTCCTCTTTAACATAGCGGAAGGTGGGTAATTTACGGGCCAAGTCGATAAGATAATCCACGGTCAATGCCGGGCTAGAAACTTGAATGCACAATGGAAGCTTCGACGCTTTGGTGATGGCGGTGAAGTATTCCGTAATCACCGCGAGGTCCGACGTGCCGTCGGTTTGGGAGAGCGCGAGCATGCCGTCGGCCCCAATCTGCTCCACATAGCGCGCGTACTCGGCCGCTTCTGCCTTGTTGGGAGCATGGACGCCAATCAGCACCGGCGTGCGCCCGCGAGCCTGATCGGCGATCACTTTGGAATACTTCAAGCGTTCTTCATGGGACAGCTTCGACGTCTCTCCCGCGCCGGCAGGCCATACCATTCCCTGCACCCCGCAACGAACCAGGAAGTCTACTTCGCGCTTCAAGGAATCGCCGTCAATCTCCTTATTCTCTAAGAACGGCGTCTGCATGATGATGAATACCCCCGCCCACGGCTCCTTGACCCCCGCCGGGCCCGGGACGGCAAGGGCAGAAGAGCCGCAGAGTCTCAACACCAGAGACTCTGCGCTACCCACTGCTGCCAGCGTGCCCAAAAACTCACGACGGTTAAGATTAGGGCTCATGCAATACCTCCCTCTCGTTGTTCTTGGGACTGGCTGTACGGCGCGCATTATACCCCCCTTAGACTGCGCATCCTATAGGTCGTACCGAGACACCTGCGATTCAGACAGTGGGGGGAGGGCGCGAGGCTGGCGGGAGGCGGGAGCGGCGAGAGGAGGGGGATTTGGCGCTGGAGTGGGGGCGTGTTGAGACGGGTGGCGGCTGTGTCGTTGGGTGAAGACGCGTTGCGGGGAACAGCTCAGGTGGCTGACTTCTGGCGGTCAGTGGTGAGGTGAGAAGCCGTCGATTGAGAGGCTGGGGCCAAGCGGTCGACGGCTATGGGGATCGGACGTTTTCCAGCAACTGGTAGAGGTCGCGTTTCAAGAGGCGCATTTTCCTGAGCAACTTCGCGCGCACATCCTCGTTGGTTTTCGGCCAGCCCGATGTCGCCATTGCGCACATTCAGTGAGACCAATATTCCCGGAGGAAACGGGCGCCGTTCGCTACGGCAGCGTCCATTATGATTTTGCCGGTCTCCGCGCTTGCGACGGTGGGATCACCATAGACCCCCGTCTTGCTCGCCTGTAGGTACCAAGTCGACCAGGTCACGCGCTGTCGCCCTGTAAAGTTGTCGCCCGCGACGAAATCCGAGTGATAGCGCATGATGTCTTGGTTTGTGGCCTTCGACATATCGACTACCTCAGGACTGACGTAGAGCAGGATTGACGTCTCCCATTCGCAACCGTGGAGCCCGCCCCCGGCAGGCGACTTGCGCACAGCGTTGAATTCGTCCCGGGAGAGGACCGCAGGACTGATGATGGCCACCGGTTTGTCGGTGGCATCGCAGAGTTCGCGCGAGACCGTGTTGAGTGGCCCACCGTGGTGCCCGTGACAATCGAGGATCACCAGCTTTTCAAATCCCATGTCGAGGACGGACCGGCAGATGTCAAAGATCATGTCCATGAACACGCGGCTCCGCACAATGATCGTGCCAGGCCACTGCCGCATGATTTTCATCGAATAGCCGTAGCGAATCGTGTCCATCAACAGCACGGGGATCTCTGGCTCCACTGCTGCTGCCAATCGGCTACCGTAAGCCTCGGCGATACGGGCATCCGTGTCCACCGGCAAGTGCGGGCCGTGCTCCTCAGTGGTACCGATGGGCAGAATAAGCAGCGTCCGCTTCTGCAAGTACGCCTGAATGCTCAACCACGACTGGTCGCGAAACAGGAAAGACATCCCCAAACCCTCCGTCTTAAATGTTAGTCACGCATTGTGGTAGGGACTGCCAGGTCTGAGTAAGCGCTGACTTTTCCGCGAGCGCCAGCAGGCGCTGCAGACGCAGGCCGTCTTCGAGAGATGGTTGCGGCTGTTTGCCGGCAGCGATGCCCTCCAGGAAGTTGTAGAGGCTCTGGACGTGCGCGCGAATCCAGCCGATGCTGAATTTGGGGCCTGGAAAGCCTGCCGGCTTGTCGTAGCGTTGGACGCACGCGATGCGGCACCAGCCACGCCGGCCACCCAAGGGGGACTCGGGATCACGCAGATCGTATGCATCCAGGTAGTTTGGATCCATGCTGTTGAAGCGCAGGGCCCCTTGGTCGCCATGGATCTCAAGGCGGAGTTCGTCTTCGGCCCCCGTCGCGATCTTGGAAGCCTCGATGGTGCCAATTGCTCCGCTGGGCACTTTAGCCAGGATGAGCGAGAGGTCATCTGTCTCGACGCTGACCCATTCTCCTCGCGCGTCGGGCCGCGTGGGGTAAAGGATATGCAGTTCGGCGCGCACGCTGGCCAGAGGCCCGATCAAGTAATCCGTCAGGTCAACGATATGTGGCCCCATATCGTACAGCACGCCGCCACCTTCGGACTTGAGTTGCTTCCAACCCATGCGCCGCTTCGGATCCACGTTGCCCGAATGCAGGTAAGCGGTGCGAAAACTGACGACGCTGCCGAGGAAGCCCTCGCGGATGAGCTGCTTGGCCCGCAGCGTGGCGGGGAAAAAGCGGTACTGCAACGCCATTTGACCGATGCCCCGGTAATTGCGCAGCGCCTCCTCCACACGTGCCAGCGCCTCTTGGCCCACGACGAGCGGCTTGTCACAGTAGATATGTTTGCCTGCCGCCATCGCCGCCAAGAGTTGTTCCGGATGCTGGCTGGGGGGAGAGCAGATATCAACGATATGAATGTCATCGCGGGCGATCAACCGCCGCCAATCCGTAGTCCCGAATTCAAACCCCAGTTCTTCCACCGCGTATTTCACGCGCTCCGGAACGACATCCGCCACGCCCACCAACCTCGTGCAGACTGGTGGAGGATCATAGTAGAGGGGCAAGTTCCGGTAGTTATAAGTGTGGGTCTTGCCCATGAAGCCGAAACCAATAACGCCTACGCCGAGGGTTTGCATGGGTGCTGTTCCTTGAACGAGGAGCATTGTGCTAGGGGCGAAAAATCCCCGTACAGCTTCTCTTGCAGCTTCAGGTACCGCTCATAGACCTCACGATAGGCGGCATGGCGGCCGGCATCCGGCTCAAACACGCGCTCGGAGCGGTACCAAGCTTCCGAAGCCTCGCGAATGCTGCCAAACCGTCCCATTCCGGCGGCCGCCAGCACCGCCCCGCCCAGGGAGGCGGCGTCTGCGCAAGCGGGACGTTCCACGGGAATCCCCAGCAGGTCCGCCTTCATGCGCAGCCAAACGTCGCTGTGGGCGGCGCCACCAAGCGATCGGACGCGTGTGATGGAGATGTCGTGACGCTGCAAGGGTTCCAGACACTCCTGCAACATGTTCGCGCAGGCCTCCATGATCGCTCGGGCCAGATGAGTGCGTGTGTGGGCAAGCGTGAGGCCAATGAATGCCCCGCGCACGTAAGGGTTGAAGGAAGGCATGTTTGAGCCCGCAAAGTGTGGCAGCAGCGTTAGACCGTCACACCCTGGCGGCACAGTGTCCACGCCGGCTAAGAATTTGTCGTAATCGGCTCGCGGCTCGCATAGGTCGCGAAACCACTTCAGCACGATCGCCGACGTGTTGGTGAAGGACATGGCATAGCTCAGTTCGGGCACGGCGTGCTGGCCGACCACGATATGCCAATCATCCAGGACCGAAGGCGTCGTAGCTATCAGCGCCAGCGCCGACCCAGTGGTCTCCGTCACGATACCCGTGCGCACGTTGCCCGCCCCCACAGCGCCGACGAGTTGGTCGTTGGCCCCGACACAAACTATCACTCCCGCCGGAAGACCCAATTCACGCGCGGGTTCTGCCCGGAGCCGTCCTGCCACCTGGCCGGGAGCAAGGACGGTGGGTAGTTGCTCCTCCCTGATGCCAGCGGCTTCCATCAACTGCGGGTCCCAAGCATTGAGGTGCAGGCTGAAGAAGCCCCCCATGCGGGCAATGACGTAATCAGTGGCCGTCTCCCCGGTGAGGCGGAAGATGAAGTAATCCGGGAGACAAAGAAATTTCCACGCCTCCCTGATCTCCGGCTTGTACCTGGCCAGCCAAGCCACCTTGAAGACCGTCAACGTGGCAGGTACCCAGGGGTACCCGCTGCCGCGCCGGAAATACTCCGGAGAAAGCCAGGAGGCTGCCCACTCATCGGCGATCTCTTGCGCGCGGTTGTCTATCCAAACGATGAAATCATGCAACGGTCGCCCGGCGCGATCGAGTGGAACAAAGGTTTGCCCTTGCGAACTAAAACCAATCGCCTGCACGCTGGATGGGTCAGCGCCAGTCTTGGCCAGCACGGCATGCGTCCCTGTGACGGCCGCTTGCCAATAGCTATCCGCCGCCATTTCCACCCAGCCCGGCCGGGGAGCATGGGGGGTGTACTCTACGGTGTGAACGGCCAGCACGCGGCCGTCGTCAGCAACCAGTGCAGTCTTCAGGCCGGTAGTGCCGAGATCGAAGGTTAAGTAGGTCGCTTGTTTCAAGTTGCGGCCGCCCCGTGCCGGCTCACTCCTCTGACCAACGAAATCATAACGCGCATAACCCGCGCGTGTCCCTCTTGTTCAACCTTCAGCTTACAGAGGCGAAAGCAAGTCGGGAAGCGGGATTCCGGTACTTGATCTCGCGAGCCACGGGCGTTTCAGTAGCCGAGCTTCTTCTCGACTTCGGCAATGGACTCTTCGATGATGTCCATCCCCTTGGCCGCGATCTCCAAATCCATCACGATGGGCGGAGACATGCGCAGGATGTGGCCCGCGGGCACCCACGCTAATCCTTTCCGGAAAGCATGCTGGTAAACCAAGCGGCCCGCCTCCACAAACGGCTCCTTACTGGAGCGGTCTTTGACCAGTTCCATGCCGAGCAGGCATCCCTTGCCGCGCACATCGCCGACAATAGGATGGGCAGCCTTGATCGCGGCCATGCGCTTCTCGAAGAATGCGCCGAGCACCAAGGCATGCTCCAACAGGCCTTCCTCCTCAATCACCTCGAGGGAAGCCAGCGCCGCCCCGCAGGCCATCGGGTTTCCACCATAGCTGCTGGAGGCGGAAACCTTGTTGATATTCTCCTTCAGCCGCTCGGACACCAGAACCCCGGTAACGGGAAAGCCGTTGCCGAAACCCTTTCCGACGGTGACGATGTCAGGCCGGGTGTTCCAGTGCTCCAAGCAGAAGAACTTACCCGTGCGGCCCATTCCGGTCAGCACTTCGTCGGCCACGAGCAGGATCCCGCGCTCGTCGCAAAACCGCCGTAACTTCGGGAAGAAATCATCCGGCGGAAAGATGGAACCCGCCCACCCTTGCACGGGCTCAAGCACGATCGCGGCAATGCAACCCGAGGTGGCGTGCTTGATGAATTCATCATAGAAATTGAGGTAGGCATCAGTATCAATTGTCCCGTCGCTCGTTCGGAAGATCGCACGATAGGGGTAGGGGCGAGGCACCATGTAGAACCCCTGCGACCGTCCCATCCCGTAGAAGGCATTCATCGGGCTTAAGGCGATGGCGTGACCGGACTTGCCGTGGAAGTCCATGTAGCAGGAGATGAACTCATACCTGCCCGTCGCCGCGCGGCAGACGCGCAACGCTGCCTCCACTGCAATGCTGCCACTGTCGTAGAGTTGCATGCCAGTCAGATCCCAGGGCTGTATCGCTGCCAGTTTCTCGAGCAACGCCACCTTCACCGGCGTGTTGAAGTCGTGACAGTTCATCAGGTTTTTGGCGTGGAAGGCGACGGCCTCACTGATCTTGGGGTGGCAGTGCCCGAGGGTCGTTACGTAGATCCCGCTCGAAAAGTCGATGTAGGTGTTCCCATCAACGTCCGTTAGGGTCACGCCGTGGCCCTTTTCAAAGACGACAGGGCAAAGTGTGACTTGGCTCGAATAGCCCACCATGTACCGCATGCCGCGGGCGTTCAGCTCTTGGGACTTAGGGCCGGGAATTGTTTCCGTCACAAGGCGCGGTACAGCGGTCGGATCCACAGAAGCCCATGTGCGAGTTAGGCCAGGCATGGTTACCCTCTCAATGTGCGAAAATGTTTGAATTTTGCTGCATCGTGTGAATCTTGCTCGTCAGACCAAGGACCTGTCAAGGGAAAATCCGGCACTCCCCAGCAACTCCAACGACAAGCTGTGTGTGCAGAGAGCGAACGGGGAAACGGTTGACAAATGCAGGTTATGACGATAGACTCGCTGTTCGAATCGAACATTCTGGACTGTCCCAACCCGCAGGTGGCGTTCCGTGTCGACGAACCCTCGCCAAACGGCAATTGTTGACCTCCTTCTGAAGGGCGAGCGCGTCGACGTGCGGGGACTGGCCGAACGTTTTGACGTCTCCCAAATGACCATTCGCCGCGATCTAAGCCTGCTTGAGGAGCAAGGCCTTGTGGTTCGCACCCACGGCGGCGGTATACCGGCGGGGAAACTTCGTTTTCTACAGGGGGCGTTCCCTCATTATGCTGTGAGCCCGCAGAAGGCCGCTATCGGAGAACTGGCCGCTGGTTTGGTAACTGCCGGACAAAAGGTGATGGTTGACTCGGGGACAACAACACTTGAGGTCGCGCGGAACCTTCCCAGAGACGCTGACCTTACCGTGGCAACGACCTCGCTCTGTGTCTTGCAGGAGCTGTACGGGTCACCGGTGCAGGTCCTGCTCCTCGGCGGCTATGCGCGCAAGGAGTTCCCGAGTCTGTACGGACCCCTGACGGAAGAAATGCTGAAGAGTATTCACGTCGATATCCTCTTCATCGGCTGTGATGGCGCCGACAGCAAAAGTGGGTTCTATACGGCTGATTTCCGCCTCTCCAGCCTTGATCAACAAATGATCAACTGCGCCGACCGAGTGGTCGTAGTTACCGAAAGCGCGAAATTTGGCCGCAAGGCTTTTGTGCGGTACGCCACGGTGGAGCAGGTCAATACCCTGGTAACCGACACGCACCTGTTACCTGCGGACCGCAAGAACCTTGCGGAGTGCGGCATCAACATCCTTTTGGCTGAGGTGGAGTGAACCATGGGGAAATATGACGCGGTAGAACTTCAGGGCGCCGAACGTGAAAAGGTACTGGCGGAGATCCGGCATCATACGACGGCGTGGGGTTTGACGATGCCAGCGGTCACTCCCCTGCCACTTCACTTTGGACTCCATCGTTTCGCGGAAATTGGCGAAACAGAGTTCTGGGTGGCGAATGAAGCAGAACTCGGGTATTGCGGCAAATTCCTCTTTCTTTTTGACGGTCAGACCTGCCCCTACCATCACCACCGCCTCAAGCACGAGACCTTTTTCATCGTGAAAGGAACCTTGCGCATGAAAGTGGGAGAGGAAGAGCGCAGCATGCGTGAGGGCGACCTGCTGGCCATGCCACCGGGCGTCGGCCATTCCTTTACGGGTGTTGGCCCGTGCTTGATCCTGGAAGTTTCCATGCCTTCCATTCTTCAGGACAACTTCTTCGCAGATAAACGGATCGGGCAGGATGGAGTGATCTAGTGCCGTTCCAACTATTTGCGGCTACTTACCTTGAGCCACGCGGTCGTGCCCAGGAGGTGGCAGAACGGGCCAATTCATAGCCTCAATAAGTTGGAACGGCACTGGAACCAGGCCAGAGGAACCTCGGGAGACGAGATGCCGGAATGCCTTTGATCCGGCAATATACCCAAGCCCTGCTGCCCTCCGGCCTTCCAGAAGCGCCTGACGGGGACCGAACCTTGGTGCGCCCCAACTCCCCTTCCGCAGGCAGGAGACACTATGAATCACGCTAACGTACATCTCCGAGTAGTGTCCGGTGTGATGCTCTTGGCGTTGTTCTTCCCGAAGGCGGAAGCTAGCCAAATAACTGAAGTAGACCCGCCACCTGATTACTACCGTCAGGTGAACCGGAGCTTCATGCCAGGGAAGCCGTTTTCCCTGGTGGCAAAAGGGCGACCGGTCTTTGCTATCTGGGTCGCAGACCGGGATGATATCGTCCTCATGACCGCCGGCCGCGACCTGGCAGCGTATTTTAAGGATCGGTACGGCGCTGCCCCCGAGCTCGTCGCATCGCCCGACGCAGGAGGAGATAATCTGGTCGTCCTGACCTCACCCGCCTCACTGGCGCGCCTTCCGCAATCCGTACAACAGGCGGTCCGTGAAGGTGAAAGCCTGTCGAAACAGGGCTTTCTTATTCAACAAGTCCCATGGCCAGGGAATCGAGCGGCGCTGGTATGTTTGGGCGGCTCTCCGGTAGGAACTCGCTATGCCACCGTCGAAATCTTGCGCCGGATGAGTGTGGCCGGTTCCGACGCCACGGTCAACGTTCAGCAGCTCCGAGACGAACCCTATTTCACGCGGCGCATTTTGTACATCAACGATGGGCCGCACCAAATGAACCGCTATAACCCGAATCTGATCTATGACGTAAAAACGTTTCGCTGGTCGCTCGCCGAGTGGAAAAGGTTCATCGACCAACTGGCCTTCTTCCGGTACAACATCCTGCAAATCTGGCTAACTCCCAATATGTTTTCGCCGAAGGGGGTCGAAGGCGGCGGGGCTTTCGACTATTTTCGCGACACGATGCGCGCCGTAGCACAGTACGCAAGACCCCGTGGCATCACCCTGAACCTGCTTGCCGCCATCAACGCGACAGTGGGCGCCGGGACGCGCCTGGACACCCTCGATATGTACAAAGGCCTGCCCGTGTATTGCTATTTGAGCCCCAACAAACCTGAAGAGAAGGCTCTCTTGCTGCGCCTCTGGGACTACTGGACAAAGGCCATCCCGGAAGTGGGAATCTGGACCCTGTTCCCGGGCGACGTGGGAGGCTGCATGGAACAAGGTTGCGGTCCTGAAACGTACGTGGACCTGGCCTTGCAAGTAAGCGAGATAATCAAGGAAAACAATCCGAACGCGGTGCTCGACTTCAACGTTTGGTTCTTTTTCGGATGGGGACCGGACTTTACTTTCGAGGACTTCAATAAGGACGGGCGCGTTGACCGCGGTTACAAATATCTCATCTCGAAGCTGAACCAATTCCCGCCTGCGGCCACCGTCACGGTCAACATCAACGATTTTACCTCTTACCCCCACGTTCGAGGAGCTAGCTTTGGTGGCGGCTCAACGGCAGAATACATGCGTCAGATCCACGCCCAGGGCCACGAAATCCAAACGTGGACCTACCACAATGTGGCGGAAGGTGAAGGTTGGATTGATCACCAGTACTCGGTCCCGCAGTGCACCAAGCAGCGCGACCTGGAGGCGCGTTTCCCGATTTCCGGAGGCATTTACTACACCATGACTCCAGGCCTGAACATCCTGAGTCAGTTTGCCTGCGCGGAGGCTTTCTGGAACCCGAAAGTTTCTGAGAAAGAGGTCATGGGACGATACACAGAAGGAATCTTTGGGACCAGTGAAAACAAACTGATCGAAATCCTTCCCACCTTCGGGATTGCCCCGCGGACCGGCTATACCTTTGCGGCCGGGGAGGCTTGGCGCCCGAACTACAGCAAGCTTCTGGCCCAGATGAGCCATAACGAAAGCATCCTCGCGTCATTGAAGCTGCCGGTGTATAGCCGGTTTCCAATCCTGCTGTCGCCCGAGAAATACCGAGGCGAACTGATGGAGATCGCCCGGCTCTACAAACGACTGTCCGAACTGGGATTGAAAGTGGCGGCGGCACGCGAACTGGTGCAGCAGACGCCTGCATTCAAGAATAAGCCGGCGGACTCGATCCGCATCGACGACGCCAAGCAAGCCCTCACGCAACTGCCGGCCGAAGACCAGAAGAAACTGCGGCAGCTCATTCAGGAGATCGAAGCCATGGACGTGGGGAGGATGAAGGCCCAGCTTCGCGCCGAGCGATATCAAATCTTTCGGGATCACCCGTCCGAGTTCAGCGCGCTGCTGCCCAAGCTGATTGATTGGTTCTTCAACTCTTTCAACGCAGACTTTACCGTTGTTGCCAGGACTCACTGACCGTTTGGGGAATCATCTTTCCTCCGGAGAAGACCGGAAGGTTCTACCCGTCAGGCAGCCTCCGTGTCCGTTCAGCCGGAGCCAGTAACGCGGATGGTTCGTGTACATCACCGGGCCGTTGACCCACGGTAGGCGTACCCGGCATGACGCCGGCCACGTTGCGACGCGGCATAGTTTTTGTGCTGTTCGAGCGTTTCGGCGAGACTGGCAGTTGGCCTCACCTAAACGCGAGATGCTTATAGTGGAAACCCTTCTTATGCGAGCACCGCTCCCTGCTGGCGATGACGGAGACCTGCTACCTTCCGAGGAACATGACGTGAAGGTATCTTCCCACCCTGACGTTAAAAGCCAGGTACCAACCCACATGGTCCGGATCGTTATAGATCACCACTTGGTCCTGGTCCCATAGCCAGTCGTTGCAGTAGTCATACTCATAGGGTGCGACACTGAAATAGTACCCCCCAAACCAGAAACGGTCCCGGCCCCCGCCCGCCAGCCGGTAGAAGTGCCTGCGGCCCAAGCCGCCAGTAAAGCGCCCATGCTCCCAAGGATGGTCGAGGTGGTAGCGGACGTCTCCACGGCCGGAATCATGTCCGACCCATCTGCCGTCGGGGTGAACGTGCGGAGCGTTGGGATGCCCTTCCGCGTCCCGGTAGTCATGGGTCTGGGGAGCGGCGCGTCCTGGGTTTCGCACCTTAGCTGGACCGTGCGCCGGCGCATACGCTTTAGTTTGTTTGCCACCCCCGTGTTTTTCGCCCTTTTTTTCAGAGTGTTGCGCAAATGCCGGGACTGACACCAGCAACAAAACTGCAAGAATTACACTGAATCTGGTCATGTTAGCCTCCCATCAATCCGGAATCCACGCCGTCAAATTCATGTCGCTCGCCATCTTCAATCGGTGCGCAGTCGAAACGGCCCCCGCCCGCTGGCGATCAGGACCGAATTGAAGATGACCATAGAGCGGAATCGTTTCTAGTTGCTCTTGCTCGTCGTGTTCTTGAGCACGAGCACGAGTATGCGTCCGTCGGAGTGAAACTCCCCGCCCGTCGCGGTTTTGGCAGTGGTCAGCGGATCGGCTGGCGTAACGTGATCCCGCTGGACAACGAGCCCCGTTCCCGAAAGCGTGCCATTCACGTACTCACGCTCGCCGTCGATCGCCGGATCGATCTTGTGGGTCACGCCATTGTTACGCTGGTCCCGCTCGAATCCGATATCGTGCGTAGCCGCCACGCACCACAGAGGCCGGCTGTCGACCTCGTACGGCGATTTCCAGACGCGCAGGTGATGCCGTGACATTGCCACCTTCACCGGCTCGCCGTGCGCGAATCCATAGTCCTGCGGCCGGTTGAAAAGAAAGAGCGTGCTCATCGGCATTGTCAGGTAGTCCTTCTTCTCGATTGTGCCAAGCACGGCATTCAGCACCGCACTCCCCACCGACTTATCCACCTGGACCCACCCGGCTGTAGTGAATACCTGGACCAACTGGTCCTCTGTTCCCACGATCAAGGCGTTGACCATGTCGCCGGGTTTGCCGTTGGGATCGGAGTTGCGGCGCGGGATTTTGCTCAGCAAATCGGGAGTGATGCCTGGCAGGCGGGTCTCCACTGGCCCGCCGACGTTTGTGGCCTCCGCTGAACCCTCGTCCAGAACTTCGATCTTCACGTGGAAACTTCCGTCCGCGGTCGAGGCTTCGCTCATACTCTGATTGATCCCCAGGAACAGTCTCCCTGCCACGGGCACGTCGTATTCCTTGCTTGCGCCCACCAAAAATGCCTGCGCATATGCGTCAGAACCGATTCGGCCGATCAACGCGCCGTGGCCGGCATCCTTTACCGCGTATTGGTGGATCAGGTCAGCCCATCCACGCGGGAGCCCGTCCGGACCAAACGTCCCCAACGTTCGCGATCTCCCTTTGTACGATCCGTCAGGCGGATACGTGATTTTCCCTGTGGCCGTGAAGCGCAGCTTCGCCCCTCCGCGCACGTCGATGTTCGTGTCCACCCATGCTTTTGTCCCGGCCACGTCGATCTCGTACGACTTGTTGCTGCCCGCCTGCGCGGGGGCCGTCTGTGCCCACACCGTCGGGCCCGGGCACACCGTGGCCGCCGCACCCAACACCAGCGCCGCAAGCCTCATCGCTGTCTTGCTCTTCACAATTTCCATGGCTTATCCTTGCCTTGCTTCCTTGCCTTATTTGACCCAACAACAAGAGGTGCTTTTGCAAGACTCGCTATGACAACACGCAGGCCACCATCCATTCTACGGCCAACCACCTCCGTTGGAGCCGTCTTTTTCGTCCGTTCCATCCCGGGCGACTCCGGCAGCCCAGGAAAGAAGGCCAGCTCTGCCTCCGCCGGGCATGGAGACTCCCGAAGCGCCTCATTCCAAGCGATTTCTCAGACACCGCTCCGTCGCCTCTCTTTCCTGCGACCTGTTTGCTTCGCCGCCGCGGCCGAAGGCCCGCCAATCTTCACGGCAGGCGTGTTTTTCAAGGCTGCGGCTTTTCCCGAGGATGTAGCGCAGGTCTCGCTCCCCGGCCCGTTCCCAGAGCGAAGCGCCGGGGCGGGCTTCAGACCTGCGGCTCTTCCAGAGGTAGCCACGGCAAATTCGCTCGCCGCGGCGACCCGCCGAGGCGGGCCGTGGGTTCTTTGTCAGGCAGGTAGCGGCGCCGCGACCGAAGCCGCGAGAGCTCCGACTCAAAACCTTCCTGGGGATGCATCTTTCCCCGCCCCCTATCCCCTGACACCTGGCCCCCGGCACCTGCCTTTTCGCTCTTCAATCTCCAATCGGCAATCGGCAATCGGCAATCCCCTGGCCCGCGGCACCTGCCTTTTCGCTCTTCAATCTCCAGTCGTCAATCGTCAATCGGCAATCCCCCAGCCCCTGGCCCCTGGCCCCCGGCCCCTGCCTTTCCGCTCTTCAATCTCCAATCGTCAATCGGCAATCGGCAATCCCCCAGTCCCCACTTCCTACTCCCCACTCCCCACGCCCTACTCCCTACTGACTATTCCCTTTGTTTTCAACAACATTCTGGCTTTGGCCGCGGTTTCCGGTCTCCACCCTTTGTTTTCAATAACATTCTGGCTTCGTTCTCGGGGCCTCCAATCTCGACCCTTTGTTTTCAATAACATTCTGGCTTAGCTCCTCAAAAAAAAGAGTTCCTACGATTTCTTCATTCTGCATTGTTGCCGTCCGTCGCTGGGCTGGGAAGCAGTTCCTCGCTTTCGTCCCGCTCGTGGGCTCGCACCTCACCCGGTTTCCACTCCTTGGATAAGGAGGGGATCAAGGGGTGGTTCTGCGGAGCCTGCACTGTGGTCCCGCCGTTTCCCCATCGGTCGCGCAGCCCGGTGGATTTCTGGGCGTTGGCTCGCTGGGCAGCCAGCCGTTTGGGGGTGAGCCGTGAGGATTTGCGCAGCGGCATGGGACCTGTCGCCATGGCGACCGAGGATGCGGCCGGGCCAGCCGTCTGGGCAGCCTGCGCCCGGCAGACGTGGATAGCCGACCTTATAGCCTAGAATAGCCTCGGTGGGTTGTCAACAGGAAAATCGGTTCTCCCCGCCGCCCGAAGCCAGGTAGCGCAGGTCCCGCCCTGTGGACCTGCGGCTTTTCCGGATCTTGGTGCCAGGCAGCGCAGGCCCCGCCCTGACCAGAGGTAGCGCAGTCCGTCAGCTGACGGACTGCGGCTTTTGTTCAGATCCTCGCCCTTTCAACGGCTGAAATCAAAACGGGAAGAATGGTAGCCTTGGAGGGGTTCGCCTGCCCTGAGCCTGTCGAAGGGAACTCCCGACCCACGGTTTAGGAAACGTTTCTAGCGGATGGCGGCGTAGAATAGCTCCCAGGGTTCGCGCACGATACGGGATTCGGTTTCGGGGTCGGCGCTGCGCTGTTCAGCCATGTCGCGCACTACGATTACGTCGATGTTTCCCATCCCCCCGCTCCCTCCCGCTACATACATTAGGTTTTTCCGCCGCCAACGTATTCGCAGTCTCCCGGCAAAGCGTAAGTGAATTCCACCGCCTCAAGGGTTCGGCGAACATTCGCAGCGTCGCGAAGGAGGGCTTCTCTCTTCTCCCGCAGCCCGCTCCTTGCCCACTCATCTTGAACTCGCGCTACACAACTTTCCGCCCAAGGCCTGACAACCTCCTCTGGCCCCTTGCCAACTATCTGACCAGTGTAGCCATCCGTAACCTGTAGCCCTCCGGCATCGCGAGACTGAAATCCGATTAGCGGCTTTGGATGGCGAAGCAGGATGTCTCGCAGACAAATCTGTACAAGTGCATCTGAATTCGCCGCTTCTGTCACCTTATCATCTGCGAGGGTACGCTGGAGGCTTGTTGAGCTCGCGCTCCGATCTGCACAATTCCTGGCCAACGCGACGCAATCAGAAGCAACTTGCCGTACCGTTCCCAGGAACGCTTCGTACTCGGATAGCTGCGTGCGGAAGTGAGCCTGGCTTGTGTGCAAAAGAAGAGCACTCGAAATTCCTTTTGGCTCCTCAAGGGCAGAATCCAATCGGCGGGGATAGTCGTAAGACCAGTCGCCAAGGGGCGCGGTCGGCTTATGGACGGGGACCGTTTTGACTTCGATAAGAGCAGAGCGCCCGCTTAGCTTCCCTACTGCTTCCGAATCTATCCACTTAATGAGCGGACTGATGACATACTCTTTTATGTCTTGGAGGTGTCGCAGTTCACGGTCCCGTAGGCTCGCACTTTGAAGGGCCTTCACGTTCCGCCAAGTTAGCCACACATAGGTGGTCGTGACGAACACCAGCAACAGGTTGGCGTAACGGTTTAACCAGTCCAAGAATTGCATTGTAGGCCTTCTAACACATTAGACCACACTAGAAGTGCCTGCGATTCTAGCTCTGTCACGTGTGGCGACTCGAAGCGTACAAGAGCTTCCACAATTCGCGCACGATGCGGCTCTGAATTTCTCTATCGGCGCTGCGCTCTTCGGCGAGTTCCTTGAATGTGGCCTCCATTTGGGCTTCGTAGCGCCGATAGCTCTCCAGGGCGCGCTCACAAGCGCGGTCCGTCTTGGGGATAGGCGTGTCCCCATAGTGGCCGAGTTCCACGATCTTGGCGGCGAACTGGGCTCGCGCTTTTGACCCGAGTTTGATTAGGTTCCCGTTGACTTGCAGTGTGGCCTTGTGAAAGAGGTCGTCTAGGACCTTGGCCTTGCCCGCCGGAAGTGTAACGGTTTCTGTCGGCTCCCCGTCGGCGATGAAGTCGCCAGGGAGAGTGCGGAGTTGGGTCTTGTCGAATTCTCCCCAAATCTCTTCGGCGATGGTACGCGGGCTGGCCCGCTCCCGCCGGGCGGCCATTCGGCGGAACTTCTGCATTTGGACTTCAGCGGCTCGGATTTCCGTGTAGATTCGCGTCATCTCGCGGTACAACTCGTCAAGGACGGTTCTTCGCTCTGAAGCATCCGAGTAGCCAAGTAGCTGCAGAACACAATCGTCTAAGGACTGGCGATCAGACAGCCCAAATTCTTCAGGCAAAGGCAGGCTACCTCTTTTCTGCATAAAAGAGAACGCAGCGAGTAGGCTTTCCTGAATCTTGCGGCCACACACTCTAGGGTCAGGGCTTAGCAGCATCTTTGCGTCGAGTATTTCGGTAACGAGGTTTCCTTCTCTGCCCATGAAGCTGCCAAACTGATGTCGCGCGAGAGCTACGAGGGTTGAGTTAAGCACGGCTGCCAGCGTGTCGG